>Ga0315276_10000187_pt1 | contig 50899 bp, 48 predicted proteins | sample YL17G05_0_MG_FD_204542 | JGI IMG/M metagenome (GOLD analysis project Ga0315276, IMG submission 204542) | Sediment microbial communities from Yellowstone Lake, YNP, Wyoming, USA - YL17G05_0 | ecosystem: Environmental > Aquatic > Freshwater > Lake > Sediment | place: USA: Wyoming | collected...
CTTTTAACTTTTCAAAGAACACCTAACAAAATGGCATCGACGAGCAAGTTTTGTTCGTTGCCACCAACCAATCAAATAATAAATCGACAGGCCCGTCAGGGAGGGGAAGATCTCCAGCGCGTAGGGTGCCCTCTTACCCCACGCACCTCTTCCGACCGCGTAGCGGTCGAATATGCATAGCCGCCGGTGTAGGCCGCCAGGCCGAAACCCGTGGAACAACATCACACCAACAATATCTCTGTCACCCCCGCGATAGCGGGGGTCTATCTTCCGCCCTACTCCCCTGTCATTCCCGCGAAAGCGGGACACGAAGCGAAGCGAAGAGCCGCGCTAGCGAATCCAGTATTTTGACGTAAAAACATACGAATCTGGGTATAATGTCCCCAATATTTTCTTCAAACCCTGTAAGGGCGAAATAACATTCCGCCTGCCTCCCCCAGTGTCCACCATTTTCTCCGGTAGGGTGGTGCTCTTAGCCCACGCGGACTTTTGCATGTCTTGCGAGCGCAGCGCGGCAATCTCTCCAATATTTAGCCCGCCAATTTTATTGGCGGGTTTCTTCTCTACAACCACCCTGTGCGCCATGACTCGACTCACGCGACTCTTCCGACCGCGTAGTGGTCGAATATGCATAGCCGCGGGTGCAGGCCGACAGGCCGAAACCCGTGGACAACATCACCACCAATAATTTTAAGAATCCTGTAAGCTTTCAATATGCGCACTCAACTTACCCCTCACCATCACCTGTCATGACTCTGACAAAGGGTACCTGTTCAACGGTTAATCAGATCACCCTCACCTCCTGCCTTAATTGGAAAATCAAGACTATTTGCTTGAACATGAATTCTTACACTTACATTAGAAGAAAGTCTTAAATCATTGCCCATCTGCTCGACAAGAGAAGCTATCTCATCTTTTTTAGCGGCACTCAGCCCATTTGCTTCCTTTGGTCCTTCCTGATTAGCCATTTTAAGTCTCCTTTCCTCTACGAATATAGGCGAAAGTAGGCACGACTCTTTACGCCTTGAAATCTTTCCATAATAACCTTTTCTTTCTCGAAAACTTTCTTAGCTTCCTCCATTGTATACGGCTCGGCATAAACAACCTTCTTGATACCAACTGTAACAATCTTATTTGCGCATAAATTGCACGGAAACGTAGTTGAATATAATACACAACCTTCTAACTCCGACTCATCTTTTTTGTGAATATGCGGCAAACGTACGCCTAATTTAGATAGATTAAGGATAGCATTTTCCTCTGCATGCAAAGCTCGACACATGTCCAGCAGTTTACCTGTACTATCACCAGATCCCGGTAAATAAAATTGAAATACATTCTTCTTGCATTTAGGGCACTCATATTCGATCTCAACTGTCGATTTACATTGAGGACATCTTTTACAGAATTCATTTATCTCTTTACCACACTTCTTGCACTTATCTTGAATTTTAATTTTTTCTCCGCAATTTGGACAATTCTTGATATTTTGTCCAAATTCTTCTTGAGCGAAATCCCTGGCACATCGCCCATATCTTGGATCGTCGATACACGTATTGGCTGTCTCAGGAACCTCGTTATGCCCAGCCGCTATAATATCTCCATTAGAAGAAGCAATGACCGCACCAACTTTTCGTTTAAGACATGATGACCTTTTACTCTCAACATACGCTGCTGTCATAAGGGCTTCTTCTGGCCGTGCTCTCTTTTCATTAGACATACCACCATGAGCTATATGTTCAATAAGTGAGATATAATTCTCATATAGAATTTTGTTAATGTAGTCCTTGTAAGGTTTTTCTGCGCGGACGGCAACCTCTTCATCTTCATCGTTTATGACAATTATATCAGATAGATAATTACATTTTTTTACTTGTTGTCCATATTCTGTTTGTTCGTCTCTATCTCTGCGATCAGCCAGATTAAACTCTTTCTCGGTAGCAAATCGCTTATCTACTCCTTCTCCAATCGTCCTTTGTTTTCGAATGCTTGTTCCAGCTTGAACTGAAATGAGATAAAAATTGGGTAGTTGCTGGAGAAATTCTACTTCTCCAATATTCCGTATCCCATCAATAATAACACCTACGGGCCTCTTGTCTCCTTCAAGTTTTTTAAGATCACGATTAACTTGTGACACAACAAACCTAGCAAGACACCCGAAACCAAAATCCTTTCGCAAAAAATTTCCCGCATCCTGAAGATTCTCAGTTGTCTCCTGCTTCCCTTCTTTTTTGACAAAAAAGTGGACCGGTTCAGACAATGAACAATAGTGATACTTATGATGTTTCTCCAACCCTTTTGCAAGATATGTACACCCACTACCCAATGCGCCTGTAAAGCCGATCACCGGCATGTCAGTCGTAAAATTCTGAATATCCATCTTCATAAAAACACTGCTTAGCTGCTATTTTTGAGACAACTCTGTTGAAAATCCAGAAACCTTAACACCTACCTGTCCCATACTATATCTACTTTACTTGATCCAACACATTTTGTCTATATTTTTCTATCGGTCAGGTTAGTCTGTTTTCTCCCATTAAACTTCCTCTCTGAAATACCTTCTGATTTCTTCTTTCTTACTGACAACCAACCACTTCTTCATCTTCCCTCCCTCGCAATATGCAATACGACATACGCATCACCCTTCTCTACCACGGCCCGTCCATAATGTCAACAAAATCTCGCCCCCCCACCTTTCACATCCTTCGCACCTTTCCCACTCTTCCAACCTCCCCCCCAACTGGTCCGCCCTCTTTCCTTCCCCTGCCCCCTGACTTCTCCCCCTTGTGCCTTCCCCCAATCTCTGCCCTCTATCTTCTGACATCCCTATTGTTCACATCCAATCAGTAAGAACAGATTCGATAGGTCGAAGTTGAGCGAAATCGCAAAGATTACACAAAGCGCGGTTGACGGTGGTCAAGCCGATCTCTTCCAGGGCGGCGACGGGATTGAGACCACCGGCAACTATCAACCCTACGCGACCAACACCAACCGGTATGTCCAAAAGCGGCTGATTAGGTTTGCCGATCATCATGACACCGCCCAAACCGACTTTTTCAAGCTTGTCAATGATAGCTTTCGCCACAGGCAAAGAGGCAACGGGAATCTCCCGAAAACTGGCGCCGATATTCCCGGCCCCATTACTCGCCACCTGATTGACCGAGGTCATTTTGCTCTTGATAAAAATCTCCAGTGGGTCTATCGTCGAGCCGTTGTAGTTTATGATCTGACTGAAACGGACGGGTACATTGTCGCTTAACTCCAATAACCCCCCGAAACGACTGGTCATGCTGATGCCATGCCGCAGCAAAATACCGTTGACCGTAACACTACAAATTGTACCAACTGCTATGTGACCGATGGGCACCTTCATCCCCTGGATACTCTGACCAGGATAAGCAACCTGGCAAAAACGACCCATACCGAGCTTGGCCTTCATAATGCGGGCCACCTCACGGATAACCTGCTCGTGATATGAGGTCTTAATGGTGGAAATATTCAATATTATGGTGCCGATCATGCTCTCCTCGTCGAAGTGCATTCGATAAGCCATCTCGTCGATACGCGAGTTTACAAAACCAACTTTGTCTATCGCCACCGCAATATCCAATTCCTTCCGGCCCATATCGGTGATAATATGCCCACGTCGGCCCAGATTCTTTGTCATACCATTCTGGTCGGTCAGGTTAAGATAATACCGAACCATTCGTTCACGCAGATCAAATCCCATATTGCCAAGCTGACGGCTGATGACAGCACTTCCGACAGGCTTACCAGACTTTTCCATGACCTGAAGAATCGCCGCCATCTTTCGTTGTTTGTTAATATCCATAACTCGAATTCCCTCTGAATTTTCTATGCAACTTCTACGCAAACTGTACGCAAATCGTATGTAATATGTAACAAACTTGACCAAATCCGGCAACAATCACATCACCAATTAACGGGAATTGCCGGTTATTCATCAAAATTATCTTAATTATACGGCAATATTGCCGGATGTCCACGTCTTTTTTGGGCAAATTATTATTTTTTCGAACCTCTATTTTTTGTGAGCGTTCACGCGAAAAAAAACCTCATTCCCGACGCAAAAATAAAGTTTTTTAGGTGATTTAATCGACGTTTTTTGGAATTTTTGAAACGAAACACCGTTTTAGCCTAAAAATCACGTTTTTGCGTGAACGCTTACTATTGTTAAATCTTATATTTTGAGAGGTGTGCGAGATTTATTTCTGGCATTGGCTACGATGTGTGATATAGAAAAAAAACATAACCCGGTTTTTAGCGTAAAAACAGGGATTTTGTATATTCCACATGCCGGCCATTTGAATTTGCCAGATAATAATCTCACACACTTTGAGACGGTTTTACATTTTTTCCTTGCATTGATTGTCGTTACATAATATTATACACTATCGGCAGTATATTGCCGATAGTTGCCCGGCTATCAACCCTATAGCACGCCGATATCTGCCAATAGTTGCACTAGCGTCAACAAGGATTGTGAATCATTGATTCTGGTGCTTGAACGGCGTTTTTAGGCGTGAATATCGACTTTTGACGCCAACGTTAATAGTGTATATACCCAATACCTGGCCGCTAACAGACTGTGTTACAATTAGCTTTTTGGCTATAGAAATAGGCATTAGCAGGACTGATAACTAAGGTTGCTTTTCTATTGTGACACAGTCTGTAATGCGGCGTAACTCAAATGGAGAGTTGAATTATGTCTTATATATCGGATGTTATGGAACTGACTCTGTTACGTAATCAGGGCGAAAGAGAGTTTCACCAGGCAGTCGAGGAGGTTCTCGACTCGCTCGGACCGGTGATCGAACGCCATCCGGAGTATTATGAGCATCGGATTCTGGAGAGAATTGTCGAGCCTGAGCGTGTATTTATATTCCGTGTGCCATGGGTTGACGACAATGGGCGGGTCCAGGTCAACCGTGGATTTCGCATCGAGATGAACAGCGCCATCGGTCCTTACAAGGGTGGGCTGCGGTTCCATCCCACGGTTAACCTGGGCATTTTGAAGTTCCTGGCATTTGAGCAGGTTTTCAAAAACTCATTGACCACCCTTCCCATAGGCGGCGGCAAGGGCGGTTCGGATTTCGATCCGAAAGGAAAATCCGACAATGAAGTCATGCGTTTTTGTCAGTCATTTATGACAGAACTGTGCAAGTACATCGGCCCCAATACCGACGTTCCCGCCGGAGACATCGGGGTGGGTGGTCGCGAAATTGGTTTTCTGTTCGGGCAGTACAAGCGTATTCGCAATGAGTTCACCGGCGTTCTGACCGGCAAGGGTCTGAATTGGGGCGGTTCGCTGATCCGCCCGGAAGCCACCGGATATGGGGCGACCTATTTTGCCCAGGAAATGCTCAATACACGCAGTGATACTATCGAAGGCAAGGTCTGTACGGTTTCCGGTTCCGGTAATGTTGCCCAATACACCGTTGAAAAGGTCAATCATCTGGGTGGTAAATGCGTGACCCTGTCGGATTCTAACGGCAGTATTTACGATCCAGCCGGTATCGACGCGGAAAAACTTGCGTTTGTTATGAAACTGAAGAATGTTCGTAGGGGGCGCATCAGGGAATATGCTGAGAAATTCCCCGGGGTCGAATACCTGGAAGGCAAACGACCATGGGCTATCAAGTGTGATTGTGCGTTTCCGAGTGCTACGCAAAACGAAATTTCACAGGCGGATGCTCAAGCCCTGGTGAACAACGGTTGTATTCTCGTTTCCGAAGGGGCAAACATGCCCACCGAGCCGGCAGGCGTTGATGTGTTTATCGAAAACGGAGTTCTCTTTGGTCCCGGTAAGGCGGCTAATGCCGGTGGTGTAGCGGTTTCCAGTCTGGAAATGGCTCAAAACGCTCAGCACATAAACTGGACCCGCGAAGAGGTCGATCATCGCCTTCAGAATATCATGAAGGCAATACATACACAGGCGTTCAAAGCTGCCCAGGAGTATGGCTCGCCGGGCAACTATGCGGTCGGCGCCAATATAGCCGGTTTTATCAAGGTGGCTGATGCCATGCTGGACCAGGGATTGGTATAAAAGGATCAGGGCCAGGTATAAAGGGCGGCATCGGATTGATATTCGCGACTAAAAATGCTGATTTGATACTGGAATCGACGTTTCACGATCCTTTTGGCGCTGGTATATTGATAGGGATTATTTTGAAAATTTGGTCGTTTCTGCGTAGTAAGGTTGCAGAAGGAAACGTTACTTCGCCTTTGTCGATATTATTTACGAAGTCTTGTTTATCGGTTTTTAGTTGTGTTATTGCAAATTCAACCACTCCGGTTGTCGGCCCGTGTACCTGAACCGTATCCCCTACATTCAGGGGCTGTGAAGTAATTCGCCCGTATGCTATTTTGGTTTTTTTGTAATAGTTCAGTATTTTTCCAACATACAATTTCTTATGTGTTGCCTGGCTGCCATAGCTGGCGGACCAGTCTTGAGGCCCGGGCCTGCCGAACAGGAATCCTTTAGAAAACCCACGGTTATAAACTTTCGCTATTTCCTCCATCAGTTCGTTCACCAGTTTTTCGCTGTAACTGCCGTCAATTACCGCATCAATCGCCCGGCGGTAGGCGTTCACTACGGTTTTGACATATTCCGGTGCCCGGCTGCGCCCTTCGATTTTGAACGCGTCGATACCGCCCTCAATGAGCTGATCGATAATCGGCAGGGTGCACAGGTCTTTAGGACTCATGACGAAACCATTGCATATTTCCAGTTCATCGCCGGTTTCAGTGTCGATGATGCGGTATTCTCGACGGCACGGCTGAAGACAATCGCCGCGATTAGCTGAATGACACGACAAAAACTGTGACATAAAGCATCGGCCGGAAACCGCGACGCATAACGCTCCGTGAACGAATGTTTCGATTTGCAGGCGGGTATTCTTTTTGATTTCTTTGATTTGTTCCAATGAAAGTTCCCGCGCAAGGACTATTCGCTTTGCTCCCAGTTGCTCATAAAAACGCAGCGCCTCACGGTTCGAGATACTCGCCTGGGTTGAGATATGTATTGGAATGCCCAGTTTTTGCGTTTTTTGAATTACAGCAAAGTCCCAGCAGATTACCGCATCGACTTGTGCTTGTTTGACTTGTTGCAGTAGTTCATCGAGCAGTTCGAGTTCTTTATCATAGATGATGGCATTGATGGTGACATAGACCTTGATGTTTTTCCGATGGGCTTGTCGGACTATTGAGGGGAGCAGTTCCGTGTCGATTCCTTTGGAGCTTAGCCGCATATTGACCTGGCCAAGCCCAAAATAAACGGCATCCGCCCCAGCTTCGACCGCAGCGATAAAGGACACTTCGTCTCGTACTGGCGCCAGCAGTTCAATAGTATAGAGATTTGTATTTAACTTTCGTTTTCCCATTGAGTCAGCATAACACCATCGGCTTAACACAGTAACTTAGCGTACCGTTGGCACCCGGTCCGGCGAAAGCCGGCAATTCGGCCATTAATTGCCGTTGGCCCGTTCCATTTCGCGCAGGGCCTGATCGATACTCGCGATGGCATTATTGGCCGCGGCGATGGCCTTACGCATTGCTTCAAGCCCTTGCTGACGCAGTTGAATATTGGCCTTTGGTTGTTGGGAATCGGGGTTTTCCTGGCAGATCCGTTGATATTCGGCCAGCAATTGATCGCGCAGCGACTCAGCCTGGTCCCGTGCGTGGCGAATTTCGATGAGATTGTTCTGAATTTCTTTGAAAGATCGTGACATTTAACCGCCCATATATGGTATTGGCTCTATGTTTCACTGTTCTGACAAAAAATCGCTTTTAAGCATTCGACATCATTATACTCATACCGAATGAAAATACCAGGTGATATACCAATAGGATGACGCCAGCGTCAAAAGGATTGTGAATCATTGATTTTGTACATGGATATGCCAAAAAATGACTGGCTTCTTCATGGGGGGCTTTGCGTCCAAACTCCCAGGATTTTGCGCTTTAATGTCAATCCCGGAGTTTGGCTCTTGGGATTTGCGAATAGTGCAATCTCGATCGCCACCGGCATATATACTGCGGGATTGACACCAATGCGATAAATCCAAGGGGCGATTGCGGATGTCGCGACAAATGACGTATCTCCTTGCAGGTCAATAGGATACGGCAGTTCTTAGCCTCGTGTTCTGTACAGATTCTTATGAGGAACCAAAATTCAGACAGGAAGAAACCAACAGGGCAAAACTACAGTTAGCTTTCACATATATGTACGCGGTTTTTGCCGGTGCTTTTCGCCTCGAACATGGCGGTATCGGATTCCTGCATAAATTTTTCGACCGAGATGTTTCCGTGATATTGCCCCAATCCGATACTGACCGAGACGTTCAATTGTTGATTTTCGAAACGTACCGGATTGCTAGAGATCACACTTACCATACGTTCAGCCACGTGCATGGCATCGGAAAGACTGGTGTTTGGCAGAATAATAGCAAATTCATCGCCGCCGTAGCGGGCCGCCACATCGGTATCACGAATGCACTCGATAATCTTTTTCGTTACGTGCATCAATACCGCGTCCCCGGCCAAATGCCCATGTTGATCGTTAATCTGCTTGAGGTTGTCCATATCCATCATCAACAACGACAGGTTGTTTCCATAACGCCTGGTACGGTGAACTTCCTTATCGAGCAGATTATAGAAAGCATGGTGGTTCAACAAATTGGTCATACTGTCCATTTGGGTTTGTTTTTGCACTTCCTCGTACAGTTCAATATTTGACATTGCCGAGCCGATCATCTCGCATAACAATTGCACAGGAGGTAAATCACGGTCGTGGTCGAACGACGGCCTGTCAATCTTGTCGGCCAGATTAAGTACCCCCAAAATTTTCTCACCGCTTAACAGGGGAGCTATTATACAACTATTGGACCTGTAGTTGCGTGAGAACACCCGTGCTACGGAAGTTTCTTCCGATACTTCCCATTCGGCAAAATCCTTGACCAGAAGGAGCTTCTTTTGCCGTATTGCCAGAATCATAGGGGTAAGATGTTCTCGCAGAGCCACCGTCCGGGCTATCATATAAGGATGATTGTGTCGAAGCAGGTGCAATACCTCTTTACTGGTGTCATACGTATAGAGCGAAGAAAATTTTGCCGAAATCAGTTTTGGAATCTGATCCACACAAACAGAAGCGATTATATCCATGTCCAGACAATTGATTCGACGGGAAAGCTGGCTGATCTTGTTGATTGTCTCGAGTACTTTCCCCTGTACATGCAAATCAGACCCCACCTGATTGAGCTGTTTCTGCAGACTGGCTATCTGACGTGAAAATTGCCGGTTTTTCTTTTTTAGTTCATGGGTGTTTTCTTTGCTGTCGGGTTCCCGCCTGGATTGAATATGGTCAAGGTAGAAACCGATTTTTTTCTGCAAGAATCGTTCGCTGATCGTTTTGACCAGTATATCTTCATATTCCTGCCCAATATCTTGCGAAATCAGTGAGGTTTCCCTGGTATCACTTATCGCCATTACCAGCATGGCCGATTTCAATGGGGGCGATATTTCGTCTTTTCCACCACCCAATACGCCTTCGTCAACAATCGCCAGCAAATTTTCGGGAAAAGAGATATTTCTGTCTCTTATTTCCTTCGGAGTGATCCTCCGGTACGAAATTTTTAGGGCCTCGGAGATACGAGAAAGGGACCCGTCGAACGGCTGATCATTACCGACATATAATAGCTGCGATTCCGCCATATTGTATATTGCCTAAAACAAAACCCTGTATGTTGTGCCATCTACTCTCGCACCGTTTGTCGCGATCAGTAGTCTCAGCGGGTCTATCGGCAAGAATTATCGATGAATTTTGAAAAAATGGGGAAAAATTAAAGAAAATGTTTGACAGAGTCTGATCTATACTGTATTTTATAAAATGTAAAATACAGTTTGGTTATAAGGCTTTTATGGAAATGTTCGCAAATGGGCGATTTGACACAAAGATTACGAGATAATCCTCCGGTAAAACGGTTTCGTATCGGAGAAGTGGTTCGGTTCAGTGGGCTATCGAGACAGACGGTGCATAATTATACGATTATGGGGTTGATTTGCGAAGATGAACGCACGGAAGGCGGCCATCGCCTTTATTCCGAATCAGTTTTCTATACCCTCGCACGCATCGAACGACTCAGGGCAACCTGTACCCTTCGCGAAATTCGCTCAATATTAGATCGTGAAAGGATGGAGCGGAACTCTCTGGTTTTAGATTCACCCCGGAAGTCCTTTTCCGGCCAATCCGGTCAACAGACAGGACTTTTACAGGACGGTCATCAGGCAGTTTAATCCAAATACAAGAACAGGAGAAACAAGCTTTTTGAAAGCCGTAGTTAATTCAAACTAATTTATAGTACCGAAAAGACCCCACAGTCGCCGTTGCGGTGTAAGGCCGTAGTTAAATAAATGGAAGAATCGCCGGAATCAAAATTGACCCTCCGCCAGGCGGTATCCCGGCAGTGGCAGATTCCACTGTTTGTGTTCTCGTTGTTGGCATTTGGCCTGGTATTGCTGCAGATGCGGCCGCGATCGGAGCCGTTTAGCTTTGACAAGCAGTACGAGGATCTGCAGCATTTGGCCCAGGAGAATCGTTATCAGGATTTCTACGAATCGGCCGAACAACTGAGGCTCTCGGCCGAGAACGAATCTCAACTGGGTAAAGTCCATGGTCTTGCCGCTCAAACTCGAGTTAAGGAACTCCAAGGCCGCCACGAACTGGGCCTGGAACCTTACCAGGGGCGCGGTGTCCAGGCCAATTACGAGAGCATAATCAAAGATTATCGGGAGGCCTTACACCGCGACCGGCCCGACCCAAACAGCCCGGAGGCTGTCTGCGTTTTTCGAGATTTAGGTCTGGCTTACTGGGGACTCAACGACGCGGAAAAAGCCATCAACATGCAAAAACGAGCTATTGCGCTGAGCGAGACCTTCGATTCCTCTCTCCATCGCTCTCTGGTGCGGATGTATTTGATCGCTCGTCCCAAGGGGTATCTCGATAAGTGTTTGTTGCTGTTGGACAAGATATTAAGCAGTGTTGAATCTGGTTCGGACGATAAAGCCTGGGCTTTTGTTCGTAAAGCGGGCGTTATGATTGCTCAGGGAAAAGAAGATCAGACCCTGGCCATGCTCGGCGCTGCGGATGAAACCTTTCGCAATTCTATTTATGGTGATGAGCTGGAGTTGCTTCGCGGACGGGCTTTGCGACATGCAGGCAAAGGCGATCAGGCAGATCTGATCTTACGCGAACTTATACGCACTATGACAGATCGGGGGGATATTTATGCCCAGGTTGCATTGGAACTGGGCAAAATCAATTATGAGCAATATCGTGACCACGATGCCAGGGAATTTTATAAGCAAGTGGTGGAAACACAACTCGGTAAGGATTGGTATGTGGCGGGCAACTGGGGGTTGGCTCAATGTGCCGCAATGCAGCATCGCTACGATGAAGCGACAAGCCTTTATCAGGAAGTCGTTGACCTTCTCAAAGACAACCCTCTCAATGGTGCTGTTGAAATTGGGGATGTGCAAAACAGCCTTATTACTTTGTCGGAACAGTTGACCCTTCTTAAACAATACGATTTAGCCCTGCCGTTTCTCGAAATAGAGCAGCAAATTGCTGAGGAGGACGATTTGCAGGCTGCCAACCGATTTGCACGGATACATTATCGTCTGGCTATGCAGTTGTCTGAGCAGATAGATCCGGGTGCCAACACCCTCTCCGAGACTGCGACCGAAGCCGCTCAAACCGAACAACTTTGGTTCCAGCAGCGGGAAAAGCTGAAAAACTCGCATTTCGAACAAGCTGCAAAGCAATTCTTGCGTGTGGCTGAACTGACCACTATGAGCAATGATGAATTATATGGCGACAGCCTTTGGCTCTCGGCGATCTGCTATGACAGGGCCGGTAACGCCCTTAGTGCCATCGATGCCTGGCAGAGGTTTACCGGGCGACGTGAAAGCGAATCCCGATGGCCGCAGGCTATGTTCCATCTGGCCCAGGCTTATCAGGCAATCGGTGATTTTGACAGTGCCATTGCCAACTATAAAATACTGCGCCTGGAAAAACCTCATTCTCCCGCTGCTTTTGAAAGTGTAGTGCCTATGGCTCGGTGCTATCTGTCCAAAGAACCGAGCGAACGTAATGAGGCCAAAACTCTGTTGCTCTCGGTTCTCAAAGATCCCGCTCAGACTCCAGGATCAAACACTTTTCGCCGCGTAGTGTTTGAATTGGGACAACTGTATTATAACGATCAAAAGTATGTTGAGGCCATAAATACTCTCAATACGGCGATTGCACGTTATCCGGATGACCCGGGTTTGGGGAAATATATGTTTCTGGTAGGCGATTCTTATAGAAAAAGTGGCTTGGCGCTGGACGCGAAACCGGAACTGTCCGATGATCCCACTACTGTCGCAAATTACGATAATACCTCCAGCCACAAAAGCGAATATCTGGAAAGCGCGCTTGATTATTTCAGGCAGGCGATTGATTTCTACGAAAACATCCCACAAGAACGACGTGATCGGCATAAAAAAATACTGGACGATCTGTATTTACGACATAGCAGGATGTGTTACGCAGATTGTCTGTACGATTTGGCCCGATACAATGACGCCGTGGTGTCATACGAAGGAATTGTGTTGCAGTATCAACTCACACCGACAGCGCTAATGGCTTTTACCCAAATAGTCAACTGCTATGTCAAGCTGGGCGAATCCGCAGAGGCCGCCTCCACCAACAGCAGAGCTATTTGGCAGTTAACGAAAATGCCCGATTCGGCACTGGCCGATTCGACGCTGCAACGTACGCGCGAACAATGGGAACAATGGTTCGACTGGACGGAAAAATCAGGTTTGTGGTGAAATTAGCAAGGAAAATAAAATGACAGGCTCTCAAATAACAGATATTGGCGGGAAATTGATTGAACTGCTCACCCAGCAGAGCCTCTTGTATCGGCAGTTACAGGAACTGGCGCAAAAACAAACCGACCTGGTGAACGGCAGCGATCCGGAAATGCTGCTGAAAATACTGGCGGCCAGACAACGATTGATAGATCGGCTCGCGGCCGTCGATCGGCAGCTTCAACCTATCAGGGACGATTGGACAACGGTTTCCCAATCGCTCAGTCCCTCCCAACGGCATGAAGCTCAACATCTTATTGACAGTGTTCAACAGACACTTGGTGAAATTCTGGCGCGAGATGAAAAGGATTTTAATACGCTAAACTCTCAAAAACAAAAAGTGTCAGGCGAGATCCGCAATGTCGCCGCCGGAAAACGCGTAAATCAGGCTTATGCCCAAAACGGCACTGCCGCGAAAAACCGCTTTGTGGATACAAAGAGTGAATGAGAGGAACGGAATAGATGGAAAAAGTATCTTCAACTGAAAATCCACAATTGGCTCGGACTTCGGCCGAGGCCGTCGAGCAGTTGTCTTCGATATTTGAAGCTTATAACCAAACCACTGATCGGCTGCACAGCTCTTATCAACAGCTCAAAGAGGAAGTGGTACGCTTACGACAGGAGTTGAAACAGAAAAACGAACAGCTCGAACGCAAAAGCCGACTGGCCGCCTTGGGCGAAATGACTGCGGGCATAGCTCACGAAATTCGCAATCCGCTCGGAGCCATGCAATTATACACTTCCTTGTTGGAGAGCGAGCTGAAAGATCGGCAAGTTCGTTCACAGTGGGTCCACAAAATCACCAAGGGCGTATGCACCCTGGATACGATTGTTACCGATATGCTCGCCTTTACGCAGGATCAGGCTTGCGAGAAGACCGAGGTCAATTTCGGCGCCTTGATGACCGAAGTTATGGACTACGCCCGTCCTCAGATCAAAAGTGAAAAAATCAAGATAGACCTTACTAATGTCGCCGCCGATCTGGTTGTTAATCTCGATATTAACATGATGAGGCGGGTTTTTCTCAATTTGCTGCTGAATGCCATCAGTGCCGTGGGTGATCAGGGACGCATTACCATCGAAGCCGCCCAATGCCGCAACAACCCTCATTTTAATGTTCGTATATGTGTCAGCGATACCGGCTGCGGTATCCAGGCCGAAACTATGAACAAAATATTCGACCCGTTTTTCACCACTAAAGACTCGGGAACCGGTTTAGGACTGGCGATTGTTCATCGCCTGGTTGAATGTCACGGCGGCATTGTCACGGCCGCAAACAACGAAGGACCAGGTGCAACGTTTACGATATTATTACCTTAGCCAACTTTCTCACGTAGGCTATCAAGTGGAGATCAGGTGACTGCAGTAGTGATTTTGGAAGGAATAAGAGGATGGCACATGTTTTGGTAGTGGACGACAAAGAAATGATGCGAGATTCGCTCACCGCGACGATAACTCAGACCGGTCATGAGGTTTTCGCTTGTGACAGTGCGGTCAAATCTTTGGAGCTGCTGAAAGGTTCTTCTTTTGACGTTATTATTTCCGACCTTAAAATGCCGAAAATGGACGGATTGATGTTTCTTGACGAACTGAGAAAAATCGGTTCGGAGACCCCGGTAGTGATGATGACCGCTTACGCCTCGATTTCCACTGCTGTCGATGCAATGCGTAAAGGTGCGTTCGATTACATTCAAAAACCTTTCAACGCCGACGAGATCAACTTATTGATCGACAGGGCGCTGGAGCATCGTCGGCTCGTTAAGGAAAACGAAGCTTATCGCACCAGCGCCAGGGATTGGCAACGGGGCCGAGAGCTTATCGGTGACAGTCCCGCCATGAAAGCGGTTATGCACAAGATAAAACTTCTGGCCAAAACCAGCGCTACGGTTCTGATTCAAGGTGAATCCGGCACCGGTAAAGAATTGATTGCCCGCGCCATTCACGCACAAAGCACGCGTTGCAACAAGCCTTTATTATGTGTTAACTGTGCCGCCTTATCCAGTTCTTTGTTGGAAAGCGAGTTGTTCGGACATGAAAAAGGCGCTTTTACCGGCGCCGACCGAATGCGAAAGGGCCGCTTCGAATTAGCTGATGGAGGCACATTGCTGCTGGATGAAATTAGCGAAATGAATTTGCAATTGCAGTCGAAATTGCTGCGGGTACTGCAGGAACGCGAATACGAGCGTGTCGGCAGTAGTATCAGTCGGCCGGCGGACGTTAGGGTGCTGGTCACCACCAATCGGGATTTGGAAAGCTGGGTCAAACAGGGCAAATTCCGGGAGGACTTGTTTTATCGTCTTAACGTCGTACCTGTCAGGTTACCTCCTTTGCGGGAGCGGTTGAGCCATGATCTGGAGAGTCTGTGCGACTACTTTCTTCGTCGAATCGCCGACCGCGAGGGTGCAAAGCTGCGCATTCTCAGCAGCGATTGCATTGAGTTGCTCAAAAAATACCACTGGCCAGGCAATGTACGCGAGTTGGAAAACCTGATGGAGCGGGTTGCCATTTTAGGAACTTCGCAGGTCATTTCCGCTGAGATGATCAAGAGTTGGCTCGAATTGGACCCGAACAAATTTGTCAGGGACACCGACGGTTTGTTTGAGTGCAGGACGCTGGCCCAGATAGAGCGCGAGATGATCGAAAAAACGTTGGAAAAATTTGACGGTCATCGTCAAAAAACCGCTGAAACTTTGGGAATCGGAGTAAGAACCTTGGGAATGAAGCTCAAACACTGGAAAACGCAGCAGCCCTCGTCACCCTGATAGTAATAGTTGCCTGCTTACGCGCAATTATTGCCGATAGATCGGGCAAAACAGCGATGACTTCATAAAAACACTTGGAAAATCGAATATTTTACAAAGGAAACTGAATATCTCCAGAGCAGGAACCTTCCGGCTGATCGGACATGAAAATTATGAAACAGATGTGTGACAACATCATTTACGACAAACTGTTATGGCAATTCAGGGCCGCCTCGGCTTTACGCCGGCCCCATGCCATAAACTCGCAATTTGTTTTCGCAGGTTCGCTGATCGGGCCGATCCGGTTTGGCGGACTTTTCTGCCGGATAGTTGGCACAGACTTTGCATCGATTCTGTAAAGCGGTCTGTCTTTAGAGCCGTTTAACGCTCAGACCGAGGACGTAAGGAACGAATAAATGATATTTGAAGGGTTATTAAATCGTGGTGCGCTGCCGGTATTACAGCAGGTGATGAGCTTCACCGAGGCTCGGCATGAGGTCTTGGCCAACAATATCAGCAATCTTGATACTGTCGGCTACAAAATGAAAGACTTGCCCACTGACGAGTTCTTCCGGACGCTGGATGACGCCGTCCGCAGACGAGACGCCGCCGGCGCCGGCGCCAGCCTCGAAATGCGAGCCGGACGACATCTGCGATGGGACCGCAATGGCAGGTTACAAGCCAAACCGGCAGAACTGGAAAACAGCAATATCCTATTCCACGACGATAATAATCGGTCCGTGGAAAAACAGATGTCTGCCATGGCTCAAAACGCACTGCTCCACAATGTGACTGCAGAACTGCTGAGAGGGAAGTATGGTTTGCTCAAGGCTGCTATTAGCGGCAAATCGTAACGGAATGATTGGCAAAATATGTTTTTAGATACTGATAACATTGTTTTAACCTCGAACTTATAGTTTTGTAAAGAGTGTGATCTGAATGTTTAATTCGATGGATATTTCGACATCGGGCCTTGTTGCTCAGCGAATAAGAATGAACACTTGTGCCATGAACTTGGCTAATGTGGATACCACCAGGACTCCAGAAGGCGGCCCTTATCAGCGGCGGAGTGTGGTTTTTCAGGCAGGCATGGATGCCCGCGACAAAACTGCACAGGGCGTACACATCGCTGACATTGAAAAGCAGCCCATATTTCGAAAGGAATATGACCCGTCCCATCCGCATGCCGATAAGGACGGTTATGTAAAATTGCCCGGTATCGACATTTTTACGGAACAGCTCAACATGATGGAAGCTCAAAGGGCTTATGAGGCCAATATCACAGCTATTGAAGTTAGCAAGGCAATGTTAAATAGTTCCCTGAGATTGCTGGTGTAGAAAGGTAGTTGGAGATGGTAGAACAATATAACCCAATTGGTACCGGCGGACTCATGGGTCCGGGGAAGGGCCTGGGCCCTGTCCAAACCACGCAGAAAATCGATGACGGAAGCGATTTCAAGAGCTTGCTCATGAAAAGCATCAACGAAGTCAACCGCCTGCAGAACGAAGCCGACCAGGCTACTGTCAACCTGGCCACCGGCAAAACAGATAACATTGCCGAAGTCTTCACCGCTATCAATAAAGCCGACATTGCTTTCAGAACCCTTATGGAAATTCGCAACAAGCTTATGGCCGCTTACGAAGAAGTCAACCAAATGAGAGTATAGGACAACTCGATGAGCCGCGACTGTAAAGGAGCGGATTAGTTCGTAGCCCGGGATGTTACCAGGCAAAATGAAAAAATAATTTCAAACACTTAAGCGAGGCAATTGGAAATGGAATTCCTTCGCCGACTCATACAACAAGTCAAAACGCAGCTTACGGGCCTTAAGACCAGTGAAAAAATGGTGATCGCACTGCTGCTGGTCATTTTTGCCGGGGCGGTATATTGGATGGTTCAGTACGCCGCTGAGCACGAGATGGTTTCACTGCCGCAGATGTCCGCCGCTACTGAGGAACAACGCAATGTTATTATCCAGCACCTTGATACCTGGGGTGAAGAGTACCAAATTAAAGGAAATCTGATCGAGGTTCCAAAATCCCGCGAGGAAACCGTCTGGGCCAGATTGGCTTCTGTCGAGGCGCTGTCTTCAGAGGCCATAGCGGGTTGGAGTAATCTGATCGAGGATACAAACATCTGGATGCCGGAAGCTTCCCGCAAGGACAAAAAAATTGTCGTACTGCAGATTGAATTGGCCAGTACTATCTCCAGATTCCCGTATGTGAACAAGGCCGACGTCTTTATCAATCCCGGCGGCAAACGACTCCTGAGCAATCAAACACCGGCCGCCTCCGCCTCTGTATGGGTCCAGACTACCGGTGATCCAAACAAGAAAAAACTCGCTTCCGCTATTGCCGCCCTTGTCAGCTCAGCCAATAACCGTATGAAACGAGAAGATGTTAAGATCATTATCGACGATACCCTGGTACCCGTGGCGCCGGAAGGAGAAGAATTCGCAAGCGACTACATTGAAATGCAGGTGACATGGGAAAAACACTATCGTGACAAAATTATCAAAGAGGCCCTGCCGGCCGGTATGAACGCCCTGGTTGTAGTCGATATCAAACCACTGAATACCTCAACCCAGATAACCACCAAAAAATTCCTTGAAGAGAATCAGGGAACGGTAAGCCTGCTTTCGGAAACAGTTGACTCGGGCCAACAATCCAAAACCCGTGATGCCTCGCAGCGGGAACCAGGTGTGGTGGGAAACATTGCTGACGCGGACCAGACCGCCGGTACCGCACAGGATGACGAAACTAATGATAGTACCACCAAGTTCGACGTCAATGCCGGCTATACCATGACCGCAGAGGAGACCCCAAGGGGCGGCATCGCCGAAGTAACCGCTGCGGTGAGCATCCCATTGTCATATTGGGAAGATATGGCCAAAAACAATGCGGGAAACGACCAGAAGCCGGACCCCGTACAAGTTGCCAATCTTGAAATACAGCAAATCCCACTAATAAAGGAACGGGTTATGCGGGCCATAGGACTGGTCGGTGAGCAATATAAAGACAATGTGGTGGTCGATTCCTACTGGGCTGGCGGCACCTCCGGCCAGCCCGGAACTATGGGAATCGCTGGTCCCGGTGGCCAGGGTACTGCCGAGGCGGGAACATCGATCACCGGCATTGCACATCAATACGGTAAACACGTTGCCATCTCCGCCTTGGCGATGATCTCCCTTTTTATGGTTCTCATGATGGTTCGTAAAGCTTCCGGACCGGTCAATATGACCGTAGATGAAGCTGAATCCGTGATCGGTAAAAAACCTGTAGATGTAATGGGCCTGGAAGAAACAAACCTCGTGGATGGCGAAGATTCAGGGCTGTTGGCTGGCGTGGAACTCGACTCGAAAGCCATACGCTCCCAGCAGGTGCTCCAACAGGTCAGGGCGATGGTTAATGAAACGCCCGAAGTCGCCGCCAGCCTGCTTGGAAAATGGCTGGAGGAGGAGAACTAAATATCTTTCGATAAGGGCCGGCGGTTACCCGGAAAAATAAAACCGCGATTTGCCGAAATCAATTGCAAATGGCCGAACTCTTAAAAAAAATAATGTTGCACGCTCGAACAGGATTGATGTAGATGGTAGAACAAACTGGAGTTCAAGTATCAGGCTTGCGTAAGGCCGCCATTATCCTGGTCTCATTGGGAGAAGAAATTGCCTCCACTGTGATCGGGAGAATGGGCAGGGACCAGATTGAAAATATCTCCCGAGAACTGGCCGCTCTGAAAAATTTGACCCCAAGAGAGCAGGACAACGTTCTCGAAGAATTCTATAACCTTGCCATAGCCCATAAATATATAGAACAGGGCGGACTGTCCTATGCCCGGTCGATACTGGAAAAAAGCCTCTCTCCCACCGATGCGGCCGAGATTATAAACCAGGTCACACAAGCCATTCAGCAGACCCCATTCCAGTTCCTGCAAAAGGCTGAGTCGGAGAACGTTCTGACCTTTATTCAGGACGAACACCCACAGACCATCGCCCTGATTCTTGCACACATGGGCCCACAGAAGTCCGCCGAAATACTCACCGGACTGCCACAGCAGAAACAGTCCGAGGTCATCAAACGCATCGCCTCGATGGATCAAACCAACCCCGAAGTTATACGCGAAGTCGAAAAGGGACTGGAAACCCGACTGAGCGATATTGTCTCTCAAACCTTCGACAAGGCCGGGGGCGTCGAAGCGGCCGCCAGTATCCTCAATCTGAGCGATCGCTCTACTGAAAAAAGCATACTCGAAAGCCTCGAAACAGACGATCCAGATCTCGTCGAACAGATCAGAAGACTTATGTTTATCTTTGAGGATATTATGCTGGTCAATGATAAGGGTATTCAGGCGGTTCTGAAGGAAGTTGATAACGACGAATTGGCGCTGTCGCTCAAAACCGCCAGTGACGAACTAAAAGAAAAAATATTCAGTAATATGTCGGAACGGGCCGCACAACTGATCAGGGAAGATATGGAGTACATGGGCCCCGTTCGATTGAGCGATGTGGAAAGCGCTCAGCAAAAAATTGTCGATATTGTCCGACGTCTCGAAGATGCCGGCGAGATCTTTGTTTCTGGCCGCGGAGGCGAATCGGAACTGGTAGTTTAAGCCGGACACGATAATGTCTGAACATTTAGCGCTACTTGACAAATGATCTTGACGAAATTGTTGGGCCCTTTGAAAGGCAGTTGATTATGGTGTTGATGAAGGCCGCAGAATTCGCGAAAAAAGGTGATAACAAGGAAATATTCAGCCTTCGTGATGTCGCTGACGAAGCACGCCAGATTATCGAGGCCGCCAGGAACGAATATGACCGGTTGCTGATCGAGGCACAGACTGACATCCAACGACAACTCGAACAGGCCGCAGAAAAAGGCTATCAGCAGGGTTACCGGGAAGGACTCGACAAGGGACAACAGGAAGGACTCCGGCAGGCCCTGACCGAAGCACGCCAAAGATTTGCCGAAAATAGTGCCGAAACGATCGATGCCCTCAAAAGCGTATTACAGTATTTTGACCAGGCAAAAGAACACCTGCTCTGGCAGGCCGAACAGGAAACCGTCGCCCTGGCCCTGGCCATCGCCGAAAAAATAGTCAAACAAACCGTTACGAAAAACGCCCACAATGCTGAAATTACCATTGCCAACGTCAAAGCAGCCCTCGAACTGGTCGTTCGAAATACCGATGTGACTGTTATGGTCAACCACGAGGATCTCAAACACCTGGAAGAATTGGCAGGTAAAACTGAAACCGTCTTAGGTAATTTTACCAGTATTAAATTCGAATCGGACCGGCAAATCGCACCCGGCGGATGTAAGGTGTCCACCGAAAAGGGGCGCATTGACGGGCAACTTGATACGCAGATAGCACGCATCGCCGCGGAACTGCTGATGACCACGGATGAAGTTGAATCTCAGAAAAATGATTTACTCACCCCAGATGTGAAATCAGGGGACGATTGACCGAAAAACATGACCCAAAAAACCAACAACAATCTGCAGTACAGAATCGATGCCCTTGGATATTCGATGCCTATGGAAATTCGCGGACGAATTTCCGGAATGACCGGCCTGACCGTTGAGGTCTGTGATTTTGCCGCGCCCGTCGGCGCACAGTGTAATATCACTACCCGACACGGACCGGTTATACCTGCCGAGGTGATCGGATTCCGCGGCGAAGTCGCGGTTCTTATGCCTTTGGCTGAAATGATCGGCATTGCCTGTGGCGATTGGGTTACTTGTTTGCAGGCCCGTGCCTTTGTCTCGGTCGGCCCCAACCTGTTAGGACGAGTAATAAACGGATGTGGCGAACCTATCGACGGCAAAGGACCGTTGCTCTGTCAGACACGTCGCCCCGTGATCGCCGAATCACTCCAGCCGCTCAACCGGGTTCGCATCGATGCCCCCATCGGTACCGGCATCCGGGCACTTGACGCCATGATGACTTGTGGTCAGGGACAGCGAATGGGAGTTTTCAGCGGTCCGGGTGTAGGCAAAAGTATATTGCTGGGCATGATTGCACGTTATACCTCCGCGGATGTCAACGTTATTGGCCTGATAGGCGAACGTGGCCGTGAAGTGCGGGAGTTCCTCGAAAAAGACCTCGGCCCTGAAGGGTTAGCTCGTTCGGTGGTAGTGGTTAGTACTTCAGACGAGCCGGCGCCCATCCGAATACGGGCCGCCTTTATTGCTACTACTATTGCCGAATACTTCCGTGACAGGAATAAAAACGTATTGCTGTTGATGGATTCGATCACTCGGGTTGCCATGGCTCAACGACAAATAGGCCTTGCTTTGGGTGAGCCGCCGGCCACCAGGGGCTTTACCCCAAGTGTCTTTGCACTCCTGCCAAAACTGCTGGAACGTAGTGGCCGCAGTCAAAATGGCAGCATTACCGGCTTTTATGCCGTGCTTGTTGAGGGGGACGATCTGAGCGAACCGATTTCCGATGCTATACGTGGCATACTGGACGGACATCTGTGGCTTTCACGTGACTTGGCCAATCGGGGACACTATCCGGCTATTGATATACTGGAAAGCATCAGCCGGGTAATGCCCGACATCATTGACCAGCAGCATTCGCAGGCGGCACGATTGATCGTGCAGCTTACCGCCGTTTATCGTGACATTGAAGACCTCGTAAACATTGGCGCTTACGCCGCCGGCACCAATCCAGAATATGACCTGGCACTACGGGCACGACCTGAAATAAATGAATTCCTACAGCAGAAAATAGCGGAAGGCATTGGTCTTGACCAGGCGATCTCGACCTTGAAAAAACTGGCAGCCCAAATCGCCGACACTTCCAACGCCGAAAAAACCAATGCCAAAACGACGCGTTTTCCGAACAATGCCAACCACTCGCCAAGCCGACAAGTTTCTGCCGGACTGAAAAAAACAATGGCTGGAACATAGTAAAAACATGACAGAAACATGATGAAAAGTGATACAAAACAGTAAAGAAACAGCGCAGATGTAGTACAAAAACAATACAAAACAGCAAAGAAATCGAAGAAAAATCGCGGAAATTTCACAAAAATAAAGTACAAAACAATGAAAAAATTCCAGTTCCGATTACAACCAATACTGAAATTGCGACGCCAGCAGGAGGACCAGAAAAAACGCGACGTCGGTCTTCTGGTCAGCCAAATCAACGAATACCAGCGCCAGGCACTGGAAATGGCGCAAATCATTAAAGAGCAGGGACATATCCTCAAAGAACATATTCAGGGCGATGTGGATGTAAGTTGGATCGCCGGTTATCAGGGATATATCAATTATTTACGGCAGTCCATCGCCGAAAAAATCAACAGCGTTGCACAGGTGCAACCGCAGTTGAATCAGGCCCGGCGGGCACTGGCCGAAGCGGCCAAGCAAACAAAAATTCTTGAAAAACTCGAAGAAAAACTCAGAAACCGTCACGAAAAACGCCTCAAGAAAATGGAGGCGCGCGAAATAGACGAAATCGGCAACAATGCTTTTCTGCGTTCCCGCAGATTGGCGTAAGAAAATGAGAGGTCTCTAACCTAAAGGCCTGCAAATAGTTATATGAACGAAAATTTCACAAGTTGGCAGATTGTAACAGGTAAACACTGAATTATGGGCAGAACGATACTTACAATTTTGGCAATCGCGGTGATTTTGCACTGTCTGGCGCTGGTTGGTCTTCTGGGCTACGGGGCTGCCACGGGTCGTTTTGATCAGGAAAAAAGGCAGCAGTATCTGGCGACCTGGCGTGGCGAAAAGCTGGTGCCGCCTCCTGCGGAAGTGAAGATCGAGCAAGAGGAAAAAAGCCCCCAGGATGCCGGTGCCAAGATACTGGCTGCTCAACTGGAAACGGAGGTTCTCAGTCTGGAAATCCAACAGTATATCCAACAGCTTCGCAATCAAAAAAACACTGTTGTCGCCGCTCAGGCCAAGTTTCAGGATGATATCAAAGAGTTCCAGGACGCACAGGAGAAGTTCACCAAGCTCGTGGCTGAGCACAACAAAAAGGCCAATGAAGAAGGTTTCCGCAAGGCACTCAAAAACTACGAAAGCATGAAAGCCGATTTGGTCAAAGATGATTTTATGAGTCTGGATGAAGATACCGTAGTCCGCTATCTGGCAGCTATGAAGCCCTATAACGCTACGAAGATTCTGGAGAAGTTTGCGGCTCCGACGGAACAGACTACACGTGTTCGATTAATAGAAAAGCTCAAACAGCACGGTGTAATCGATTTGGATAACAGCAATAAATTCAGTAAGAAATGATTTGCGAAGGAAAAAACACGTGGGGCAAAGTTCCACGGTAAACCCGATAGTCAAGTAGTAATTATCATGATAAAAGGCGTAAAACTGACAACACCAAACAATAATGACATGTTCTCATTGCGGAACGTCAAGCATACCGATACCGGTTCGTTCGGGTTGCTTTTTGATGTGGTTCGTCACGAGGCGGCCGAGGTTCGCCCAGGCGGTTTTCGTGATTTTCAGGACCGCTCGCGTGATCGCTTGAGCGCCTATGACGCGGATCGGGGTTCATTTGTCGCCGAGAGGCAACGTAAAGATCGTTACCTTCCTGTTGATAAGCCCGTTTCGCCGGAGGACCGCCGTTTACCGGTAGAATCTGTTCCGCGGGAAGATGTCAGTGCCCATGAGCCGATGCAAAATCAGCCTGCGGAGGATGAAACACCTCCCAGTGAAACAAAGGTATCAGATCAGCCGGATGGATATGATGTTCAGGACGGTTTGGCGGGTGAAAATGACAACCAGCAGGTTGCAACTGATGAGGATACTTCGGTTCCGAGCGGCGACGATTCCTCCGAGACGGGTTCTGACGGTGATAATGAGGACGAGAGCGTGTTTCAAGGATTGCCCGAACAGATGATGTTGAACGCTCTGGCCGATCAATTAGGTTCTGCCCTTGTCCGTGAGCAGGTTTCCGGCGCGGGAGGGACGAACCATGAAGCGGGCGATCAAACTGTCGATCCGCAAAAGCAAGGTCAGGATACCCAGGTAATCAAAGCTGCGGTCCGGCAGATTAGCCCTGCCGACGAATCCTCGCGAAACGTTCAAAAAGGTGAAACTGTAAGTATTGCCCCCAAGAATGAAGCAAGTCAAGATGAGGTAAAACTCTCACTTGCCGGCGAGGGGCAGACAGACGATGATGGACCTGTCTTTACCGAAGGGAAGGAAAAATCTGGGGATACGGCGTTACCTAAGAAAGTGGTGGTATTGCCGGTGCCCGAGCCATCCCAAGGCACGGTTCAAAAAACAAATATCGATGATTCAGGTCGGATCGTTTTGCCCGACGATTTCAACGAGTCTTCGAGAATGGATAAAGACAATCTCAAGCGTACGGCTCAGGCTGCCAAGCAGTCATCGCCACTGCCGGCTGAGCCGGTTACTGTTGCACCCCAGTTTGATACGAGCCGTTTTGGTCAGTCAAATGCCAATAGTGAGCACAAAAGCAATAACGGGCGGTTTGACATTTCGGGTCAGGGCAATGTCAAAATCTCCGCAGAAAAGCCTGCGAACATCCAGGATGTCCTTGGTGTCGAGAAGGCGGCGGATTCGATCGATATGCAGCAGAACGTGGACCGCGTTGTCAAGGCGGCCCGTGCGATTGTTAATCGCGGCGCTTCGACGATTCAACTGCGTCTGGAGCCGCCGGATCTGGGTAACTTGCGTATTGAGATAAAGCATGGTGCTAATGGTTTGAGCTTGCAGTTGCAGGCCACCAACCACCGTGCCCACCAGCTTCTTCAGCAAAGCAGCGGCGAATTGCGTGCGGCCCTGGAAGCCCAGGGGTTCCAGACCAACCGGATCGATGTACAGTTGCGGCTGGACCTGCGTAACGATCAGGCATCCCAGCAGGATCAGGGCCGGTTTGACCATCAGAACGATCAGGGTTTCCATGAACAGTTTCAACAGTCTCATGACCAGCAATCACATCGTGATGACGACGGAGTTGATTACAACAAATTTTCTGTGGCGACGGATTCGATGACCGAAGCTACCGAGTCTTTCTCTGAACCGGCTGAGCCGGTGGGGTCCGCTCAAGGAAAATGGCAGGAAATGAAGTTTGGCAAATTGGATTTGAAGGTTTGAAATATTATCGATTCAATTGGTGTTAAGGAGTTTTTTTTGTGACTACCACGGCAGTATCAATGGATAGTAATGCCGGTGCAATTCAGGCTTCCGGTAGAAATTCAATGGCTTTGGACGGTCAGGATTTCATGAAGATCATGATAACCGAACTGACCAATCAGGATCCGTTCGAGCCTATGAAGAATCAGGAGTTGCTCAATCAGATGGCTACTATTCAGCAGTTGCAGTCGTCGCAGGAGATGAGCAAGTCGTTTGGACTTTTGATGGAACGATATGACAATGTGCTTATGGGTCAGGAGCTTACGACCGCTTCGGGTATGATAGGTCAATTGATTTCCGGCGACACCATTGCGGGCCAATATGCTTTGGGTAAGGTGGTGGCGGTCAATCGCGATGGCGATAATATTCTGCTGGAGCTTGATACCGGTCAGCAGATCAATCTCAATGACATGACCAGGCTGGGCGGCAGTAACAGCCAGGACATTGTCGGCAAGATGGCTATCGGCATGACGGCGGCAGGGGAGAAGGTGGTTGGCAAGATAGTCTCTGTCGAAGTAAACAGCAGCGGAGTCACATTGCATTTACAAAAGGCCGGCAGTCCGGCGGATGCGACGGTGGCAGTGCCTTTGCGCAGTTCCAGTATCATCAATGAGGATACGGCCGATCTGCTCATCGGCTACTCGGTTGCGGGCCTGGGAGGGATAGAGGGTGTTGTTGAAAGCGTCAAATGGACCGCTGAGAAGGTGATTTTGAATGTCAGAGATACTACAGATAAGATTAACGAACTGCCTCTGGAAAACTTGATAAATATTAATTAATAGTCATAAATTGCGGAGATTGAAACTATGGGTTTGACATCGTCATTATTTGCCGGTCTTACAGGGATGAAGACCAATGAGTTTCGCATGGATGTTATTGGTAATAATATTTCCAACGTCAATACCTATGCCTTTAAGTCTTCCCGGGTCAATTTTCAGACCCAGTTTTTGCGCACCCTGAGTTTTGGTTCGGCGCCGAGTGGGACCATGGGGGGTACCAGCCCTATGCAGGTCGGCACTGGGTCTATGGTCGGCGCTATGAATCGTGACTTTTCCGAAGGTTCGCCCGAAACCACAGGCGGCAAGACGGATCTGGCCGTTCAGGGAGAGGGTATGTTCGCTCTGACAAAACCTGATGGCGGTCAGGTATATACCCGTGACGGCAGTTTTCAGTTTAACGCGGAGAATTATCTGCTTTCCGCCGACGGATATTTCCTGCAGGGTTACGCTGTCGATGACAATTTCAACGTTGTCGAGGGGCCGTTGGAAAACCTGCGTATTCCGCTCGGCGAGATTACCACGGCGTCAACTACCACCCTTGCCATGTTCAGTGGTGATCTGAATGCCGAAGGCGAATCCGCAATCAATCCTGAGACCGGTGAAGCCAATGGGAATGTGAGGTCGCGGCTGACCAGTCAGGCGCTTAGCGACGCCGGAGGGGCGCTCACTACCGGAACGCTTATGATTGATCTGGAGAATGCCAGTGGCAATATTGTTATTGACGGTAATGTGATTACCCTTGACAGTGCTGTTAAGGGCGGTCAGACCCTGTCACAGGAAACCTTCGATATAACGGCTACTACCACGCTCGGTGAGTTCCTTAGCTGGCTGGAAGACGTTCTGGGGATCTTTACTATCACCGACTATCCGGGGCTGCCAGATTTTACCGGGGATACAAATCCTACTCCCGACCCTGGTGTAAGTATCAATGCCACCAGCGACGGCATTGACATCGTGGGAAATACCGGTTCTTACAATATCCTGGAACTGGGTAACAAGGCCCTGAAAGTCAGTAAAGGTAGTGCGGCATCTGCCCCGAGTAATTTACCTTTTACTTTTTCGGTAGTGGCCGGAACCGAGCAATTAGCCCCGACGGAAGAGGGAAATATCGAAAGCGTTCGCACTTCATTTCGTGCTTACGATTCTCTGGGGATACCCCTTGATATTGATGTTACCATGGTTATGGAGTCGAAGGATGCCAACGGGGGGATCACCTGGCGTTATTTTGCCGAATGCAGCGAGGATTCCGACGGTAGCCGGGCGGCAGGTACCGGCACCATTACCTTTGACGGAAACGGTACTTATCTGGAAGGGGACGATCTGGTCATTACGGTCAGCCGTGAAAATACCGGAGCTGCTACTCCTCAGACGATTACCTTGAATTTCAGTGAGATGGACGGTTATGCCATGAATAATGCCATCACTCTGCTCAGTCAGGATGGTTTTAAGTCGGGTACCCTGCAGGACTTCTCTATAGGGCCTGACGGTATCATAATTGGATCGTTCACTAACGGTCTGACCAGAAACCTCGGCCAGGTTGTGCTGGTCACTTTCCGCAATTACGAGGGTTTGATTGCCGGTGCGGGTAATATTTATAGTACCGGGCCTAACTCCGGTAGCGCTATTATCAAGAAGCCGCAGGAACTGGGAGCCGGTAGTGTTAAATCCGGTGCTTTGGAACTGAGTAATGTTGACCTTAGCAGGGAGTTCATCAATCTTATTATTACCAGTACCGGTTTTTCCGCTTCGTCAAGGGTTATCCAGACCAGTGACCGGCTGCTGAGCGAATTGATGATGTTGACCAGATAATCGAAACTAACGTTGTTTACCCGGGCCTCGCGACATGGGTGTTTATTCTGCTGTCGCGGGGCCACTAGAAGACAAGAGGTGTGATTAAGATCAATCGCCTATAATGGATATATAAGGAAATGGGACACGTAGAGCCGCGTAAGCGAAAACTCAATCGTTGTGAGTACAAAGATCATGTTGTTACCCCGGGCCTCGCGACATAGGTGTTTATTCTGCTGTCGCGAGGCCAACCAGAGATAAGCGGTACAGACAAAAAGCAGGTATCGATAACATAAATCAGGCTGATAATGATTCCAGTGACTCGACTTAATGGCAAAAGGTTTGTGGTAAATGCGGAGCAGATCCGCTATGTCGAAAAAACGCCGGATACCATGATTACCTTGATGAACGGTGATAAGGTTATGGTTAAGGAGTCGATGGAGGACGTGGTCAAATTGTCTGTTGAATACAACCGGCAGATACGAGCCTTTATTATGTGATTAGGGGCCGATTCTGCCGGCCCGGCGTCCGATAAGTAAGGTTTTTAAATCGATGTCTGGTAATCAGGTAAGGAAAGGCAATTTAGGCGGTTATTTGACTGCTACCTGGTTGTATTTTATGGTTAATTTGGCGGAAATAGAAAAAGTAGGTAAACTGCAGGTGTTAGTAAGACAGCAGATATGCAAAAATTACTAGAAGGCGAGAATTAGCGAAAATGGACTTAGCGACACTGGTAGGCATGTTGTTGGCTTTTGGTCTGATGGGCTGGGGGGTTGTATCCGCGGCAGGAAAGGACTGGGTAGCGTTTCTCGATTCCGCCTCGGCCATAATAGTTTTCGGTGGCGCCGTTGCATCGGTCATGATGGGCGTGCCGCTGGCACGTTTTCTAAAGGTAGGCAAATTCTTCAGCAAAGCCCTGATGTACAAAGAACGATCCGCGCAGAAGCTCATTGATGAGCTGGTCGGTTACGCTGAGATTGCTCGTCGGGATGGGATCCTTTCTCTGGAAAGCGTTATTCGCGATGCGGACGACCTCTTTATTGTTCAGGGCATTCAAATGGCCGTTGATGGTACCGATCCTGAGTTGATCGAGACCATTATGAACAACGAACTGGAGGCCATTGCCGAGCGTCACGAACAGGGTAAAGCGATCTTCGACAATTTCGGCAAATACGCACCGGCTTACGGAATGCTCGGGACGCTGATCGGTTTGGTGATTATGCTTAGGAACATGAACGAGCCCAGCACGATCGGTCCGGCTATGGCGGTTGCCTTGATCACCACCTTCTACGGTTCGATAATATCCAATATGATTGCCATGCCCATTGCCGATAAACTTGGCATGCGCAGCGACGAAGAACTTATGTTCAAAACCATTGTCATTAAGGGTGTAATGAGTATTCAATCGGGCGACAACCCAAGAATTGTCGAACAGAAACTCAGGACTTTTCTGCCTCCAAGCGCACGCGGCCAGTCGGAGGATGGGTTGAAAGAATAAAGCAGTATGGCCATAAAAAAGAAAAAAGCACCAGGGGGAGCACCGGACTGGTTGGTCACCTACGGCGATATGATGACCCTGTTGTTTTGCTTTTTTCTGATTTTGGTTTCCATGAGCGAGGTCAAGAAGGACAAGAAGTTTGAGGATGTTGTGGAATCGATCAGGCGAGCGTTCGGTTTCCAAGGTGGAGTCGGCTACGTTCCCGGACAGGCGTTGCCTAACAACACATACGATAAAAAAATGACACAAATGATTATGGAGAAGTTTCTGTTACAGAAAGGCGAAAGCACCGAAGAAGGAATCGAGGGTGAAAAACCCAGTGTAAGAACCATTCGTGAGGGAAGCGAATATACTTTTGGCGGACAGATAAGTTTTGAACCCGGTAAGGCCCGGCTGCTTGACCCGGTCAAGATTCAGTTGGCCGAATTTGCCCAGGAGTTTCGCGGTCTGAACACCAAGATCAGAATACAAGGACATGCGGCGCGAAAACCACCATGGCAGTATAGTCCTTACGAAAGCCTGGACGATTTGTCGTACCAGCGAGCACTGGCGGTAAAAGGCTTTCTTGTCGGAGAGGGTATTCGTCAAGAGCGGATTACTGTCGAAGCATGTGGCGATAACGAGCCACTGTTGGCTCGAGCCTACGATGAAGCGGGTCGGGCGAAAAACAGAAGGGTTGATGTTATTGTTACGGAAAACCTGGTCGAACAATATATGGGCCAGACAGACACCAGTAAGGCTGAACAGATATTCTAGAAAGTGATATGGGAGGATTAATAATGGCGGAAAACACTGCGGGAAGCAACGAAGTACAAAAAACTAAGGCAAAAATGTCTCTTAAGACCATAATAATTCTTTTGGCTGTGTTTTTGCTTGAAGGAGGTGCGATATCCTTGTTTTTTGTGATAAAGGGAGGTCCGGCACCTGCCGCGGGCAGCGATCCCATTACCGGTACCGAGCGAAATCCTGAAAAAACCTTTGCCGAAGTCATTTTGGCGGAAAACTATCAGGTTGTCAACTATACCGTCGGTCGATCGCGTATAATGGTCACTCTGGAGGTAGCTGCCAAAGTTGAATCCGAACAAAAAGAGCAGTTGGAAGCGGAAGTAAAAGAACATAGCAAAGAAATTCTCAACACCATCCGTATTGTGGTTGCAGGCGCCGATCCGCTTGACATTAAACAGGATCCCAAGTTGCAGGTTATAAAACGAGATATCAAAACCGAGGTTGAGAAGATTGTAAGCGAAGGACTCATTCAGGAAATATTGATACCTGTTTGGCAGCCGTATTCCGATGAGTAATGTGGATATTTAAAACCGTCTGACAGAAAGACTCGTAAAAAGATATTTGTGGCAGATGAAGATGACGGCTTGCAGTTTTTTTAGAAGAAATTCAAAAAAAACAAATTATTTGAATAAATTACTTTCAATATTATGGAACTTGATTTATAAGCATAAACGATCAATGAATTGATTCCCTGATGCAGTAAGAGCAAATGAGGGAACAGATGCCTGAAGAAGAAAAAGACAATCAACAAGAATCTCCGGTAGATGAGTCGTTAAGTGAAAGTGAACGCGGCGCCGGGGAAGAAGCTAAGGTTCATGGAAAAACTGCTCCGGGGAGAACCGGCGCCACAGAGGCTGAGGCAACCAAGACTGATGCCGCCAAGACCGACACGACGGGGGCACAAGCAGATATTGAAGCCCTTGCCGAGGCCGGCCTGAACGGGTTGGTGGAGATGGCTTCTTTACCCGATTTTTCCGGTATGCTGGCCGATGCCGCGGCCAGCAGCATCGATCTGCTCAATGACGTCGAACTTAACGTTAAAATCGAGTTGGGCCGGTCGGAGATGACCGTCAACGAAATTCTGCACCTGGGCAATGGTTCGGTTGTCGAACTGGACAAACTGGCAGGTGACCCAGTTGACGTGTTGGTTAATGAGCAGTTGATTGCTCGTGGTGAAGTATTGGTGGTAAACGACAGTTTTTGTGTTCGAATTAATGAAATAGTCCCAGGAATCAGCGAGCGGGTAGCCGGTGTGACCACAAAAAAATAGTCCGCGAATGATCCACGCCGGGGTCACCGCCGGAATAACGTTGCTTTTGGCCCAAACCGACAAGGGCCGCAACCAAATAGAGTTATGTGAGAATTTGTAGTGAGGTAAATATTTTGTGACCGTTTTGCGCATAATTTCACTCGTAAGAGACTAAACCGCGTCCAACAGTTGAGCTAATAAAAAAGAGACCCAAACATAAAAGCCAGGCTGGAGTATTCCATGGTTCATCGCCGTACCATTGAACATAGAACCGTTTGGTTCGTTGTGTTCCTGTCGTGTTGTGCTTCTATCCTCCTTGAGAGTGCCGTTTTGGCAGATGGCATCCCCGTGGCCAATTCTCCCAGTGTCTCCGATAATATCCCTGGGCAGTCTGCGCGGAGGACGACGAATCTCACCGCTGAGCCATCCAAATCCGATCTCCGAGATGCAAACGGCTCTGTTTTGCCGGACGACAAAGCTGATGTTGTTTCGGATGCTTCGTCTGCGGACGGTTTTGATGAGGCCCTGGTAGGCAGAGGCAAGGTCGGTAAGATTGTCGATAACAAAGTTGATGATAATAAGGAGGTTGTCGCCGGCAGCGATGAAATTTCTCTCTGGCGGACCATGGTGTCGTTGATAATAGTATTGACCCTGATAGTGATTTGTGCCTATGCGTTCCGGCGGTTTGCTTTGGGTTCGCGGTCTCGCCGTGGCAGCTCGGTCATTGAAATTATTGCTCGTCAACCGATCTTAGGCAGTCCTAAGCAGTCTTTGTCTTTGGTCAAGCTCGGCCACCGTTTTTTGCTTGTAGGTATGAGTCCCAATCATATAGCTCCTTTGCTTACCGTAGATGATCCCGACGAGATCGCCCACATCATGGGACTGCTGGAAAAACAGTCGCCCGGCTCAATAACCAATACTTTCGACAAGTTATTTCATCGTGAATCGCAGGATTATGTTTATCCGCCCGGTAATTCCCACGACTTTGTTGAGGATGGTGACGACCAGTTTTACGATGACGATGGCCAGCCGGTGGATTCACCTCAGTGGTCTGGCGAACGGAGGGAGTTGTCTTCCTTACTCAGTAAGGTAAAAGGACTGACCCGAATACGTTTACGTTCGTGATTTGAGTTAATGGATGACTCTGGATATGTCAAGGATGACTATTTTTAGATTACTATTGGTCGTTATAGTAGGCCAGTTGCTGCTGCCTGCGTGTGTATGGGGGCAGGTGGGTTCCGCAACCGGTGGGTTACCCGTTCTTCCAGGAACCGACGGCACCACTGCCGGCGGATGGACCAACCTCGATCCTGGTCAGATAGTCAGGAACGCTACCGGCCCGGAGAAGCTTTCTTCCACACTAGAAATTATGCTCACCTTAACGGTATTGTCTTTGGCACCGGCGATACTGGTGATGACGACGTGTTTTACTCGTATTGTGGTGGTTTTGGCATTATTGCGTCAGGCTATCGGAACTCAGCAGTTGCCACCCTCGCAGGTGATTGTCGGATTGGCGTTGTTTATGACCTTTTGTGTAATGGCTCCCACATGGAAGCAGATCAACGCTGATGCTATTCAGCCTTATGTTAATCCTCCCGAAGGCGTCGCGAGCATCGATCCGGGCACCGCCTGGGACCGCGCTAAAACGCACATGCGGCGTTTTATGATAACCCAGATCGATAACACCGGTAATACTGAAGATGTTTACATGTTCGTGGAGTTCGACAGTCCGGCCGAATCCATAAAGCAGAGCATTCGCGACGAGACATTACAATGGAAAGATGTTTCCCTGACCGCTCTGATACCCGCTTATATTACCAGTGAGTTAAAACAGGCGTTCATTATGGGTTTTTATGTTTATTTGCCTTTTTTGGTTATCGATATGGTTGTTGCTTCGATTCTGATGTCGATGGGTATGTTAATGCTGCCGCCGGTTCTGATATCTCTGCCGTTCAAACTGCTTTTGTTTGTGTTGGTCAACGGTTGGCATTTGGTAATAGGTTCTTTGTTAGCCAGTTTCGCTAATAATCCGGTAATTTGAAAGGAACTCAAATGGATGAACAAATTGCTTTGGATTTAGGACGTCAGGTTTTACTTCTGACTTTGAAGATTTCGCTTCCGCTGTTGTGCGTGGGGCTGGTGGTTGGCGTTGTCATTTCCATTTTACAGGCGGTCACGCAGATTCAGGAGATGACACTTACTTTTGTTCCCAAAACCATCGCCATGGTAATTGCCGCCGCGTTTTTCCTGCCGTGGATAATGGTCCAGTTGACAGACTTTGCCAAGGCAATGTTTGGCCCTATGCCGATCCCGTAAAGGTTTGATGGTATTGTGTACCCATACTGAATGAAAATGTCAGGTATAATGATACCCGTTGGGTATGGCTTTTATTTTCGAGTTAACTTATGTTGCTTGCACCCATACAACAGATTTTCGAGCAGATTCCAATGTTTGTGTTGGTGATGTTTCGCATGGCCGGCCTGATTGTTCTGGCCCCGCTGATGGGGTCGGTAACGGTACCCCATAAGGTCAAGGTCTTGATGGTGTTGGTGCTGAGCATGGCCATATTCCCCCTGGTGCCGCCGATCGTTTATGCTCCCAATTCATTGCTGGGCTTGTCGGTGGCTGTCGCCGGCGAGATGCTGATCGGCATTAGCATAGGTTTTGTCCTGCTGCTGCTGTTTGTCGGCATTCAGTTTGGAGCGGAACTGGTAAGCTACCAGATGGGTTTTTCCATGGCCCACCTGATAGACCCGATGACGGATATCTCTACTACCGTGCTTTCCCAGTTTTACCTGTTGCTGGGGACTTTATTGTATGTGTTAATGGATGGTCATCTTATTTTGATAAAATCATTGGCTCAGACTTTTCAGACCATTCCTCTATTGGGTGGTTTTAACGGTTTGCCCGTTTTGAAAGTATGTGTTGTGGTTATCACCGAGGCGTTTAAGTTAGGTATTCGTATTGCCGGTCCTGCCCTGGTCGCTCTTTTTTTGGAGGCCCTGGCCATGGGTTTTATTTCGCGTACCATGCCACAGTTAAATATCCTGGCTGCCGGTTTCCCGGTTCGCATTATCCTGGCTTTGGTTTTGCTTTTAGCTTCTATGTGTACGGTCCTGATGTTGTTTCAGGAATCGCTGGTAATGGTTTTTCATCAAATAGGTTTGATTTTCATATAAAGGGGATGTTGTGCCCGATACGGCTGAGAAAACTGAAATCCCTACGCCTCGCCGACTGCAGGAATCGCGGGAAAAAGGCCAGGTTGCCAAGAGCACCGACTTGGCCGCCGCTGCCGGTCTGTTGGCCGGTTTGCTGATACTGAACTTTTACGGCTCCGCTATTTTGACCGGCTTTATGGACCTTATGTGTCAGTCGTTGTCATTAGATGATGCCGCCGTTACCGGCCAATTGACGTTGGATCAGTGTTGGCGCCTCGCTTATCGCCATATCTGGGCGATAGTGGCGCCGATTTTTATAATATTGTTTGTAGTGGCGATCGTTGTTAATTTGATGCAGGTTGGTTTTTTGTTTGTTTCCAAACCGATTACTCCGTCGTTAGAAAAAATATCGCCGTTAAGCGGATTCAAACGGTTGTTTTCGTTACGTTCCGCTATGCGCCTCGTGATGAGTTTGTCCAAGGTGGGCATTATTACTACGGTGGCTTACTTCACCATTAAAAGTTTTTTGCCCGCTCTGGTGGGACTGGTCGGTTTGAGTTTTACGGAGGTTGTCGCTTGCGGCGCTAATCTGATGTTCGTCCTGGGAATAAGGATGGCTTTGGTTTTGCTCGTCCTGGCCCTGCTGGACTATGCCTATCAGAAGCATCAGATGCTCAAAGATCTGCGAATGACCAAGGAAGAAGTCAAAGAAGAAATGAAACGTATGGAAGGCGACCCGCTCATGCGCCAGCGCCGCCGAAACGTGGCCCGACAGTTGGCCACCCAGCGCATGAGTCAGGCCGTTCCCAAGGCCAATGTGGTTATTACCAACCCCACTGAATTGGCGATAGCACTGCAATACGACCCCGATTCGATGTACGCTCCCAAGGTCGTTGCACGCGGCGCCGGGTTCATGGCCCAACGAATCAGGAAAATCGCCCTCGAATATGGTGTGCCCGTTATCGAACGTAAACCGCTTGCACAGGCCCTTTATAAAAGCTGCGAAGTTGGTGATTATGTCCCCCCAGAACTGTACAAAGCGGTCGCCGAAGTGTTGGCTTATGTGTTTGAACTGGCCGGTAAAGGGTTCCGAAGCTCCAGGGTCGGATAATATCAGGAACAAAGTTGGAGGATTAGAGTGAAAAACAAAAAGGTGAACTCAGAAGTGACCCAGATACATAACTTCTTGTTAGAAAGTTTTTAACCCAGATGACACTAGCAACAACAATAACCAATTCCAGTTGGCTTGCCACTATTCACAAAGGCCGAGATATGATCTTGCCTTTTGCGGCGATCTGCTTGATTCTTGTCATGCTCGTTCCACTACCGACCGGGTTGATGGATTTGCTGCTCATTACCAATCTCGCCTTTTCCGCGGTGGTGCTGCTCACGACAATTTATGTTACCAGTCCGCTGGAGTTTTCGGTGTTTCCTTCTATGCTGTTGGCTGCCACCCTGTTTCGCCTGGTGCTAAACTGTGCCACCACCAGGTTGATCCTGACCGCTGGGGCTCGACCAGGTGAGGCTACTGAAGCGGCCGGAAAAGTCGTTATGATCTTCGGCGACCTGGTCACCAAAGGTAACATGATCGTTGGCTTGATTATATTTGTCATCATTATAGTTATTCAGTTTGTCGTTATCACCAAGGGCACCACTCGTATCAGTGAGGTCGCCGCCCGCTTTACCCTCGACGGTATGCCCGGCAAACAAATGGCCATCGACGCCGATCTTAATGCCGGTCTTATCAATGAAGTGGAGGCCCGCCGTCGTCGTGACGCTATTTCCCACGAAGCCGACTTTTACGGTGCGATGGACGGTGCCAGTAAATTCGTTCGCGGTGATGCCATTGCCGGTGTTATCATAACTTTGGTCAATATCATCGGTGGCCTGGCGGTAGGAATGCTGACGTACGGTTGGGAAGCGTCCAAATGTTTCAGTGTTTTTACCAAACTCACGATCGGTGATGGTCTGGTCAGTCAGATTCCATCGTTTATTACCTCGATCTCAGCGGGCCTGATTATTACCCGCTCTACCGGCCAGACCAATCTCAGCCAGGAACTGACAGCACAGATTACCAGTAAGCCCCGGGCTCTGATCGTGGCGGCGGCCTTTCTGATTGTGTTGATCTTTGCCAATTTTCCACCCGTACCCCTGATGGTACTGGCATTAAGTTTTAGTGGTATAGCTTACATCATTTTTCGCTCCAACAAAAAGCAGGCCATGGCAAAAGCTCGTGCCGACAAAACAGCCGCCCCAGCCGCCAAATCAGAAAAAATTGAAGAGCTGCTGCCGGTGGATCGCATGGAACTGGAGATCGGTTACGCCCTGATTCGACTGGTGGATGCCAAACAAGGCGGCGATCTTCTTCAGCGAATCAGCATGATCCGACGTCAGATTGCCTCGGAATTGGGGATAATTGTCCCCAGTATTCGCATTCGCGACAATGTCCGTCTTAGCCCTAACGAGTACTGCATAAAAATCAAAGGTGTCGAGGTGGCGCGTAGTAATGCTTATGTAGATCAGTTCCTGGCGATGGATTCCGGGACCGTTACCGGCAAAGTCTTGGGTGTGGAAACGCAGGAACCGGCGTTTGGCTTGCCAGCCGTCTGGATTCCCGCCGGACGCAAAGAGCAGGCGGAAATGATGAACTATACGGTCGTCGATTGCTCAAGCGTCTTGGCCACCCACCTGACCGAGGTTATCAAGTCCCACGCCGCGGAACTGCTTACCAGGCAAGACCTCAATACCCTGCTCGATACTGTAAAAGAAAGATCACCTGCGGTGGTCGAAGAAGTCGTCGGCGGAACCCTAAAGGCCGGAGGCATTCAGAAAATACTGCAGGGACTACTGGAAGAACGTGTTCCCATTCGCGATATGGAAACTATCTTGGAGACGCTCAGCGATTGGGGTTCGCGAACTCAGGACCCGGAGGTGCTTACCGAGTATGTGCGTAATGCCCTGGCACGTACTATTTGCTGTCAGTACCGTGATGAGGAAGGACGTGTTCGTTGCGTCACCCTCGATCCGGCCCTGGAAGATACTATTAACCGGCACACGGAACGCAGTGAACACGGTAGTTTCCTGACCCTGCCGCCGGCCCTGGCCAATCAAATCACGGGCGCCGTCTCCAGGCAACTGCAAAAACTCACCGAATTGGGCGCAGCTCCGATTGTGCTGTGTTCGGCTCAGATCAGATTATCGCTGAGACGCTTACTGGCTCCGAGCCTGCCCAATGTCGCGGTATTGGCTTATAACGAAATCGTCAAGGAAGTAAAAATAGAATCTGTTGGTATGGTTGTAACAGATCAACAGGTTGCTGTTGGTGCAAATGCGTAAACTCTAAACTTATTTGATATGGAAGTGGAGTATATATGAAGTTAAAAACATTCAGAGCGCCGACTATGCCCCAGGTTTTGGCTCAGGTCAAACGTCACCTGGGTCATGATGCGATTATTGTCCAAACTCGTTCTTTTAAACGGGGCGGTATTTTTGGAATCGGCGCCCAAACGATTGTTGAAATCACGGCTCGGCAGGGAGAATCGGCTTTAACGAAGCCACGTCAGCGCACGGCCGCCAGCCGCCTGCAGCAGTTGTATTCTACCGGCCTTGATAATAATGCGAGAATCCCCGAGTTTGATCGTAACGGGGCCGTACCTGCCCAGACAGGTGCGGACGGTTCGTCCGCCTGGGACAAAACATACGCAGATAACCACAGCGAACACATAAGGAGCGAAATTGGCGATCTACGCAAAATAGTTGAGAGTCTTGTCAGAGAACAGCGGCAACTGCACGAACCGCAAATGCCCGAACAATTGTTTGATTCATATCTCGACCTTATTCAGCGGGAAGTGGCAGATGAAATCGCACGCGATATGATCGGTCGCATCCAACGAGATATGACCGGCGACCAATGCCTCAGCACCGAACTGGTCCGACAACGTCTCATACAGGAAATGGACAAGATGATCAGCACCACCGGGCCTATTTCTGCCAACGTCAATGGATCGACAAGGGTTGTAGCACTTATCGGACCTACCGGCGTGGGTAAAACTACTACCATTGCCAAAATTGCCGCCAACCTCAGGTTACGCCAGAACCAGAAGGTCGGCCTTATAACTATCGACACATATCGTATCGGCGCCATTGATCAGTTGCGTATGTACGCCCAGATAATCGATGTGCCCATCAAAGTGGTTTTGACTCCGACCGAACTAAGGGAAGCGGTCGCGTCAATGCGGGATATGGATGTGGTGCTGATCGATACCGCCGGTCGAAGCCAGAACGACCAACTCAAAATCAAAGAGCTTGAGACCTTTATGAAAGCTGTCCAGCCCGATGAAATACATCTGGTGCTTTCCGGTACGGCTCATCATGCTCACATGATCAGTGCTGCCGAAAAATTCAATTCCATCGGAGTTAATCGGATCATACTAACGAAACTGGACGAAGCGGTTAGTTTTGGGGTTGTCCTTTCGGTTCTGAAAAAAATCAACGCTTCGATTTCCTATGTTACTACAGGGCAGGACGTACCTGATGATATCGAAATAGGTAATGGTCGAAGGCTTGCCCAAATGCTGCTGGGACTCGACAAAGTGACCAAACAGGAACCACAACTGTCAGCTTAGTCCGATAAGGAAAAAAAATGATTGTTGATCAGGCTGAAAATTTGCGTTTAATGGTCCGCAAGACCAAAAAAACCGCTCATATCCTGACCGTCACCAGTGGCAAAGGTGGTGTGGGCAAAACCAGCATTGCAGCCAACCTCGCTATTTGCCTGAGAGCTTCCGGCAAAAGTGTGATTCTTATGGACGCCGATCTGGGCCTGGCCAATCTCGATGTGGTGCTGAATGTTCGAGCACGCTATACTTTGGCTCATGTAATCGATGGACGCCGTCGTATCGAACAGATTATTCAGCCCGGACCGGGCGGTATTCAGTTGATTTGTGGCGCATCCGGCCTGACTGAGATGACCGAGTTGACCCAGTTTCAACGACAGAACCTTATTCAGGAACTGACCTCGCTGGAGCAGCAAGCCGACTTTATTGTTATTGATACCGGGGCCGGTATCTCGCCGAACGTGTTGAGTTTTTGCGAAGCGGCCCATAAGACTTTGGTTGTCACCACTGCCGAGCCTACCAGCATTACCGATGCTTATGCCATAATCAAAAAGCTTACTCAGGACTGCAGTGGTACCAAAATTTACATCCTGGTCAATATGGCCGAAAACCGGGCCGAGGCCAGGAGAGTTTATCAACGGTTGTCGCAGACCGCGAATAAGTTCCTTTCCACCATTGTTTACGATGCCGGCTATATTCTATGTGATGAGCACGTTTCCGAAGCCGTCAGGCAGACCGAACCATTGGTGCTGGCGTATCCTCGCTGTCAGGCCAGCTATTGTTTTCTTGCTTTGGTCGGCAAAATTGGTCGCTCATCCGGCTCGACTGCTGAGGAAAATGGATTTTTTCGCAAGGTTGTAAACTGGTTCTTTTAAACAATTAACATTTTTAGGCCGATAACAGAATATGGCTTTTATTGTGTAACAGGTGAGGTGTTAGTTTGACAAATCATGTGTGTGGCGCTGGAATGGCTTTTTTGGGTTTTAGCCTCAGTCTTATTATCGGACTGTTGACCGGAAATTCATTTGTCGCTATTGTCACTCGCGCGGTTGTAGTTCTGTTTTTGTTCTATATTTTGGGATGCCTCCTTGCCGGTCTTGGCCGCAAGGTGATCGTCCAAAACTTCCAGGCCGAGGTAGGAGCGATAGCCGAAACTGCTAAAAGAAAAGTTGCCGATAATACTTCCAAAAAAAACTCCACGGAAACATGACTTATTGAGGAAATGTAAGTTGAACTCAAATTCCTGATACGCGATCATAACTTTAAGAGATGAGGTTTGGACTATGGCGAAAACTCTGGCAAAGAACGATGAGAAAAATGATATAATGAGCATTTGGGTATTATACAAGCAGGGGCCGACACGCGAGTTACGCAACTTCCTGATGGAAGAGTATTTGCCTTTGGTCAAGTACAATGCGGAACGTATCTACGCCAAGCTGCCCGATGAAGTGGAGCTGGACGACCTTATCAGTGCTGGCATTTTCGGCTTGATTGATGCTATTAATGCCTTCGATCTGTCACGTGGTGTCAAGTTTTCCACTTATTGTGCCCCTCGTATCCGTGGGGCCATCCTTGATGAACTACGCAGTATGGACTGGGTGCCGCGCCTGGTGCGAAGCCGCTCGCATAAATTAGAAAGAGCCTGCAAGGCTCTCGAAGCAGAGCATGGCCGAGCAGCCAGTGACGAGGAAATCGCGACACGCATGGGTATCAATGAAGATGAGTACATCAAACTCAAACGCGACGCCACCGCCGTATCGCTGGTTTCTCTCAGTCGCAAATGGTTTGAAACTGACTCGCAAAAAGATATTTGCGAAATCGACGTGCTCGAAGACAAACGCGGAGAAAACCCACTGGAGGAAATTCAGCGACGCGATCTGAAGGACGCACTTACCAAAGGCCTTAGTCGTGCCGAAAAACTGATTTTGGTGCTTTACTATTACGAAGAAATGACCATGAAGGAAATCGGGGCTACATTGGATTTGTCAGAATCGCGAGTCTCGCAAATGCATTCGTCTATTCTGGCGCGTCTTAAAGCCCAGATTTGCCATCAAAAACAGGGATTAGAGGTCTGATCGCAATGCCTCTACTCATCTTGTTCACACTTATTATTCTTTCGCTTGATCCGTCCGGTCGCCGGCCACGGGCTGTGGCTCGACATGAATGGATATAAATGTGGACTGCCCAAATTGGTTTCGTATGGCTGCTTCTATCTTCGACATGATGACGTGGGCATCCACTACCTGCATGTCGGGTGCCACGCGAATGTGGAAATCAATGGCAATTTCATTTCCGATACGTCTCGTTCGCAGGTTATGCAGGTGGGTGACGCTGTGGATGTTGTAAACAATCTGGGCAATCTCGCCTTCGATGACATCGTCCAATGACTCCTCAGTCAGTTCTTTGATGCTTCCGGAGGAGATAGCGATAGCCACTTTGATGATGAAAAGGCTCACGACGACAGCAGCCAGGGGATCGAGAATATGCCACTTCTCGCCCAGCGCGATTGCGCCTCCGATTCCGAGCATCGTGCCAATGGAGGAGAAAGCATCTGAACGATGGTGCCATGCATTGGCAATCACCGCCTGGCTATTAATGCGATTGCCCACGTTCACTGTGTAGCGATACAGCCATTCTTTCACGACTATGGAAATGATCGCGGCAACGAATGCAATACCCCCAGGGGCTTTCACATGCTCACCATTGATGCTGTTCCAAATCTTGACCGCACCACCCCAAAAGATCGCGGCACCCACTATCAGAAGAGCCCCTCCGATGATGGCAGTCGCGAGTGTCTCATATTTGCCGTGGCCGTAGTCATGACTCTTGTCAGCAGGCTTTCCTACAGCCCTGAAACTGGCAAGAACAACAATATCGGTAGCAAAGTCGGAGAGTGAGTGTACCGCATCGGCGATCATCGCCCCGCTGTGGCCGATAACCCCTGCGGCCAATTTGAAGATGGTCAGCAGTAAGTTCACAACAAATCCGACCCATGTGCCCCGGTTAGCTGATGATGTTCTTTCGCTCATGTTTGTCCTGCGAACAAGTCATTATATAGTTTTCCTGAGCCTCTTGCAAAACCCCCCGAATGCGATGGAATACACCATTCGCCAAGATATTCGGAAGGTCCATTTAATTCATTGCAATTGTAGTCAAAAACCCTTTATTCTGCAAGCAAAAGCTCCCACTCTCATTTTTTTAATAAAAATCCATAACTTCTTTATTTTTAAGCGGTTATATTAGGAATTTATGCTATAATTATGATCAGTTTTGGATTTTTCCATGCGCTCAAACGCAAGGAGGCAATAGCATGAGCGGAATCGCGGAACTTGGCACTCTGTGGAACAGCATCCAAAGCTGGCTCTTTCCTATGCTGGAAGACGAACTGGGCGAACTCGACGAGCAGCACCGAGAGTTTGTGGCGGTTTACGAACTCTGCGATCCGCAGATACACATAGACGCCTACCGCTGGCTCGGCAACGGCTGTCCGCCCAGCAGTCGCTTGGCGATGTGCAAGGCTTTCATTGCCAAAGCCGTCTGGGATTTCCCGACCACTCGCGATTTGATGGATGCCGTGCGACATCGCCCGACACCCCGGCGCCTATGCGGCTGGGAAACGCTGGCGAAGGTGCCGTCAGAGTCCACTTTCTCACGGGCCTTTACCGCCTTTGCCGAGGATCAACTGCCTCAACGCATCCAAGAAGCGATGATCCAAGCACGCTATGGCGAACAAGATTGCCGGGCACATCAGCCGCGATGCAACGGCAATTGACGGCCCCTTATTGACCATGCAGGTTTATTCCCTCCTTTGCCAATCCTCCCCGGAAATTTACTTAAATTTTCTCAAGCATTCCATAACTTCATTATTGGCAAGAAATTATAGTTTTGTAATTTCCCATTGCCCTTTATGGTCCCTAGTTCTATAGTGAATGGTTCCGTTACAGTTAATCGACTAGTTTTGCCCTGTGGCATGTTGTCTTTCGTACCGTGTTAATTGGAGATAGAATGAACAGCTTCGAAAAAATTCCTGTGTTCGTATATGATGATGATAAAGCAGCTTCCCGAGCCGTGGCCCGGCGTATTGCCCAGCTTATCCGCGAAAAAAGCGTCGCCGGCAAACATGCCGTTCTAGGTTTGGCTACCGGGCATACCCCCGTTAATGTCTATAAAGAATTGATTCGCCTCCATCGCGAAGAAAGTCTTGATTTTACTAAAGTTATAACGTTTAATCTCGACGAATACTGGCCGATTTTACCGGATGCCATCCAGTCTTATTACCGCTGGATGCATGAAAATCTGTTTAATCATATCAATATACCCAAGGCTAACGTACATATCCCTGATGGTACGGTTCCTGGGGATCAAGTATCGGCATTTTGCCGGGCTTATGAGCAGGCCATTAAAGACGCCGGTGGCATCGATTTGCAAGTCTTAGGTGTGGGCCGCAGCGGGCATATCGGTTTTAACGAGCCCGGATCCGGCCGCGATAGCATAACCCGCCAAATCCATCTCGATAATGTTACCCGAAAAGACGCTGCCAGCGATTTCTTCGGAGAGGAAAATGTTCCACTGGAAGCGATTACGATGGGGGTCGGCACCATATTAGCGGCCAAGGAAATCTGTCTGATGGCTTTTGGCGAACACAAAGCCCCGGTGATCAAACGCGCGGTGGAAGGGGACATTTCCTTGACCGTGGCCGCCAGTTTTCTCCAGCAGCACGCCAACGCTCGCATCTCTTTAGATGAAGCGGCAGCGGCCGCCTTGACCCGTTTCGATACCCCTTGGCTGTTGGGCTCGTGCCAATGGGATGACAAACTCAAACGTAAAGCGGTTTTATGGCTCAGTCAAAAAGTCAATAAACCCATTCTCATGCTTACAGGGGAAGATTACGCCGAAAACGGGCTTTATGAACTTCTCCAAGTCAGCGGGGGATATTATCAATTAAATATCGATATCTTCAAGAGTATGATGAAAACCGTCACCGGCAAACCGGGCGGCCATACCGGCCCGAAAAAAATCGTTATTTTCAGTCCCCATCCGGATGATGATGTCATCAGTATGGGCGGTACGATAGCCCGTTTGGTCGAACAAGGTCACCAAGTCCATGCGGTCTATATGGTTAGCGGCTGCCTGAGTATCTTCGATCACGAAGTCGCCCGCTATACCGAATTTGTCCGCGAGTTCAATGAAATTTTTGGTCTGATTCACGGTTGCGATACCGTCGAAACTCAAGTGGAAAAATTTCTGCAAACCAAACCCCCCGGGACGGTCGATACTCCTGAAGTGCAACGGATTAAAGGTTTGATTCGCCGCACCGAGGCGGTCGATGCCGCGAAATTCTGCGGCGTACCCGAAAATCAGTGTCACTTCCTCGAACTGCCTTTCTACAATACCGGTAAAGTGCAGAAGATGTCCATTACTCAAGAAGATATCGGTATTGTGCTGGACCTTCTGCGGCGTATTGGACCCGATATTGTTTTTGCCGCGGGCGATATGTCCGATCCTCATGGTACGCATCGTATGTGTCTGGATGCCATACTCAAGGCGTTTGAACAATATGGTGCGACCGGAGTCGAAAAACCCGGATTGTGGCTGTATCGCGGTGCGTGGCAGGAATGGCCCCCGGAGCAGATTGAAATGGCCGTGCCGATGGCCCCGGGAGAAGTGAAACAAAAACGTTTTGCGATCTTTCGTCATCAAAGTCAAAAAGATCGCGCCATGTTTCCCGGACCTTATGACAGCCGGGAGTTCTGGCAACGAGCTGAAGAACGCAACGCCGGCACCGCGAAGATTTATGACAAACTCGGCTTGCCGCAGTATTTTGCCCTGGAAGCGTTTGTACGCTATCCCATAACTCGGGCGGCGCAGTTAGCGGCTCAGTTGGAACGATAAATCGGCAGTGACTGATCAGCGAGCTTAACATCGTGCCGAGCGTGCATGAAAAAATATAAACATAATTAATATGGAGCAGTAAAATAGCCAAAGCATTGATGACGAAAGTAGTGATTATGGCCCGGGGTTTAGGAACCGGAGGTGTGCGCGTTCCTTGCCATTTTCACCTTCTGAACCGCCCGCCGAGGGCTATCGCCCGAAATCCTTCACAAATCCGACCCCAAACACACCCACCGGTATGAATTTTTACTGCTTACCCTCACGGCCGCAACACCATTGCACGAGGTTTTGCAAGAGGCTCAGAGCCTAAAGATTGGACGGCGGATTTCGAGTAAACCTGCCACATGTTTTTACCTTGGTTTTTGCTTGTCTTCATCCGCTTTACTTAAAAAGATTACATCCGGTGATACTATGCCTCCGGAAATAATCATTTTGAATGCTTCTTCAATGGTCAGGTTAGTCTCTTCTACTTCTTCAGACGGCACCAATTCAAAAAAGCCTGTTGTAGGATTTGGGGTAGTTGGTATAAAAACCTTGCAGAAATCCTTTCCATCTGAAGTATTTATCCGGCCTGTCAAAAAACCGATAGCCTTAAAACCGGGCCTGGGAAATTCAACAATAACGACAGATTTGAACGATTTGCGGTCTGAAATTGACAGAGTTTTTATTACCTGTTTCATGGCAGTATATATCGTTCGAGCCAGTGGGATACGCAGCATCAACATTTCACCAAGGGCGATGGCCTTTCTGCCCATAACAAACTGACCTGTCATGCCCAAAAGATACAAAAGTAATAAGAATATGATTACGGTGATGGTCCAGATTAAAATATTTACGTATAGCGACGGAATCGGCCCTACAAGTTGAGAGTGTATTAGGGCAGCCAGAATACCACTTACTGCTGGTTTCAAAAATCCCGTTGCCAATCTGAATAACCAGATTACCACGACCAAAGCTATGCCAAATGGCATTAGTAAAAGTAAACCGGCCAATAAATGGTTTCGTATGTTGCCTCTTATTGTCTTCCAAAAACCTGTTTTTGTTTTAGCTGTCATTTGACTTGACTCCAAACTCAGAAAGATTTTACCTACCCGAAATTCAATCTGAAATACAACACTTGGGTTTGCTCCAGAAGACCTCTGTCGGGGTCCGATAGTTTAAACATTTACGTGGTCGATTATTCAACAATTCAACGGCCTTGTCAAGTGCAGACTGCTCGATTGATCTGAAATCCATGCCTTTGCGGAAGAACTGACGCAACAGGCCGTTGGTGTTCTCATTGGTACCGCGTTCCCAGCTATGGGACGCTCATCTATCATACGGCGATCAGACAGTTGACCCCTGCGATCCTCACGGGCACGCCGCTTACGCCGCCGCCGATGGCTCTGACGCAAAAATTTCTGCAATCCGCCTCCGGCAGCCGTGTCTCTATAAATCCAACTATATATGGTTACAGGACTTACATCTATATCGTGATCCTTGTGCACTCTGCCGCTTATCTGCCCAGAAGACAAACTCTATCGGATACCCGCGACAATGGGTATTTTTTTTGCACTGGTCACAACGCATCTATGCCGTTATAATCTCATCCGTTGCTGCGGAAGATAAGGCTCTGCTGGAGAGCAACCCGAGCGCCACAGCAACCTATACAGGATAGGGGCGGCGGCAAATGTCGCCTCATTCTTATTTATCTATCCTGGCAGCATAAAGCGATAAACTCCAGCCCGCCCACGGCGGGCTGCTCTTAACCTGAAGCGCTGCGCTTCAGATTAAAATGCGCCTCTCTGATAATGGTCCGCAGTTTATCTCGAAGGATTTTAAGGAGTTTATTCGGGTTAGCGGCATGACGCATGTAAAGACATCACCATACTACCCGCAGAGCAACGGCAAACTGGAACGTTATCACCGCACGATCAAGGGCACCTGTATCCGGGTTAAAACCCCGCTGTCATTGGCAGACGCACAAAAAATCGTGGCTGATTTTGTGAGGTATTACAATGACGAACGTTTGCATAGTGCTATTGGTTACGTTACGCCCAAAGACCAACTCGCAGGCCGAGCCGCAATGATCCATGCCGCCCGTGACGCCAAACTCGCCGCCGCCCGTGAGGTTCGCAAAGCCCAAAGACAGGCATCCTGAAAGAAAAAAACTTGACAATGGTTGAACGACTGACAAAAATGCTGATGGCTGATGAAACGGACGCAGGCTCTGCCCAGGTGCAACCTGCCAGGGATAATCAGCCGAAGGCGACGAATAGTCGTTGGGGATGGCAGTTATACACCTGCCATCCTCATTTGCTTGCTTCAAAAACTATTCAGAGCTTTCTTATGCCTTAAAAAACCTGATAGAACAGCCCCGCCAAAGGCGGGTTCAGTATCTGCCGAAGGCAGGAAAAGTCGCTTAACTGTGAAATGGATTTGTCCAATTCACGCTGAACCAGTACAAAACAAAATAGCCTAGATATTCAGTATTGGATTATAGATATAGATAGCACCTGCGGGACTTTTGTTAATTCCACTCGGGTTGATAGCCAAGAAGGCGTTCTGTTATCTCATGGTGATGTTATATCTCTTGGCCCTTCAATGATAAGTACATACGTATTTTATGAGAAGCCATTTCGTGAGCCCTATAATGAGGAGAATTAATCATATATGCGAGGCTTAAGAAGCAATTTCATAACTCATTTAATGTCAGGTTTACTGGGCCAAATCTTAGATTTAGTTAAGCTTGATTCGACTCTATGCTTGGAGATACGAGAAAACTACATCAATATTTATTATCGCGGAGGAAATATAATAAGGATTGGGGAGGATGGTGGCGTATTCAAAGCCAGTTTTGACAGGAAATATCTAAATGAGAATTCGACAAAAGTTCCCGGTCTTATAGAGACCTTAAACAATGTTGATGATGTCGAAGTTTGGTTAAATACCATTCCATTCCTGAAGCACGAAATGGACTTATGGTTTGGCTGCCATTCTAAAGATGAAAGAGAGTTCCAACAGTTGATGCTTCGTGAAAATAATTTTGGGAATTCTGCGAAGGGAACAGATTATTTCATTTGTGACATAGAATACGCCAATCACACAGGTAGATTCGACCTCGTTGCTGTCAAATGGCCTTCCACTTCGGTACATCGTAAAAATAACAAAGATCTCAGGTTAGCTTTTGTCGAAATGAAGTACTTGGATAATGCTTTGACCGGAAATGCAGGTCTCTGCAAGCATATAGAGGACATAAATACTTTCCTTGCTAAAGATGATAATCTGGAGAATATCAAAGAGGAAATGAAACTTATATTTAATCAGAAGTTGGAGCTAGGCCTAATTAACAACCAGAAACCAATCGAAAGCTTTAGTAATGAAAAACCAGAATTCATCTTAGCCCTGATCAATCATGATCCAGCCTCTTCAATACTAAGAAATGAACTGAATAAATTGCCGGATTGTCCAAATGCTGAAATAAAGATAGCTACAAGTAATTTCATGGGACATGGGCTTTACTCTCAAGGTATATATAGCATCGATGAGTTTTTGAATAAGTTTGAAGGAAATATTTGAGTGACTAATTCTAATACAATTATAATTACACATGGAGACGTCGATGGAATGGTATGTGCGGCACAGCTAATTCGTCGAGAGAAGTCGAAATGTGATTTGATATTTTCCAATGCCAAGTATATTAAGTCATCTTTAGCTCGCATCCTGCGATCTTCAATAAAACCTCAGCGTATTTATATCTCTGACATCTCCGCCAATTTAAATGTGATTGAAATTATTTCCGCCTTGTCAAAGCACGGTTCACAGATTTTATGGATAGATCATCATCCTTGGGCAACCGGAGCAAAAGAGGAGTTAGAAAGCTACTGCTCCGAAATCGTTTATAATGAAAGCTTGCAAACTCCTGCTGGAATTCTAATGGGTCGTTGGTTAAAAGGCGAAGATCCATATTATGAGAAAGTTGGCAATATTTGCTATGCATACGAAAAAGGTAACGATTGGGAAAGAAACTGGTTTCGGCTTTTATCAAGCTATATTGGTAATTCAAAGAAGGATGTGCTAGAGCGGTTGGCTTATGATCAAGATTTCACAGAGGATGATTTGCAAAGAATTGAACAAAAGAAAAAGGATGAGCTAAAAGCCCAGCAAATTTTAAACGAAATACCACAGTCCTTTGAAACGAAAAACAAAAAAAGCTTGGCTGTTTACGATACTTCAAAGGATAAGGGCATATATCTGGGTCATAAGGTTTTTGAGTATCATGATGTAGATTACTGCCTAATTCGTATTTCAAGCACAAAGTGGCAATTAGCTTGTAATCCATCTAAAAAATATTCTATGAAACAACTTATGGGAATCCAGGAAATTGAGGGCCAGACTTTTTTACTAGCAGGTAGAGAAAACGAGCTGCTTGCTATTGAAAATCAGTCAGGAATAGAATTAGAAGCCGATTTTCATGGTTTGTTGGTTAATTGGTTATGTGAGGGTTTATAAAAAACAGATTTTAGACACCATCGGACAGTTAATCCGATTGTTATGTAAAGAAGATTTTTGAGAAATATCGTGGAAGATGAAGTGAGGAAAACTAGGGAAAACTAGGGACAGTCACCTATTTATCTTTCCTATCTTAACTTTTTATTTTTTTTCGTTGGCCTTCCGACCGGTAGGGGGCGGACTCTTCGGCCGAGTAGTTTTTCGAGCTTACTGATGAAGCTGTCGCTGCCGAGCGGTCTGCCCGATCATTAGTCATTATACCACAAATACCCTCTGCAAACAATACGAAATCTCTTTTTCCTCACCATTAATCCTCTGCGTTCTCTGCACCTTTCTTCGTGCTCTTCTTATCTTCGTGGTGAATTCTTTTTCTTTCATCTTTTTGTTCTTCTTCGCGCCTTGGCGCAGTAGGAAGCGAAGTAGGATGCGGCATTCTTATTTTCTTATCTTTGCCTCTATGGCCAATTTTCTTCTTTGCGTCTTTTGCGATCGACTGTCCCTAAATAAATCTTCTTCGTGTTGGGATTCCATGAGGGCCCGCTCATCTACCCCACAATATCATTCTACCAACACCAATATACCCCGTCAAGCCTTTTCTGCAATCTCCTTAGCATTTTTTCCCATCTGCCCACCGACCCCAACCCACCGACTCACCCACCCACTGACCCACCGACCCACTGACCCACCCCCGACCCCTGTCTTCCGCCTTCCTCCTGTCCCAAAATCCAAAATTCAAAATTCATAATTTCCCTACCCCCCCCAACTGGTCCGCCTTCTTTCCTTCCCCGATCCCCGACTCCCTCCCAACTCCGCCCTCCCCCCAAGTTCGCGCTCCTTCCA
>Ga0315276_10000188_pt1 | contig 50876 bp, 41 predicted proteins | sample YL17G05_0_MG_FD_204542 | JGI IMG/M metagenome (GOLD analysis project Ga0315276, IMG submission 204542) | Sediment microbial communities from Yellowstone Lake, YNP, Wyoming, USA - YL17G05_0 | ecosystem: Environmental > Aquatic > Freshwater > Lake > Sediment | place: USA: Wyoming | collected...
CTTTTCAAGATGACCGCCCCTGAAATAATAGCTCCACATCGCTTTTTTGTCCTGCGACTCGGCCAGCAGTTCTCTGGCCTTCTCGTCCTGTCCCCTGAGCCGGTAGTATTCCGCGTATAATGAAAGCACTGTTTCATTTTGCGGACTTATTTTCCTTGCCTGTTCGAGAGCAGATTCTGCAATGGCAAAAAAAGCGTCTTTACGCTCAGCGTCCGTTTCTCTGACAGCCAGTCCGGCCGCCAGCCGGCCCAGCATCAAAGCATTATCCACGCTCGGGTTAACTTTCTGTAAATTCTGGCGAATCGCCAACGCCCTTAGTGGTTCCATCGAAACTATATTGTCCGCATAAAAACCGAGTAATTCCAAATCACTCGGGTTTAGCGCCAGTGCCTTGTTCAGGGCGGTTTTTGCCTCGACCAACTGCTCCGAGGATACGTTCTGACCCAGCTTTAGATTGCGCCGGTATAACGCTCTCATCAGCCTTTTCGCAATGTCCCCGTCAAGAGGGTTCAATGCCGCTGCCTTCTGCATGTCTTCTATGGATACACTCTCATTGCCGAGAGCGGCATTCACGGCGCCTCTAAGCACAAGAGCGTATGAAAATATCGGCTTTTGCTTCAGGCACTCATCGAGCAGGGATATTGCATCCTTATACTGCTCCCTCGCGGCAGCAAGACGGGCGGCAAAAAATTTGCCATCACAGTCATCTAAATTTTTCTGCTTTGCGGCCTCCGTAACCTGTCCCGCCAGCTCCCAGTCCTTTTTCACAACCGCCATATCGAAAAGATTACTTGCAGCAGTATGCTCCAACCCCCTCATTTTCTCTTCTTTACTGTCCTTGCAAAGCTCAAGAACCTTCTTAAGTTCCGAAATAGCCTCGTTCGGCTCATTATTCCTCTGATAAAACATACCAAGACTCATAGCCCGCCAGACAGGGTCGGAAATGCCCGACAAAACATCCTTTTCTATTTCCCTGCGTCTTTGCTCGGAGATTTTGCCCGGCTCAGGCTCAGTAAGCATCCGCTTATAAAACAACCCTGTCGTGCTGTCCGGCGAATATCCCAGATAAAGAGAAACAAGACCCTCTGCATCTTTTATTTTGCCCTCTGTTATGTAATTCTCGCAGACGGCTGCAACGGTAAAATCACGCACAGAGTTCGGCTCTGCTTTGAGCAGTTTACCCGTAAGCGATGCCAGTGAATCCTTATAGCCTTTCTGTTCAGCCGACATCAGCGCATCTGCCGCTTCGGGTTTTCTTTCCTCTTTTCCTGCACGCACCGAAGGTCTCGAAAGAACCCCAAGAGCGCTGTCCATCTTTTTTTGTTCTATAGCTCTCTGAATCTGCCCGATTCTGGCCTGCACAAGCTCCAACTGAAGTTTAGCTGTCTCTACCTCATCAGCTTTTAGCTCAGCTATTTCTTTCTCGGCCTCATCGAATTGACTTGCTCCGATATTGGCCCTTATGCGCAGTATCCGACTTCTTTTATTGCTCCAGTATTCATTTTCAAAAAATTTAGTCGTATTTAGTGCATTTTCATAAGCCCCCATCCTCATTATTAAATCAACATAATCGAGAATGGCCTCCGGCTTACTCGCATCAATCCTGTCGGCAGCGCCTCGCTCGCCGACGCCAAGAGCGCTTGCAAGAAACTCATTGACCGCACCCAGTTCGGTTGTGTTCTCAAAAAGTCCCGCCAGGGTATAAGAAAGCCGCGAATCTCTTCTTCCCGCAGCCTTGGTTTGTTCATAAGCTTCGTAAAGCCTCTTGGTAGCAACGGTTTTGTCCCCTTTTACAAGCTCAAGCATCCCTTTCCATTTGACAATGCGAGGGTCTTCGCCGGCCCCGATGAGCTGCTCAAGCTGATGTACCGCTGTCTCCATCTCCGACACCCATTTTGGGCCTTCAGCCCCCGCTTCCTTCCCGGCATGCTGTGCCTCCAGCAGCCTTTCGCTATAACATCTGGCAAGAAAATCATACAACCATATCCGGTTCATTTTGTTTGACATCTGCCGAGGCCCGGGCGCATCCTGTGCGTCAGGTAAAGTAAGAACGTTGCCGGCTATTTCTACCGCCTTCTCGAAATCCGGTTCCTTCCCATAAATGGAAAATTTACGGTAATGCAGCTCAGCGGCGTTCATAGCATAGGCCACATTTTTATCATCCAGTGATACGGCCTTTTCAACCGCATCCAAAGCCTTGTCAAGATTTTTCGGTCCCAGCCTGATATAGAACCCTGCCATCGCTGAAAACGCATCAGCGCTTGAACTGAATCTTTTCACAAGCGACAAATAATCCGGCTCCAGGGTTTGAAGTTGTTCTTTGTTGCTCATCTGGGCAAATAAAGGCTTCATAATTAAAAGATTGATATGTGCCTGCACATCAGAATCTGCGACTTTGACAGCTTTTTCTAAAAGCTCTTTCGCCCGTTCTGAAGCTTTGACCCTTTCTTCGAAATTTCCGCTCGAAGCGGCTATTTCCCCCTTTTCAATAACCGCCTGAGCCAGATACCAATAAGCATTTATGTTGTTCGGTTCAAGCTCCCTTGCCTTTTCCAAATCGCCGACCGCTTCGTTGAGCGATTCATCCTTTTCCGTTACCGCCCCCATTTTTACCAGTTCCATAGTGGCTCTGCCTTTGAGCAGATATAGATATGTCCCTATTTTCTCGGCTTCAGCCTTCTTCTGCACCTCAAAGGATTTCAGTTTCGCAACGTCTTGCGAAAGCAGGTTGGCGTCCGCTACTTTTATAAAATCGACAGCCTGCGATTCGACTTCCTGCCAGAGCTGTCCACCGCTGCCGTTAGCGACAACATAAACGTACTGCAGACGTCCCAGGCGTGCTTTGGCATTGGCCGGCTCTAATTGTATTATGTTGTTCCAGCATCCAAGGACATTTCGCCACTTATCGAGTTTAAGATAGAGGTCTGTGAGCTTGAAGAGTATTTCCACTCTCAGCGAATCGGTCTTGGCCAGCCCTCGGGCCCTGCCGTAACTCCGTTCAGCCTTGTCATACATCTCCGTTTTTGTTTTCTCATCCTTTGCCTCGCCGGCCGCCTTTAACGTCGCATCGCCATCCCCGATAAATTTTTCCGGGTCCCGCATCAAACGCAGAATTACTCCTATGACAACAAGACCCAAAAACACAAAAACCATCGAGCCGATAAGCGCGACCTTTCTATTCAACCTTTTCTTTGCCATAATCCTTAACCTTACCTTCCGACGCTATTTGGAGAAAATTGTCCTTTATATATTACCTGCCGTTTATAGGCCAATGCTCTTTTTCCAAAATGGGTAAAATCACACCCATAAGTTTCTGGCTGACTTTAATCGCTTCCTCTTTGGCCGGGTAAATCATCGTGCCGGACCTGTTATTGAAAAATTTCCATTCCACTTTGCAAAAATACACCCGCTTGCTGAAAATGTTCTTGCCCAGGGCTATGCGGGCGTCTTCTCTGCTGGTGGCATAAGTACCGTTGACATTAAAAAAGTATAAAACCGGGAATTTTACGCCGCTCTGTCCGTTGTTGCCATTTGAACCGCCGAACACAAGATACTTGCCCGGAATCTCTTTTTCGCCCACCTGAAAGGTTACGTCTTCAGAGGTCAGTTTCTGATAACCGCCGCCGGCATAACATTCCTCAGGCACGTGAGGTACCCTGTCTGGAAGTTTATAATAAGTAATAAATAACATGCAATACCGACTGGCGCTTTCGGAAGCCGCTTCCGAATCTTCCAGGTTCCACTGAATGTAATCTTCGGTGCCAAGGCTCTTGACAACATTCTCGTTATCGATTTTCTCTTTTGATATTACCTTATAATTAACTAACCCTTTTTCATCCAAAAGTTCTAAAGATTTTTTTAATGGCGCCGGCTCTTTTTTCAGATGCACCCCAAAGCTTTTTATCAATACTGGCATACCGACCCCTGCTGCCGCAAGTACCGCCGCACATATCAAAAAAACCGGCTGTATATATGTCTTTGTCGTTTCCCGCATCTGTAACTTCCTTCGCACCGTCAAGGCCTGCGACTATATACAATATCTTCTTCTGCCGACCTGGCTTCGCTGACAAAAAGGTTCTCCATAAACCACGCCATCGCATAATATAAACCAAAGGCAGGTAGCAGCATCGTCAGTCCCAAAAGGTCGTGATAAATACCCTGCGCATATACGGGGCTTATAAGAATATAGATAAATCCTGTGATTGTAACGCGCAGTATGTTGCACAATATTGCTATGGGTATCGTGCTGGCCAGCAGTACGGTTCGCTGCCACTTGGGCCTGTAATGCAGATATGCCATTGCCACCCCCAGTGCGAGAAATGCCATCAGCAGCCGCATCCCGCTGCATGTCTCTGCCACATCAAGCGATGGCTCAAGACGCTGACCCTTGTAAATTACGTCTATTATCGCTCCTTGGGCCGTCGCCTCGAGGTCTTTAACCAGGCTCAAAAAAACAGCAGCCACCTTCGCTGAAAGATACCTCATCGGCATAGTAACATTAACATATAACCTGTCCGGCAGCGGCACCGCAAACACCAGGAATCCTATCGGCAGCCACGTATATTTTATCAGCCTCCAGCCGCCAAGAAACAGGACTACCGCACCAAGTGTCCCTATCATCCCTATTGGTTGCAGGTAGCCGAATTGAAAATGAACTATATTAAGAGGATAAAATACAATCCCGCAAATCAGCAAAAACAACCCGATATAATTCGGCTTGATTTCAAGATTCAAAATTTCATCCTTACGCTGGTTTATAAAATACAGGCTGAAAAACGGGATTAAAAAACCGTGCGACCAGTTGCTGTCGGTACACCATCTGTCGAACATATCCCTGATTTCTCCGCCGAAAAGGTAAATAAACAACACTGCCACTATCAGCATCTTGATGTAATTGTGTACCCCAACTTCACCCCATTTTCTTCGGGCCGGAGCCGCATCAGGGACTTGTCTTTGCGTTTCAGCAGAAGCAATATTTTCCGTCATATTCAACTTTTCTTCCTCCGCAGGGTCTGTAAATTTCTGTGAAAGGCGGGCCATCGCTGATATTTTAGAACCAATTAGGCAGCGGCCTGCTTGTGCCGAAATCACGGTCTGCAAAGTTACGGTCATAGATAAACCCGAAGCCGTAAGTTGCCCGGAACGCATTTCGCAACACCGCACGCCATCTCGCCGTCGAGTGCGTCCCGACATTTATCAAATCGTTCGGCTTGATAAAAAAGTCCGGCTGCTCGCCGCCGGCGATTTTATCCAAATCCACCATCACTATTTCTTCTCGTTTTTTACTGACCCTCCTTATCACCTCGCACTTCTTCGGCCACGCCAGAGGCCCCAAACCTCCCGCCGCCGCTATCGCCATCTTCAATGTCATCGGCCTGCCCGTCATATCTATAAATCCCTGCGAGTTGACGTTACCCATAATATAGTATTCGCCGATAATGTCCAGCGGCACTTGTATGCTGTCGCCGGGTTTTATCACAACGTTATACCGCGGGTCCCCGCCCGCAAGTTTGTCCGTAGGTATCTTTATGACACGCGCCTGCGTTCCGCCTGTCCCTATTTGCTCCCATTTCAATGATGCCGGCAACCTCTCCTCCGGCGGCCTTCCACCGCTGACTTCTGTTGTTTTCTCTTCAGCCTTTGCTTCCGGCGACCGTCTGGCAGCACTCGGCGCACCTACCTGAACAGGCACCCACTTACCCTCCTGAAAAACCCACTCAATGCGCCCTGCGCCGCTCTCCGCAGCAACGCTGTTTACCTCCTGCGTAATAATAGGTTTTGCCGGCTCCGCCAATACCTTCTCGACAACGGCTTTTACCTGCTTGTCTGCTCTTTTCGGCAGCTCGAAGCCTTCGGGCGAAGCCGCATCCGTAAGTTCATCATCAGTTACCATTTCTGATGATGTGATAACCAATTCGTTGTCCGCTTGTCTTCGTTGCGCCCTCGGCGCTATTATCTCCATCATCTCCCTGCCCGGTTCAACCACCGGCTTGGCCTCTTTTGGCGGGACGTATTCCGTCTCAGCGCCCATCGCCTCCTTGCCGGTTAAAGTGCGAGAAACGTAAATATAGCTCACATTGAACTGGGTCGCCACCCTTGCAGTGGCAAGAGCATCCGTCAGCCGGAAATCGTATCGCGGAATAGCATATCTGCCCGGCCCGGGCACCCCATTGCCTAATATGGAAAACGTCCTCTGCTGCGATTCAAGCAGGGTTACAGTAACCGATGGCGTCTTTAATAAAGTGGGCGAGAGAATCCGTCTTATCTCCTCCTCAAGTTGTGATTCGGTCAGACCCATTGCATCCACTACCCCGACCTCAGGAATTGATATTTTGCCCGTCTCTGTAACAACATAATCGTTCGTATATGGAGTTTCCTCCTGAAGCAGTTCAAAAATTGATATTCTTACAACGTCGCCCGACCCGAACACATAGTCGCTCTCGTGAGCTATAATATCTGCTGGCCGGGGTTCCTCCGCCCCCTCCCACGCTGATGGCGTCTCATCCGCCACGCCTAACGAATCCAGTATCACGTTCACCGCAGGCACTGGACGAAATCGCCCTACCTGTGACGGGTCCCAGAACTTGTTGTTACACCCTGTTGAATAAACAGTTAATGCGGACAAAACAAGTATTATGATTATCAACCGTATTCGCATCGCACTATCGAATTTTCGTAAAATCATCAATTACATCCGTAAAATCACTGGCTGTAAAATCTGCATAGAAAGCGACCGTATAATCAGACACGATAGAATTATCGGTTTAACCTCCTGTTTGCTTAAGTTCTAAATTGCTGTAAGGTCAACATTACAAAGAAATTAACTCTTTTTCGCCACAGCAGCCTCAAGGCAGGTTACCGGCCTGAAAATCCCTATGCGGAAGGTCAAAAAACAGCGGCAGAAATTCCCTTTTCTTTTGCTGCAACTACAATTCCGCACAACAGTTACAACTCTATTCGCATTTGCGGGGCCATTCAAAGGTTTCTGTCTACTGAAGTTTTACTCTTTTTTATACCCCTCAAAACACTGAATTGTTCGCTTTCTTTCTGCTTTTTGGCCCGATAATTATCGCAACGCCAATACAGGCCGTGCAGACGCTTTTTTAGAAAATTTTACCAAAATGGGCAAAATTTGTTCTTTCCGCAACATGAATAGCCTTTATGTTTAGCGGTCGCCGGCCTGGCCTTCGTAGCCGCTTCGGCGGAGTAGGCCACGGCGACCTTTGACTTTGGTCTGGAGTCTTGGGTCTTGAGTCTTACTTTAAGGTATGAAGGCGTTCTTGTAGTGCCTTATCTGAACCGGGCCGGCCTCACCGAGAACTATCGTAACAATATCGAACCGGCAAGGCCGATTCGCTATCTCATTCGCCGCCAGAAAATAACGTGCCACACGCGTCAGCTTGTCCTTTTTGGTCTGCGTGATGACCGACTCCACCGCTTCAAAATCTTCATTTGTTCTGGTCTTTACCTCGACAAAAACAATGGCCCCGCTGCCGTCAACCATAATCAAATCGATTTCGCCCGCCTTGCAGGTGTAATTATTTGCCAGCCTCCTGAAGCCTTGTTTTTTAAGGAAGCTTTCGCAGCGCCTCTCACCCCATCTGCCGAGCAGTTTGTTGTCAGCCAGCAGTTTCTTTCGGTTCAGCACTAAGCCAAACAATTTGCTCCCCGTCCGATTTTACTTGGCAACGGTATGTTCGCTGTGCCGCTGAGCCAGCTTGACCGCTTTGCCGGTCCGTTCGCGGAGATAATACAGCTTCGCACGCCTTCTTTTGCCGCTCTGGATAGGCAGAACGTTCACAACGTTCGGCGAATTTAGCGGAAAAATTCTTTCCACGCCCTCGTTGTCGACGATTCGCCGAACCGTAAAGTTTTCATTTATGCCCCGGCCTCTGCGAGCAATTACCGTGCCGGTAAAGACCTGGATACGTTCTTTGTCGCCCTCTTTGATTTTGTAATGAACATCGACCGTATCGCCCACCTCGAAGTGCGGCGTTTTTTCCCTAAGACTCTTATTTTCAACAGCTTCCAGCAACTCTGTCTTCACGGCTATTTCTCCTGCTGGCCCTTTCGGGCCTTAAAAAAATAAAAAATCCTGCAAAAAACTATGCACTTTTTTACAAAGGTCGTAGGAGAATACTCATTTTTGATTAAAAAAACAAGTGCTTTTTTCAAAAAACTCTAATTTTATTGCTCATCCCCGCCCGCAGGCCGGACATTCTCCACGGCAACCTGAAAAATACTGGCCTCATTACCGCAGTTTTCGCCTTGTCGCTTGCCTGAAATCAATTTATAATGCCTTTTTCTTATTTTTCTCAAACTCTTATGGAGTTAATTGATGTCCGTTCCTGAACAGATTTTACAGCTCATCGAAACATTCGACCGCAATCGGGACGCATATCACACCGGCGGTTACAATGAAACACAACTGCGCAGGGAATTTATAGACCCGTTTTTCGAAGCCCTCGGCTGGGACGTGGCAAACGAAAGCGGCTACGCACCAGCCTACAGGGACGTCATACACGAAGATGCGATAAAAATCGGCACCGCCACGAAAGCGCCGGATTACAGTTTTCGCATAGGCGGAGCGAGAAAATTTTTCGTCGAAGCGAAGAAGCCTTCGGTAGACATCAAAGAAGACGCCCATCCTGCATATCAACTTAGGCGTTATGCGTGGAGCGCGAAATTGCCGCTGTCGATTTTGACGGATTTTGAGGAGTTTGCGGTATACGATTGTTTGACGAAGCCAAGTCACACTGACCGTGCTTCTACCGGTCGCATAATGTACTTTACCTGCAAAGAATATGTCGACCATTGGGACGAGATTGCGCAGATATTCTCAAAAGAGGCGATACAGAAGGGTTCGTTTGACAAGTTTGCGGCGAAAGCGGAGGGCAAACGCGGGACAAGCACGGTCGATAAGGAGTTTTTGAAGGAGATAGAAAGCTGGCGCGAAAACCTTGCAAATCATATAGCTCGGCAAAACAGAGAACTGGGGACAGCAGAGGTGAATTTTGCGGTTCAGCGGACGATTGACCGGATATTATTTTTGCGGATGTGCGAGGACAGGGGGATTGAGCCATACGGGCAGTTGTTAGCGATAAAGAACGGCAGAGAGGTATACCATCGGCTTGGGGGATTATTTGAGAAGGCGGATGCTAAATACAACTCGGGGCTATTTTACTTTAGGCAGGAGAAAGGGCGAAATGAGCTGCCGGATGAGATGACGCTTGGACTTAATGTCCCCGATGAGCCGATAGGGTGGATTTTACACAGGTTATATTATCCGCAACCATACGAGTTTTCAGTTATCCCGCCTGAAATACTTGGCAACGTATATGAGCAGTTTCTTGGCAAGGTCATTCGCATTACTCCGGCACGAATGGTCAAAATTGAGGATAAACCCGAGGTCAAGAAAGCAGGCGGGGTTTACTATACACCGGAATATATTGTTGATTACATCGTCAAAAACACTGTTGGCAGACTCCTTCGTGACCCCACTGTCATTGCGAGGAGCGAAGCGACGAAGCAATCTCAATCCGAAGATGGAAATCCCTTGTCCCCGAAAAAAATTTCGGAACTCAGAATTCTTGACCCTGCGTGCGGGTCGGGTTCGTTTCTTTTGGGGGCATATACGTATCTTTTGAATTATTATCGTGACTGGTATGTTGCCAATGAGCCGGAAAAATACACAAAGCAGCTTTATCAGGGCAAGGGCGGGCAATGGTATTTGACAATCTCGGAGAAAAAACAAATCCTGCTCAATAACATTTACGGGGTGGATATCGACTCACAGGCGGTCGAGGTGACAAAGTTAAGCCTGCTTTTGAAGGTTCTGGAAGGTGAAAGTCAGGAGACGGTGCAGCAGGTTTTCCGTATATTTCACGAAAGAGCGCTGCCCGATTTGGGCAACAACATCAAATGCGGCAATTCACTCATCGGCCCCGATTTCTTCGATACCCCCGACCCCTCCGTCATCGCGAGCGACCTGTCCGCCGTAGCGTTTGCGAAGGCGGAAGCGAAGCAATCTCTTTCTCGTCATTCTGAGCGCAGCGAAGAATCTAAAAAATACTTGTCCGCCGTAGCTGCTTCAGCAAAGGCGGATTTAGCCCCCAGTTTTACTGGGGGTTCCCTCGACGAACTTCGCCAAAAAATCAACCCCTTCGACTGGAAAAAAGAATTCCCCGATGTTTTCAAACAAGGCGGCTTCAACGCCGTAATCGGAAATCCGCCTTACATCTCAGTTGAGTTAACTATTAAGGATATAACGGAGTATTACCTTAACACTTTTAAATCAGCCTATGGCCGAACAAATTCTTTTTCTTTGTTTATCGAAAAAGCTTTGGAATTGCTAAGCAAAAACGGTTGTTGCGGTCTAATTACTTCAAACCGAATTTTAACCAATACTCAACTGTCTTCACTTCGAAGACTTCTTTTGGAAAACGCCGCGATAAAGAGCATCTTAACTTTTAAAAAAGCTGTTTTCAAAGCAGCGGTAGATACAACGGTCATAACCTTTCAAAAAATCATCCCAACAGACAGGCATATAATTGAAGCATGGTTCGATATTCAAGATTTGGGTAGAGAGGACTTTAAAATAAACAAAATACGTCAAGCATCTTTTTCTGAAAATCCAAGTTTCATCTTCAATATAAAACAAAGAGAGAAATTTCGCGGTGTCATTCAAAATATCCTTCAGAAATCTGTTAATCTGGAAAAAATCTGTGATGTCAAAGACGGAATAATCCTGGGCGGTATTAAGGACTTATTCTTATCTAATGCTCGTAAAGATAATAGGTACGAAAAGTGGTTGGAAGGAAATGAAGTCTCCCGTTACCATATCAAATGGAAAGGCAGGTACATCTGTTATGATAACAAACTAATTGACAAGGAACTAAAGAGTAAACGCGATAAAGCAAAAGAAAAAGCTGTAACATCTTTGGATTTTAGGAAAATAGCTCAATCTGGACTCCGGTTAAGAATCCCAGAAATTTTTCGACAGAAAAAAATCCTCACACGCCAAAATGCTAAACGCCTGATAGGCATTTTTGATGAAAGCTACTATTTTGTTAAGAACTCTTTGCATTGCATTTTACTCAGAGATAAAAGTTACAATTTGAAATATATATTGGGACTGATTAACTCGCAATTGATGGATTTTTATTTTCAAGACCGGATAGGAAATACGGGCGAGATATTTTCTCAGATGAAAATTGCCTACGTTGAGAAGTTGCCCATCCGCACAATTGATTTTAAGAACCCTGTGGACAAGGCCAAACACGACAAAATGGTTCCGCTCGTTGAAAAAATGCTCGAACTGCATAAAAAGTTTACTGTCGCAAAAATCCCCGACGAAAAAACAAAAATCCGGCGGCAAATCGAATCCACCGACTACCAGATTGACAACCTCGTTTACGACCTTTACGCCCTGACCGAAGAAGAGATTAAAATCGTGGAAAAGGGTAATCGTTGAATTTATGAGGAAAAAGGTAAAAAAGTTTTGGACGGATAAAGAAACTCTCCGGTTCAGGCAATTATACCCCACAAGTCTCAACAAAGACCTGGCAAAAAAATTTCGCCGCACGATGCAAGCCATAAGAAGAAAAGCCATCAAGCTCGGCATCAAAAAAGACCGCCAGGCCGGTTATGTCCCGCCTCAGCCCCCCCAGAATGTAAACCCCTGGACAAAAACGCAGCTTGAACAACTGCGAAATATGTACCCCAATTCGTCCGACAAGGAAATCGCACTAAAACTTGGCCGCACCACGACCTCGATTCAGTCAAAAATAAAAAAACTCGGCCTGGCTAAACAGCTAAAAAAAATGGGCCTGAAGCGAACCCGCAGGGGCAGTTGGACCGCTGAACAAATCGAGTGCTTGAAAAAACTCTGCCCCGCAAAAACCAGGGCGGAAATCGCCCGGCAGCTCGGACGAACCAAAGAAGCCGTTGCCCAAATGATGCAGAAACTACGGCTTGTCGGAATCAGAACCTACAACCGGCAAAAGGACGCCTGGACCGCCGATGAGGATGCCTTTCTCAAAGAACACAGCCCCAAATGGCCCGTTGAGAAAATTGCAGAAAAGCTTGGCAGGGGCTTCCACGCCGTCAGGGCCAGAATCTGCAGAAAACGCTTCATCGGACGAAAAAAAAATGTCCTCTGGACAAAGCAGGAAATTTCGCAGCTTCGGTATTGGCTGCACAAATGTTCGATACGGGAGATTGCCGCCAAATTAGGACGACCCTTCGAATCGGTTAATGCGAAACGAAAACGCCTCGGACTCAGAATATACGAGCCCTGGACAAAAAAGGAAATTGCTATCCTCAAAAAATTCTACCCCATAACAACCACAGCGGCAGTTGCCAGAATGCTCGGCAAAAGCCAGGGGACAATCGTCAAAAAAGCGAGGGAACTCGAATTGCACAAAAGCGTCTATGTCAAAAGGCGGTAGTGGTCTGTGACTTGTAATTTGAGTAGTTGTCATTGCGAGGAGTCCCGACTTGTCGGGACGACGAAGCAATCTTGAAACCCCTAATGGTTGAGATTGCTTCGCTGCGCTCGCAATGACTATCCATCGTTTCACCTGTCACAAACCAGTAGTTGGGAAAAACAGAAAGAACAAATCGGCATTCTTGTTTACAACCTCTGCATCCTCACCCCCGCCGAAATCAAAATCATCGAAGACTCTGTAAAGTAATCCGCGAAATCTGCGATTAAAAAATAAAAATTATACCGTGTAAATCCGTGTCTGAATTGGTCGTTGATTCAAATCGACAATCTTTCTATCCGCTATACGCTATCCGCTCTACGCACCCCGCACCACGAATCACAACTTTCGGCCAATAGCGGATTTATCCGCAAAGCCATCGCAGATGGCCGGTGGACGCAGGCAGGGCTTTCGCAGATGTTCACATCGAGAAAAGACCTGCCGAAGTACACCTCCCTGGCCGAAAAAATCCTGTTTATCCTGTCTAAAAATTCTCTGTGGCAAAATAAAAAACCGTGTTAATCCATGTCTGAACTCTTGCCTTTTATTTCCTTCGTGTTCATTCGTGTCCATTCGTGGTAAAATTATTTTTTGCTATGAACTACGAACAACGAACGATGAACTACTTCACTTTTCAATCATTTGCGAGGCTACCTTTCTAAAAAAACCCCAAAATCGCAAAAATTTTTCAAATCCCCTTACTCTTTATCCCATAACAACTTATCTCTTTTTTGCCTGCCCTTCGTAGCCCGCAGGGCGAAGTAGGGTCAACCCAAATGCGCCTGCCCGCCCAATTATGGGAAGATTCTATATCCCCACATTGGGAGCAAAGTGTGCTATGGAATATTTGTTTTGGTCATTAAAATTTCGGCTATTCGTTTTTTTGCTGAAATCTGTGGTTCAATTTTCTTTAAGTCTTTGTTATGACAATACTTAATCAAAAACGCTGGTGTCTTCTGATGCACTTTGGAGTGCTTCTGAATGTGTTCTGATTACATCTGGATACCTTCTGATGACAACTGATTACAACTGATAACATCTGATAACAGTTAGCACACGCCAAATCGCGCCCCTACAATCCCTTGGGGATGGCTTACGCCATCGTTAAATCTTGCCCATATTACCAAAATAAGGCTTGCCTCGAACGCGAAAAAGCTCGCTTCTAAACACCCTTCCTGAACAGGTTTTAATCATTGACAGACCCTTATAAGCATAATATATTAACGCCTTTCCTGTGTCTGAAAAATTATCCGGCAGCGTGCAGGATTATGCTCATAAACCGTTATTTATAAGGAGTTTATAGAATGGCAAAGAAACAGGTCTACTTTTTCGGCGGCGGTAAGGCCGAAGGAAATGCAAATATGAAAAACCTCCTGGGCGGCAAAGGCGCCAACCTCGCTGAAATGGCCAATATCGGCGTGCCCGTCCCCCCAGGCTTTACTATCACTACCGACGTCTGCACATATTATTTCCAGAACAAAAAAGCCTGTCAGGCCGGCCTGAAAGTCGAGGTGCAGAAAGCACTTACGAAAGTTGAAAAGCTGATGGGCAAGAAGCTCGGCGACCCCGAAAACCCGCTGCTGGTCTCGGTGCGTTCAGGCGCCCGCCGCTCTATGCCCGGAATGATGGAAACGGTGCTAAACATCGGCCTGACCTCAAAAACCATACCAGGCCTGATAAAACAATCCGGCGGCAATGAGCGTTTCGTCTACGATTCCTATCGCCGGCTGATTATGATGTATTCAGACGTCGTTATGGAAAAAGCAGCGGGAATTGAGCCGGCTGACGAAGAAGGCATCCGCAAACAATTGGAAAAGATAATGGCGCAAATGAAGGCCCAGAAGGGATATAAGGGCGACACCGACCTCACTGCAAACGACCTTAAAAAGCTCTGCGAATTGTTCAAGGCCAAAGTGAAAGAAGTGCTGAAGAAGGATTTTCCCGACGATGCCCCTGAACAGTTATGGGGCGGCATTTGCGCAGTCTTTGATTCCTGGAACGGCAAGCGTGCCATCAGTTACCGCAAGATAGAAGGCATACCGGATAAGTGGGGCACTGCCGTCAACGTCCAGACAATGGTATTCGGCAATATGGGCGAGGATTCCGCAACAGGCGTGGCCTTCACACGCAATCCGGGGAACGGCGAGAACAATTTTTACGGTGAATACCTGATTAATGCCCAGGGCGAAGATGTCGTTGCGGGCATAAGGACGCCGGCCCCGATAAACGAATCCTCAAAATCGGAGCACAACAAGGATTTGGTGTCCCTCGAAAAGGCTATGCCGAAACCATATAAAGAGCTTTTCGCCATTCAGAGACGCCTGGAAAAGCACTACAAGGATATGCAGGACATAGAATTCACGATTGAAAAGGGACGGCTGTATATGCTCCAGTGTAGAATCGGGAAGCGCAACGGCCCGGCTGCTGTGCGAATGGCGATGGATATGCTTAAAGAAAAGCTAATCAAAAAAGAAGAGGCTGTAATGCGGGTAACACCGTCTCAGCTCGATGAGCTGCTGCACCCGATAATAGACCCAACAGCGGAAAAGGGCAGCAAGACCCTGGCGAAGGGCCTGCCTGCCGGCCCGGGCGGTGCGAACGGCCAGATAGTATTTTCCGCCGTTGATGCCGTCGAATGGAAAAAGCAGGGCAAGAAGGTGGTTCTTGTCCGTGAAGAAACCAACCCGGAGGACGTTGAGGGTATGCGAGCCGCACAGGGCATTCTGACGGCGCGAGGTGGAATGACTTCGCACGCCGCTCTGGTTGCAAGAGGCTGGGGCAAGTGCTGCATCGTCGGCTGCAGCGCCGTGCACGTCGACTACGCCAAAAAAGAGGTGCGTGTCGGCGACAAGATGTTCAAGGAAGGCGACTGGCTCACACTTAACGGCACAAGGGGCAACGTATACGAAGGGCAACTGCCGATGATAGACGCCTCAGCAGAGAACAAGTTGCTCAACGATTTCCTGAAGATATGCGATTCCATCAGGAAGCTTGGTATTCGCACCAACGCCGAGACCCCTGACGATGCCAAAAAAGCCAGGCAGTTCGGAGCAGAAGGTATCGGCTTGTTCAGGACCGAGCATATGTTTTACGGCAAAGGCTCCGATGAGCCGCTGTTTATTCTGCGAAAAATGATTGTCTCCAAAACCGAAGATGAACGCAAAAAGGCGCTGGAGGAGCTATTCCCTTACGTGAAAAGGGACATAAAAGGGACGCTGGAAGCAATGGACGGCCTGCCGGTAGTGGTTCGGCTGCTCGACCCGCCGCTGCACGAGTTTGTGCCGCGCGACCCCGCAAAGCTGGAGCAACTGGCGAAGGACTTGAATATTACCCTCGATGAGCTGGCCAGGCGGGCGGACAATCTGCACGAATCAAACCCGATGATGGGACATCGCGGCGTGCGGCTTGGTATCACATATCCGGAAGTAAGCGCTATGCAGATTCGGGCGATATTCGAGGCGGCGGCAGAACTTCTCAAAGAAGGCAAAAAGCCTTATCCGGAGATAATGATTCCCGTGGTCTGCGACGTAAAAGAGTTGACCGACCAAATGACCATTGCCCGGCAGATTTATAAAGACGTCCTGGCAAAATATAATCTCAAAAAGATAAAGCATATGCTCGGCACGATGATTGAGATTCCTCGTGCCGCCATAGTGGCCGACAAGATAGCGCAGGAGGCGGAATTCTTCTCTTATGGCACAAACGACCTGACACAGATGGGCTTCGGCTTCTCACGAGATGACATCGGCGGATTTTTGCCTGACTACCTGAAGAAAAACATCCTGCCGGGAGACCCGTTCCAGAGCATCGACCAGGAAGGTATCGGCGAGCTGATAAAAATGGGCATTCAGCGAGGCCGAAAAACCCGAAAAGACCTTGAAGTCGGTATATGCGGCGAACACGGCGGCGAGCCGAAGAGTATTGATTTCTGCCATCGAGTGGGAATGGATTATGTTTCCTGCTCGCCGTTCAGGGTGCCGATTGCAAGACTTGCCGCCGCCCAGGCAGCAGTGTTGTGATTTACTATTGACTATTTACAATTGACTATTGAGTTACTGACAGTCGCTTATTAACAATAGTAAATAGTCAATATAAAATAGTAAATTGACGTGGTGAGAGTAGCTCAGTTGGATAGAGCATCGGATTGTGGTTCCGAGGGTCGCGGGTTCGAATCCCGTCTTTCACCCTTTTCGCAATACGACATACACACGACTCACCACGAGCTATTCGCCGGTTGATTCGGCTCTGGTGAGTTCGGGCTGCGGGCCGTTGAATTCTGTTGTGCCGAACTGCTGCTGCTCAGCCGGTGACATAGTCGGCTGCCTGACAATCCAGGGCGTTACAAAAACAACCAGCTCGCTGTTAACCGTGCTTTCTCCAGTAAACCTGAACAAAAATCCAACCAGCGGCATATCACCAAGCAGAGGTATTTTACTGACCTCTTTGGTGACATCCTTTTTACGAAGGCCTCCCAAAACCACCGTCTGACCGTTCTTTATCAGCAACGTAGTCTCTGCTTCACGCCTGTCGACAACGGGCTGAGGATACTGGTTATCAACCGTCCCGACATTTACTGTGCCCGTCTCAACACTGAATTCTGGCTTCAGCAGCAGCCTAACCATATCATCGCGTGTAAGATGCGGAGTAACCTTTAGTGTAACGCCGATTTCCCTGAATTTTGTTGTCCCCATACTGCCGCCGCCGGAGGTTTCGGAAAGCTCTATATAAGGCTTTTCGGTGATTATCTTGATTTGGGCGGTCTGGTTATCAAGCACCAGCACCCTCGGGTTGGCAAGGAGCTTGGCATTGATTTTGTCCTGCTGGGCCTTGAGCAGAACGTCTATATCAATACTGTCATTGAGCCAGCCGAAACGCAGGGCGCCGGTCGACTTTTCGGTTTTTATAATCGCACTGCTGAACGCCCCTCCAATAAACGGGTCTGTTCTGCCGTCGTCAGCCTTGCCGGTGACGGCATCGAAAGTGGTATTTGTTCCGGCAAACCACTTGACGCCGAGGTCGAGCTTGTCCTTGGCGGTTATATCATAAATCCTTGCCTCGACCAGTATCTGCGGAGTCATACGGTCGATTTCGCTGATAAATGTATCTATTGATTTGATTCTGCTCTCGGTGTCGGTAACAATTACGTTGCTGGTGCCGAGATTGGCAGACAGCGAACCGCTTTTCGAGACAAATTTCTTCAGTGCCGCCTCGACTTCTTTCGCATCGGCGTATGTGATGCGATAAATCCTTGTAACCAGAACTTCGGAGTTCTCGGTAATCTCCGAAAGCGGGGCAATTCTTATCATATTTTCGCCTGCAATGTAGCTATAACCATGTGCCGCAAGAATATTATTCAGCGCCTCCTGCAGCGGCACTTCCGTCAGCGTGGCGGTTACGACACCGGTGACCTTCGGGCTTTTTATAATGTCGACATCAGCCTGGTCGGCCAGTATTCTTATTACATCGTCTATGGGCGTGTCCCGGAAATCAACGCTTATCTTCTTCTGCATCCGTTCTTCAAGAGACGTTAAGACATTTTGCTTTCCGGAAATATCGTTACTGTCCTCGGCGAGTGCGGGCACAAAGGCCATAGTTGCAATTACAAGCGCCAGCCAAATCTTCAGTCCCGTATATTTCGTAAAGTTTTTCATAATAAACCCTTTCCTGTTTATCGCTGAACTTTTTGTGTCCATTTTTTGCCGTCCGCTTCGAACTCAACGCTGTCTTCGTTTATCTTCAGAATAGTTACACCGGATACCTCATCGCCCTGGTGCACTATTTGTGTGCCGATTACCGCCGACGGATTGTCCGTGCTGTAAACGATGCCCTTCACAGCTAATTTATTCCCTTCAGTGCCGGCAGTTCCGGCAGAACTGGTTGTCTGCACAAATTGCATAGGGTCTCGCATATTTTCCGGATAAGGCTGCGGAATCTCCCAGTTAATCTTGCCGCCGGAATTAGCCGTCTTAACCGATGCTTTAACAGCATCGGGGCGTTTGGCTGTTTTTCGCGGAGGACTCCTGAAAACATTTATAATGACCAAAACAAAAATAACACAAAGAACCGGAACTAATATCAGCATCAGTTTTTGCCTTGCGGTATTAACGCCCGGCTTCGGCGCAAAAAGTCTGCCCTGAATCTGTCCCCGGATACGATGCCGGAATTTCTGTTTTGAATCCTTTGGGACGCTTTCGACCTCGGCCTGTTCCTGTGAAACAGCTTCCGCCTGTTCAGAACCGCTGCCTTCGGACTGCTCCGGCACAGCAGGAGCGGCAGAGACATCTTCCGGCTTCGTGTATACAATATCAGCGCCCTCCGGCACAGTATCAAAAGATGTTCCTGACGGCTTGTTGTCCCTCGGAATCGGAACGCCGTCAAAAATCACGGAGATTTTCTTGTGCAGACCCGCTTTATGCTCTGCCATTGCATATCTCCTCTGCGAAAACTTTGTCGTAAATTATTTCCTCCGCCAGCGCCTTGTAATCGGCGGCGCCTCTGCTGCTGGGAGCATAGGAAAAAATAGATTCGCCCGCACTTGGCGCCTCGGCCAGCCGAAGGCTTTTACGAATGACCGTATTGAAAACCAGACCGCCGAAAAATTCTCTCATCTGCTGCTGCACCTGTCTGCTCAATGCCGCACCGGCTTCTACAAAGGTCAGTAATATGCCAAGAATTTTTAAGCTGCGGTTGAAACGCTCCCTGACAATATTTACGGTACCAAGCAGTTGTTTCAGTCCCTCAACAGCGTAATAGTGCGTCTGCACGGGTATGATTACATCGGTGCTTGCCACAAGAGCGTTCAGGGTCAGCAGGCTCAACGACGGCGAGCAGTCAATAACGCATATATCGTAATTATTACTGACATAATTGAGTTGACGGCTGAGTATGTACTCCCTGCTGTAAAATGTTACCAGCTCAAATTCCACACCGGAAAGCAAAATATTGCTCGGGGCCAAATCGAGTCTTTTGACGTTGGTGGCCGTAATAACTCTCGAAAGCGGCGTCTGCACATTGGTAAGGGCATCGTAAATCGTTTTATTTAGAGATTCGGGATTACGACCCAGCCCCAGCGTCGAATGTGCCTGTGGGTCAAGGTCAATGAGCAAAACACGATGGCCAATCGCAGCAAACGCTGTGGCGATATTCACCGCCGTAGTCGTCTTGCCGCAGCCGCCTTTCTGATTTGCAATCGCTATTGTCTGCATCTTTTCCTGCAAAATATTTAACAAAATACCGGATTCTTTAACTGCTTTGCTTCTTTTTAACAAGAACCGACAGGTCCATATTTACCTGAGGCCGCGAACCGCTTTCTTCCGAGCGTGTTATCGTGAACCTGTTCACAAAAACGACCGGCTGATGTCTTTCAAGGGCGTTCAGAAATACCGCAAACTCATTAAACCCGCCTGTGAAACTGACATCAATCTGGTCTTCGGCTATGTAATTACATTTGGGCAGCGCCGCAGCCCCGCGAGAACCTACGCTTTTGATACTGAACGCCGTGAGATTTTTCTCACTGGCAATTTTGCTTATATCAAACGTCAAATCGACTGACTCCTCACTGTCGGCAACAAAATTCCTTAATTCTCCTCGCAGGTCTTCTATCTGCTTGTTTAATTGCGCCTTGGTTTCCTGCTGCGACATCTTCAGCACCGATTCATATAGCTGTTTTTTCTCGGCAAGCTCTTTTTCAAACTCCCTTTTGGAATTTCTCTGCGGTGCCAGCAGAAAAACATTAACCAGCAGCAGCACTATCAGGCTGCCCGTCCATATCAAACTCACAGTCGTCAGATATTTTTTATAAATTGGTTTCATAAAACTCCTGTTATAACTGCGGCTTGAAAACACATTCTATTTCATAAGAGATAACGTCACGACCTCCACGCGAGTCAGCCTGCTGTGAAACCTTAATGTCTTCGATTCGCGGCCCAAGCAGCGGCGAAAAACGAAGGCTCTCCTGAAAATCCTTTACCGCCTTGTCGCAGTTCTGTCCCGGATTGCCGCTGACGCCTATCTGAAGCATCGTTACAGGAACGGCAGCTTCAAATCTTTTTTTCGCTCCCTCTTTCTGAGCTACCTTCTTATTGAGCATTTGCTGCCTCACATCGAGTTTGGTCAGCACAATCGAGCTCGGCATATTTTGCGCCAGCGCCGTCAGTACCGGCGACCATTGAGTGTACCTGCCGATGATAGACGCCACATCCGATAAACAACCATTTATGGCGGCTTTCTCCTTCTCAAAGGCATTCCGAAGCTTTACCGCTTCCGACAACTCCTCAATCTTTGCCTGATAATTGCTTACCTGCTGTCTCTGGACGGATATATTGATGCCGCTGCTGATGTAGCAGCCGAATATTATCATTGCGGCAATGACAGGCGCCGCAAGAGCGAAGACCGCAACTGCCACACCTTCAGGCCCGCTCTTTACCGGGACGCCTCGCCCTTTTAACAAATCTATTGTGAACATATCAGACCGACCTCATTGCAAGACCGGCGGCAACCGCCATCGCCGGACCGCTTTTTTGAAGAAGCTCCACGCACTCTCTTCCCGCCTCGCAGCGCATCTTTTCAAACGGGTTCCACAGCGTTACTTTCTCCGAAAGCTGTCCCGCCAGCAGTTCGACAAATCCATCAACCAGCGCAAAGCCGCCGCATACGAATATCTCTTCAATAGCGGCGGATTTTTCGTGTGTCGCATAATAACGAAGCGTGTCCGTAACATCTGCAACCAGCTTCCGGCAGGTCCCCGACAGGCTGTCGCCGAATTCCAGCCGAAGCTGCCTTGTTTTTTCGCTGCCGGTCAGCACGTTGGCGATAATTTCCACCGAAACTTTATGTTCCGCCGCTATTTGCCTGATAATGTCGCTTCCGGCGTAAGCTATGTCGCGAACAAACGGCACACCTTCCTCACTCATAACCGCTAATGTCGTGCAGGAATTGCCGACATTCAAAACGACCGCTGCCTTACTATCCTCACCCTTTTCACATTCAGTTAAACAGTTCAATAATGCCAGCCCGTCGACATCCATCAGGGCGCAGCCCAGCGAAGCGCCCTCGGCGAGCCGGATTTTCCTTTCTATCAGTTTGTTTGTCGCCGCCACCAGAACGCCGCTCACGCCGCCTTTTCCGCTGCCGGTCAGACGATAGTCTACGGCGCCATCGTCTACACTGAAGGGACATATCTGCGCCGCCTCAAGAACCACTGCCCCTTCTATCTCTTCAGGCGGCATCTGCGGAAATTTGAAATACCGCACCGCAACTTCTGGGCCGCTGACCCCGCAGACCGCCAGCCGAGTCGTACTTCCGCTCCCCAGAACACTCTCACAAATGGCCCGAATGGTGTTTATTTCCCTGTCCGCCGTCTCATCGACAATGTTTACCAGCGCAGCTGCCGTGACCGTATAACTGCCGTTTGTCCTGTGCATCTGGACCAGTTTCACCGCAGACGAGCCTATATCAAGACCTAAAATCTCTTCTTTGCTGAGGTTAAACAGCAACCGCTTCAAGTCCGAACCTGCAAACCCTTTAATCGCTATTTGACCAACTTTCAAACAACACCTCGTAATCTGCCGCTATTTATCCGATACGGACGCAGTTTCATCTTTAAGTCTATGTATCTATCGACTTAAAAATGCGGTCGTTTTACTGGAAATCGCAATATGCGGGTTTATAGAAGTGTATTTGTTTTTATGGCGGCGGGTCCGATAAATTCGGCGTCAATTACACATTACCTGCTGTTTTTGGTGTCGTCTTCCCGCCTGCTCCGGTACCAGGAAATGTCTAATGCGACCTTTGAAAATTATCGGTCGTGCGTCCTTTACAGCAGAGGGCTCCGAAATCAGCATTACTCCTCATACCACCGTGTTACCTCAAAGTGTGCCCCGATATCATTAACCCCCGCATCGCTTAATGAGGCATTGTAATGAAGAGCGCCGCTTGCCATCTGTATGAAACTTTTGCCCATAACAGAACCATACACGTCAACGGAATTGCGGAATTTGATGTTTGCGTTCGGGGCATAAATTGTTCCGTAAAATTGCCCCCCGTTCATAAGGTCGATGCTCGTACAACTGTCAAGGCCGAATATCTGGAATTTTTTAGAGTCTTCGCTGAGATTGTTAAGAAGACTGCCTTCTTTGCTTACAAAACTGCCCCCGACGTACATAGTCAAAGAGCCGCCATCCACTATCTGCAACTGGGCGGAATTCTTCAGGTCTACATTGCCGGAAACATAAATGGTAACAGGCTGGTCGATTTTGATTACCTGGCCTATCGAAAGGTCAAAGCTGTTGAATCTTGCGTCGCTGCTTATCGTCTCGGTAGTGGCTATAATCGTGGATTTCGGCAGTTTCGTCAAAGAATCCGGTACTGTTATTGAGGTAAAGGTATACGTTTCTGCCATAGTATAAATCTCGCCTGTGACTGCCTCGCCGGATTCGCCTACTATAACCAGACTAGGGTCTCCGCCGGCGCCGATCGCTATATCGCCTTCTATGGTCACGCCGCTTTTTATTATCAAAGAACCCGCCGTGGTGCTGTTTGTCCCGATTAGCATATTTCCATCATCGCCATCACTGTTGTAACTGTCCACGACAGTCCCGCTTTTCAATTCGATGCTTCCAATCGTGAAAACCGCCCCTTCTTCGAACAGTCCCGCCAGGTGCAACACGGAACGCACTATTTTTTCTGCCCGCCCGTATCTTCCGACAGACTCGACAATGTAGCCGCTGTCGACACTTCCTGTAACCGTATAACTGAAAGTTGCGCCGGAGTTCGGCAGGATTTCATTTGTCGCCTGCGGCAAAACGCCTTCCGACCACGGTTTTACCGCCAGCTTCTTGTTCATCTCGTAAAGGGCCTTTGTCAGTCCCGAATCAGCGGCACACTTGGCCGATATTTCCGAAGCGGCCCGAACCGCCTGCAAGCGGCCCTGCAGACCGATATTCAATAGACCGATACCTATCACTATCAATATCACAAATGCCGTCAGAACCAGGCCTATCGCAAAACCCGCCTCTTTTCTCTGCCACAAACTTTTCCTGTTCATCGTAAACTCCCCTTTATAATTTTGCTATTGATTGTGCATAAAGGCAGATGAGACGACCGTAACTGTCTGCGTGCCGTCATTGAGCGTAAGCATCATTTGTGCAGACCGCCCGCTCGCTTTGAAAACGCAGGCGGAGACATCTTCACTGATAATCTTTGTGGTCAGCGACTCTTTAGGGCTCAGCCTGCCATATTCAACAAGAAGACGGCCTTTACTGTCCCCTCCGCCTGCTGCATAACTAAAACGTGCATAACGGTCGGCAACGCTGCTGCTGCTTACATCCGCAGGGTAGCAGACCTCAATCCAACTGCCGTCGTTACCTAACATAAACTTCTGGCCGCTGGCCTTCCGCACCACGGCATCAAACTCTTTTACCGCAACGTAGCTGTCGGTTGCCGCATCGGAATACATACGATTATACATAACGCCCCACGCTCGCTGGCCGTCGGCCACCATAAAACCGACTCCAACTATGACGACAGCTACTATCGCCACAGCCACTACCAGCTCTAAAAGCGTAAAGCCGCTTTGAGTTACGATAATCTTCTTTGCCAATTCTCGCCGGTATACCCGCATATTCTATTTTTCCACGTATGTTGTGAGTTCAAATAAATTATATTCGTCGGCTGTGCTGTTCGGGTCTTGTTCATATTCACCTTCGCCGCCGCGTCGAGGCCAGGCCGTGGCAACATTCAATATTCTCAATCCGCTGCTGTCATCCTTCCACGACAGGGTCACATAGCAGCTAAAACCATTTACCAAGGCTTTGTATTTTCCCAGCAGTGTGAAATCTTCGGGCTGTTCAGGCCCTGCCGTCTTTTCGGCAATCGACATCGCCGAACCGAATTGCGCAGCCGGAGCAAAGCTGCCGGAGCCTTTAACGCCGCGCCAGCTTTCGCAAAGCAGTTGACTCACTCTGGCCGCCGTTGCCTGCATCGTCGCCCTTCGCGAATCCAGAACAGTGTAATACCTGTATCCGGCAGTCCCTATCGCCATCACCGCCAGAATGACGCCCGCTATCACCACCTCAATTAATGAGAATCCTTTGCGCAAACAACTTTTTTTCGCTCTTAAAATCATATTTCAGTATTTACCTCTGCTGGTGCCTTAAAGAACACAAGGTGGCTATGGTCTGCACGACCATAGCCACCATTACTCCCGCGAGACCAGCCGCTCTGTCAAATCTCATCCGCCTGGCAGATGAGATGTAATCATTCTCATCATCATCCTCCCACTGCCTCCGGAATAAGGGGAAATTTCATATTCCCTCTCGGCCTTGCTGCCGAACCGGTTTCGGATTATCGGCCGAATTTATCCCGTCTTAAATTACGGTGTTACCGTCCATGTGCCGTCGGCACCAAGTGTCCCTGTGCCGGAAGGCCCGCCGCCCTTGGTGGACACAACCGTAACAACGCACGTGCCGGCAGCGCCGTCAACAGCCGAAGTAACATAGTCTTCCTGGTTGAAATAAGTGCCGTCAAGGTCTGTGGCGCTGAAACCCAGTATTGAACCGACCGTATCAAGGCCGCCTGTAACATCCGAATAGTCCCACGTGGGGCCTTTTTCCGCAGTGTAAGCCCGGAACGCTGTTCTCACCGAGCCGGCCGAAGCGTTGGCCTCCGACCATTTCGCAGCGTCTATCCGGCCTCGCATAATCGGGACCGCCACCGCCGCCAGAATTCCGACAATCAGAATCACCACCATAAGCTCAATCAATGTGAAGCCTTTTCTGTTTCTCATTTCTGTCTCTCCTAATAAAATTGTTTCTTTGAAAATTACGTTAACCCACGTTCACATCCATCGGCCAAACCGGCCGCTGACTGTATTTGATTTTCAATATTTTTCATCCCCCATATTACTTTGCTATGTTCGACATTGAGAAAATCGGCAAATACAGCGCAATCACTACCGTCAATACAATTGCGCCTACCGTTACAATCATTATAGGCTCAAGCAGGCTCATCACTGTGCTTATCGTCGTATCGACTTTTCGCTCATAATAATCGCTGGTCTTCACCAGCACCTTTGACAATGACCCGCTCTCCTCGCCGACCTGTATCATTTTGACGACCATATTCGGGAAAAACCCGGATGAACCCATGCTTAAGGAAATATTCGAGCCTTCGATAATTCGCTCCTGCGTCTGTGTTATCGCTCCTTTTATTACATCGTTATTGGTCATTGTGCCAAGAATATCGAAAACCTCCAGCACCGAAACGCCCGCCCCAAGCAGCGCCGCCATAGTCTTGCAGAACATCGAAACAAAAGACTGGCTGATTATCCTCCCCAGCAAAGGCACGCCCAGCACTATTTTGCAGAAAAAATAATGTCCCTTTTTGGTCCTCGAAAAAAGAACCAAAAAAATCGCCGCCAGCAGCACAGTGCCGATAATGTAAACCGCATTGTACCGCAGGACATCATAAACAGCTATGAACGCCTTTGTGAACGCAGGAAGCTGTCCCCCAATCTGGTCGAATATCGCCCGGAACCGCGGAATAATGAACGCCATTATGAACACTATTATTAGCACAATAAACGTCAATACAAATATAGGATAAGCCATCGCACCCTTGACCTTCTTTGCAAGCTTGTCCCTGCCTTCAAAATATTCCGCCAGCCTTCGCAACGCCTCGGGCAGATTGCCGCCCGCCTCGCCGGCCAATATCATCGCATAAAACACACGATTGAAAATATTCGGAAACGCCGAGATGCTTCGCGAAAAACTTTCTCCTTTGCGAATCCTTTCCAGCACCTGCTTCAGTACCTGCTGAAGTCGCAGGTTCTCCGCGTCCTCCGCTATGGTCTCCATCGCAGTCGTAACGGGAATTCCCCCCTCCAGCATCGTGTTAAGTTGCCAGCATACTGCCGCTATATCGGCTGATTTGACTCGCTTTCTATTAGGCTTGCCGCTGGTTTTCTGGCTTGTCCCTGATGTTTCTTTTACGCTGATTGGTGTAAAACTCTGCTCACGAAGCCAGGCAACCACATCATTAGGACATACCGCCTGTTTGGCGCCTTCCCTTCGCTGACCTGATAAATCTCTGGCAATATACTTATAAGTTACCATTTATCTTGCCTTATAAAAACGCCCTTTTAGCCGTTTACCCAACATCGGCTTCACTGACCATTCGGTTTAGCAAAATCCCGCCCCTTTGGCGACGAGCAGCAACTTACCCTTTTATGTTCTCGGTAAATGTTGTGCTTAGAATCTCTTCAGCGGTCGTTAAGCCCTGTAATATCTTGCTTACGCCGCTTTCGAGCAGCCCTCCATACCCCTTTTGACGGGCCATCGCTCTTATTTTCGACTCCCTCTCGCCGGCAACAAGCGCATCACGCATATCATTGTCCATAACCAAAAACTCGAATATCGGCACTCTGCCGTAATAACCCGTGTCCCCGCAGGATTTACACCCCTTACCCCGATAGAAAACGGCGCTTTTGTGTTCAGCAGGATTAATCTTCAGACTTTTTAGAACCTCCTCGCTGAGCTTTACAGGCTCTTTGCAGCGGTCGCAGATTTTTCTTACAAGCCGCTGCGCTATAATCAGGTTCAGCGATGATGCCAGCAGATACGGCTCGATGCCCATATAAACCAGCCTGCTTATCGCACTGGGCGCATCGTTCGTGTGGAAAGTGCTTAGAACAAGATGACCCGTCAGCGATGCCTTTATCGCAATCTCGACCGTCTCTTTGTCGCGAATCTCGCCTATAAGAATTATGTCCGGGTCCTGTCTTAAAATCGCGCGCAGACTGACGGCAAAATCCAGACCTATCTCCGGCTTGACCTGAATCTGATTGACCCCGCCCAACCGGTACTCAACAGGGTCTTCAACGGTGGTGATATTTTTTGTCGGATGTCTAATGTAATGTAATGCCGAGTACAGCGTGGTGCTTTTTCCGCTGCCCGTAGGCCCCGTGACGATTATGATGCCGTATGGCTGTGACAGTATCTTCTTGAACTCCTCGAGCAGATTCGGCTCAAACCCGAGCTGGTCTATATTATGGCTTGTGGCCGATGCGTCCAGAATTCGCATCACCATCTTCTCCCCGTATATCGTTGGAATTGTCGAAACGCGAATATCTATATTTCTGCCGGAAGCCTTTATTTTGAACCGCCCGTCCTGCGGCAGCCGACGCTCCGCAATATCCATCTTCGAAAGTATCTTTATCCTTGTAACTATCGCAGCCTGCATCTTTTCCGTCGGCGGAACCATATCTCGCAGGGCGCCGTCGATTCGCATCCGAATAGACATCGAATGCTCCTGCGGCTCAATGTGAATATCGCTGGCCCTGCTCTTGGCCGCCTGGCTCAGCAGCAGGTCGACAAAACGAATCACAGGCGCCTCGCTTGCAGCCGCCTCCTCGCTGATGTCCTCTTCCGCAATATTCTCTTCAGGAAGCTCTAACGGCGAATCTTCCTTGTCGACCTCATTCTTCACAAGGTCGCGAATCCGCTCCTCCTCCGCCTCGGAGCCGTGATAAATCATTTCTATTGCCCGCCGAATCTCCTGATGTGAGCTGATTAACACCTTAATCTGACGTTTTATCCTCAGCGATATCGTGTCTATTGCAATAACGTCAAGCGGGTCAGCCATTGCGATGGTTATTTTATTGTCCGCTTCCCCGACGGCAATCAGGCAAAATCGCTTGGCAATGCTTTCAGGCAGTATCCGGGCAACTTTCATATCTATCCCGGAAATGTCATCGAAGCGAACGTACTCCAGTGAGAGATGTTCCGCAAGGGCTAAAGTGACTTGTTCGTCGCTGAGGGTTTTCAGCCGAAGCAATGCTTCACCGAGCCGACCGCCGTTCTCACGCTGCTCTTCCAGCGCCTTGGTAAGCTCGTCTCGGCTTATAAGGTTTTTTGAAACAAGAAATTCCCCGAATAAGACCTCAGTCTTTGCTTTATGGGTAGAACTGCTCTTTACCGCTTCCATCAATCTCCTCTTCGCAATAGAGCCATTTACTAAAGTTTCCCTCTGCGATTAACAAATACGCAGGCTGGCTAAAACCGCATTCCTCCTTTAAAATATACGATAAGAACTATCGGCTGCAAAAATCAGTAACTCTTGCAATGACGGCAAATTAAATCAAAAAATTCGCTTCCCACGCAGTAAAATTGTCGCCCCCATTTTCTAATAGTGGTTTTATGGGACGGTCAAACAAACCGTTTTTATTTGACAGGTCATATTTTTTAGCTCGTTATCAGACATTCGCCGTTGTTTGTCTCCGCCATATTTCCGCCATCACCGCTGCGGTAATAATACAGATAAACACAAATGCCGCCGCCGGTATCGCCGCCCTTTCGCCGAAATATTTAATCGCCAGTATAGTCCCCAGACCCGCATTTTGCATCCCAACCTCAATCGACAGCGTCCGCCGTTTTCTTACATCCATCCGGAAAAGTGCGCCAACCCAGTAACCCGCTGTCATTCCCCAGATATTCAGTATCAAATCCGCCGCCACAATTGCTCCTGTCATCATAACTAAGTAATTCTTGTTAAGGGCTATGACCAGCGAGCAGATAAATACTATAAATGTGACCGATATGGCCGGAAAAACCTCCAGAACTTTCTCTATCCTCTCCTTAAAGTAATACCTGACGCCGAACCCAGCCGCCAGCGGCGCTATAACCATCAGCAGCAGCCCGACCACCATCGCCCAGAAATCAAACTCGACCGTCCTGCCGACCAGAAGGTAGACAAGTGCCGGCGTGCATATCGGGCACAAAAACGTCGAAACGGTCGTCAGCGAAACCGAATATGCCACGTCTGCTTTTGCAACGTAACTTATCACCCCGCTCGACATCGCCTCAGGTGCAGCAGCCGTCAGTATCAGGCCCGCACCGATTTCCGGCGGCAGATTAAATACCCTGGCCAGCACATAAGCGCCTGTCGGCATAATGAGAAACTGTGCGACCGTGCCTATAAGGACAACGCCCGGCCTTTGTGCTATCTTTTTGAAATCTTCGACCTCCAGAACCGCACCGATGCCGAACATCGTAAAGCCGAAAAACCAGTCCATATATGGCTTCAGGCTTACAAACGGCCCAGGATACAAATAAGCCACCACCCCGAACGTCACTACCCACACGGCAAAATACTTCGTATAAAAAGACAATATCCTTCTGAACATAACCCGTAAGTTTAATCCATCGGCCCTGCCGTGCCAATAAATTTATACCGCTCAAAAGGCCTTCCCTGTCAATATAAAATAAAAAAACCCCGCATAATAATGCGGGGTTTGACATAAAATATAAGGAAGAGGTTTTACGTCTGTGTCATTTGTCTTTTTGCGGCAGGGTTATCACAACAAACCGCGTATAGCCTTCATCCCGGATTAGCAGCAGGATAGTGCCGTTCTTGGCGGCCTCCTCAATCGCTTCACCGAATTCCTTGGTGTTCTTGACTGGCTTGCGGTCAACCTCCATAATCAGCGTCCCTTGCGAAATGCCCGACAGCTCCGCCAGCGACCCGGCCTTAACCTGTGTTACAACTACACCGCTCAGTCCCTCATACCCAAGTCGCTCAGCCAAATCATCAGTCAGGTTCTGAACCGTAAGACCCAAATCCTCCATCGTCTGCGATTTACTAAGCGCAACTTTCTCTTTCGCCGGCTTTTCGGCAAGCTCAACCGTAAATTCTCTTCGGCTGCCATCCCGAAGCACAACCATCTGCACCTTGGCGCCGGGCTTCTTCATCCCTATACGGTTCTGCAGTTCGTTGATTCTATCAACAGGCTGGCCGTCAATCTCGACAACAACATCTCCAGCCTTTATTCCTGCCTTTTCTGCCGCAGAGCCTTTCATAATTTCAGAAATAAGCACCCCCCTTGTTTCCTTTAAGTTAAAGGACTTCGCTAAATTGCCATTCAGGTCCTGCATAATAACGCCGAGAAAGCCCCGCTCCACCGTCCCTTTTGATATGAGCTGGTTATAAACGTTTTTAGCCATATTTATCGGTATTGCCAGCCCGATGCCGAGATTGCCTCCTGTACCGCTGACAATGGCGGCGTTGATGCCGACTACCTTGCCGTCAAGATTAAGCAAAGGCCCGCCTGAATTGCCGAAATTTATCGCTGCATCGGTCTGAATGAAATCCTCATAACGATTCAGCCCCATACCGCTTCTGCCCTTGGCGCTTACGATGCCCGCAGTTACCGTATGACTTAAGCCGAACGGATTGCCGATGGCGATTACCCATTCGCCTACTTCGAGTGCATCGGAATCCGCAAATTCCAGATAAGGCTGATTAGTGGTTTCGATTTTTATCACAGCCACATCGGAATCGGGGTCTGTGCCGATGACCTTCGCCTTGAACTCCGAATTCTCGCCTATCTTGACAGTAACTTTTTCAGCGTTTTCCACGACGTGGTTATTTGTGAGGATGTACCCATCTGGTGAAATGAGAAATCCCGACCCGCCGCGGACTGACTGTCGAGGTTTTTGCTGCTGTTGCTGCTGTCGTTTCTGCCGGGGCCGGCCATAGAAAAAATAATTGAAGAAATCGTCATCGAAAGGATTCATCGGGCTGCCGAAAGGCGATTCCTGCATCGACTGATAGTCTTGCTGCCTGATGGACTTTTCCGCCTCAATTCCTACCACCGCAGGTGACGCCTTTTCGGAAATCTTCGCAAAAGCCTTGCCCATCTGACGCAGCGCATCAATCGGGCTTGAATTCGGGTCGACCGCAAAAACCGGCCAGAACACCCCCAAAACCAGAATCACTAACGCCGCAAAAACCAGGGAAAATCGCACAGTCGTATTTTTCATTTTCTGACCTCCAAATCTTTCATTTCATTAAGCGGCTGACTCGCCTATTCTTTGACGGTAAAAACTTAAAGCAAGTTTAATACGATTTTACTATCCCCCTGTTCACTTTTTCAAAAGCTTTTTTAGCATATTAGCGAATAAAACACAACAAAAAACGCCTTAAAATCCGCCGCGAACACCCCTCCAAAAGAAACTTTTTTCAGCCCGTTTATTGTGCAGAAAAGCCCTGACTCCTGCCGATATAAGTTAAGTTTTTCGGCGAAATAGCAAGATAGCTATATCTGAAAGGCGTTTTTTTATAGGACTTAACAGGAATTTATCCCCGTGAAGGCAAAAAAATCATACAGAATAGCCGTTGAATGTATCGCAATAGCGATTTTAGCCCTGCTTTTTTGCAGTTGTTTAAGCTTTGATATCGGCGATTGGCCCAGCCCCTTCGTCTACCCCCACAACTCCCCGACATACAACTGGTGCGGCTCAATAGGCGCATTTTTTGCCTATAATTTGCTCTACTACATCGGCCCGGGCGTCTTTATCGCTCTGATTTCAACGATTTGCTTTCTCTTCGCAAGGCTCGCCTATTCAAACTTCACTCAGCCTGTCCTGCGGACAACTGGTATGGCGCTTCTTACCATTGCCGCCTCCGCAAGTTTCTATTTCTTCTGGCCTTATAACCTTTACCATTTCCCCTTCGGCTCAGGCGGCATCCTCGGCGTCGGCGCCGCCGTACTCCTCCGCACCCATTTCGCCGCCCTGGGAACATTCATACTCATAGCAGCTACCTGGATTGTCGGGAGCATCCTGCTCGCAGACACCATCGTCTTGGTAATATTGGAAAGTCTCGGCTTTGTCCTGCGAAAAACAGCCGGCGCCGCTGTCCCCGCCTGGTCAGCCGCCAAGCGACAGTCGGAAGTCCTTGGCGAAATATGGCAAAAATTAAGCGCAAAGCAAAAACTCCAGACCTCCCTGACCGATTCATCGGCCCTCGCAAGGGACATCAAGCTCGAAGAAAATTTCGAAAAAATCGTCGGAACCGTCAAAACCGAAGAACCTAAATCACTGCCTCTGCGCCCGGTATCCCCGCCGGCCCGCAAGAGCGACAAATCCTCTCTGCCGACCTCCTATGATAATTATGTCCTGCCGCCTTTGGAACTGCTGGCTGAGCCGCAATACAGCTTCGCCGCCGTTCAGGAAAAGGTCATCAAGGCAAAAGCCGGCGCTCTCGAAAAACTGCTCAGTGAATTTAACATTAACGCTCACGTGGTCGCCGCCGATACCGGGCCCGTCATTACTATGTTCGAGCTGGAGCTTGCCGCAGGAGTCAAGGTCAGCCAGATTTCCTCGCTCTCAAACGATATGGCACGCGCGCTCGGCGTAGGCGCCGTTCGAGTCGTCGCTCCTCTGCCCGGCAAGCACACCATCGGCATCGAAGTCCCCAACAGCGAAAAGGAAAAAGTCCGCATAAAAGACCTCTTCCAGCTTGCCGGCGATAAACCTCAGAAAATGTACATCCCCCTCTATCTCGGCAAAGATTCCTCCGGTGAAGCCCTCGTCCAGGACCTCACCGCTATGCCCCATCTTCTCATTGCAGGCACTACCGGCTCAGGCAAAAGCGTCTGCATAAACAGCATCATCACCAGCATCCTGCTTACTAAGCGCCCGGACGAAATCAAAATGATTCTGATTGACCCGAAAATGGTCGAGATGACCGCCTTTAACACCATCCCGCACCTTATGTCCCCCATAGTCACCGAGACCAATCGCGCCGTCCAGATACTCGAATGGGCCACCGTTAAAATGGATGAGCGATATGCCATTCTCGCCGAAGCAAGGGTAAAAAATATCGCCGAGTATAACAGCCTCGGCGCAGAGGAAATCATCAGGCGTTTCAGCCCCACCAGCCCCGATGAGGAAGCCAAAATCCCCAAAAAGCTGCACTATATCGTCATAATAATAGATGAGTTGGCCGACCTGATGATGACCGCTCCTAAGGAAATCGAGGCCTATGTCGTCCGCCTTGCACAGAAAAGTCGCGCCGTCGGCATTCACCTCGTCCTGGCCACCCAGCGTCCCCAGGCCACCGTCGTTACAGGCCTGATAAAATCGAATATGCCCACACGCATCGCCTTCCGCGTCGCCGCTAAAATGGACAGCCGTATCATCCTCGACCAGAACGGCGCAGAGACTCTGCTCGGCGAAGGTGATATGCTCTTCCTCAAGCCCGGCACCAGCGACCTCATCCGCTCTCAAGGCACCTTTGTCGATGAGCAGGAAGTCAGATGTATAGTGAAGCATCTCAAGGAAGTCGCCGAACCGCAATATCATCCCGAACTGACACAGCTTAATCACATAGATGCCTCCGATATGCCCAGTGACGAGCTTTTCGATGATGCCGTCCGGATTATCATCGAATCCAAACGCGGCAGCGTTTCTCTGCTCCAGCGAAAACTCAGCATAGGCTATGCCCGCGCATCGCGGATTATCGAAATGATGGCCGCTATGGGCGTCCTCGGCGAATACAAGGGCAGCCAGGCAAGAGAGGTCATTATGACCCTCGAAGAATATGAAGACATCCGCAAACAGCAGGCCCTTGCCGAAACCGAGCAGGAACAGACAGACTCATCGAACGATACTGAAGATACTGACGACGATGAGGAGAAGGAGGACGACAAAAAATCACACTCTCACGCCTGCATCAACGAAGGCGAACGCCGCTACGTCGCCACCGATAACGAAGATGATTGATTTATAAGTTGTCTCCCCCTTACGCTATTTTTTCACCGGCGCCAGCCTGATTGCCAACTTCCCCTCCGAAATAGTTATCTTCTCCACCCTTATTTCCTTGTCCTCGATATCAAAAACAGATTCTACCGGCTCATCGTTCAATACCATCCTGATTATAAGTCCGCCAATATCCTGCATATCCCTCTCCGCCGCAATCTGCTCACGATACATTCTTCTGGCCAATCTCCTCGCAAACGGCGTAACGCTCAACGCACCGATTTTTACACTTGTCAGCCTCAGATTCACAGAATTTGGCTCATTTATCCTCGGCTCCGTCTCAAAACTAATAACAAACTTCAGCCCCCCCAGATTTATTGTCCCCATCAGCGCCACTCTGCCGGGCGAAAAAACCACCATCGGCTTCGAGAGTCGCGACCCGCCGCCTTTATATCGCCCGACAACCTCATTTATACTCTCCTGCGTAATAACTGCCTCGAACGGCTGCTCCCGCTGCGCACCATTATAAATCGCAGGCAGAAGCTCGTTCGTCAGATACGTACTGATGCTATTATCAGACCTTACATAAACCGGATGATAAGCCGCAGGCCTGTGAAACAGCAGAATAAGAATAACCAGCACCGCTGCCAGGCCAATCAAAAGTCGCCGTTTACGCACTTCACTCAGTTTTATTTTCCCGCTTTTTTCCAAATTTGCCTCTTGAAGTCGATTTCTGTCTTGCCCTTAATCGCCTGAAAGATTATAGTGTTCCAATTAGCCGCAGTGAAAGCTTATTTTTAGCGATGCGAATTTGATAAAAGGAAAGGAAGGTTTACCGAAGTATGTCAAGCCATTTTGCCGACCGGCTTTGTGCCGCCGTAAAAAGCAAGAAAACCTCATTGATTGTAGGTCTCGACCCCGTTTATAGCCGACTGCCCGATGCGATAAGAACTCATCGCGATATGAACGATGAGTTCGATGTCGATGCCGCTCTCGATGCCATATTCGATTTCTGCAAGCAGGTGTTGCACATCGTCGCACCGATGGTGCCCGCCGTGAAAATTAACATCGCCTTCTTCGAAAAATATCTCTGGGAAGGCATTGAAAACTATTATTCCCTCATCACCGAAGCCGACAACCTCGGCCTGGAAGTAATCGGCGATGTAAAACGAGGCGATATCGACCACACCGCTGAATATTACGCCGCAGCCCACCTCGAAAATCCCGAACTGACCGGCCTCGAAGACGTGCTTACCCCAGATGCCATCACCATTAACGGCTTCGCAGGCTCGGAAACAATAGAGACTTTCGCTAAAACTGCCGACCAGCAGGGAAAAGGCGTCTTTGTCTGGATTCGCTCCAGCAACCCCTCTGCCGCCGCCATTCAGGACTTCGCCGACTCCGCCGGCCAGATGATGTACGAAAAAATAGCTGAAATCGTCAACCAGGTCGCCGACCAGCCCACCAGAATCGGAAAAAGCGGCTACAGCAATATCGGTATGATTGTCGGCGGTACAAGCCCGGATGTTACCACCGCACTTCGGGAAAAATACCCGAAAACGCTGTTCCTCGTTCCCGGCTACGGCTCACAGGGTGCTTCCGCCGCCGACTGCGTGCGATTCTGCAAACCCGATGGCACAGGCGCTCTGATAAACGCTTCGCGCTCGATAATCTACGCCTATGAAAGGCCCAAATACAAAGACCGGTTCGGCGACAATTGGAAAAAATGTATCGAGCAGGCCGTCATCGACACCAAAATCGACCTCGCAACCGCAATGCAGGCGTTGATATAATATTTTAGACTATGGAAACGCCAAACAGCGAAAAAGAACGGTCTGATTTTATTAGAGACATCATCAATGAGGACTTAAAAACCGGCGAATACGCTGGCCGTGTCCACACCCGCTTTCCCCCTGAACCAAATGGCTACCTCCACATCGGTCACGCAAAAAGCATCTGCCTGAACTTCGGTATCGCCGCCGATTACAAAGGCCTGTGCAACCTCCGCTTCGACGACACAAACCCCGAAAAGGAAGAGCAGGAATACGTCAACTCTATTATGGATAACGTCCGCTGGCTCGGCTGGAACTGGCAGGACAGGCTCTATTTCGCCTCCGACTACTTCGAACAGATGTATCAATACGCCATCCAGCTTGTAAAATCAGGCAAGGCCTACGTCTGCGACCTCAACGCCGACCAGGTCAGAGATTACCGTGGCACGCTCACCCAGCCCGGCAAAGACAGCCCCTACCGCAATCGCTCCATCGAGGAAAATCTCGACCTCTTTGAGCGTATGCGGGCAGGTGAATTTCCCAATGGCTCACGAACCCTGCGGGCAAAAATCGATATGGCCCACCCCAACCTTAATATGCGAGACCCCGTTATGTATCGAATCCTGCGGGCCACACACCACCGCACAGGCGATAATTGGTGCCTATATCCGATGTATGACTGGGCGCACGGCCTGGAGGACTCCCTCGAAAAAATCACGCACTCAATCTGCACGCTCGAATTTGAGAATCACCGTCCGCTCTACGACTGGTTTCTCGACCAGCTCGGCGTTTATCATCCGCAGCAGATTGAATTTGCCCGCCTCAATCTCACCTACACCGTAATGAGCAAACGCAAACTGCTACAATTAGTTCAGGATGGCCTCGTGAAAGGCTGGGACGACCCCCGTATGCCCACCATTTCCGGTATGCGCCGCCGAGGTTATTCGCCGGCCTCCATAAGAAATTTCTGCGCCAGAATCGGCGTAAACAAATTCAACAGCACAGTCGACGTCGCGCTGCTCGAACACTGCGTCAGAGAAGATTTGAATAAAACCAGCCCCCGCGTAATGGCCGTCCTGCGTCCGTTAAAGGTGGTTATTGACAACTACCCTGAAAATAAAACTGAGGAAATGGACGCCATAAACAATCCCGAAAACCCTTCCGCCGGCACCCGCAAAGTCCCCTTCTCGAAGGTCCTGTATATCGAGCGGGACGATTTTATGGAGAACCCGCCGAAAAAATTCTTCAGACTTGCCCCCGGACGTGAAGTTCGTCTGCGCTATGCCTATTTTGTTACCTGCACAAACGTAATTAAAAATGCCAATGGCGAAATTGTCGAGCTGCACTGCACTTACGACCCCGCCACTCGCGGCGGTGATGCCCCCGATGGCCGAAAAATCAAGGCGACCCTTCACTGGGTCTCTGCCGCTCACGCCCTCAAAGCCGAAGTCCGGCTCTACAACAACCTGTTCACAAAAGAAAACCCCGATGACGTCCCGCAAGGCTCCGATTTCAAATCCAATTTGAACCCTAATTCGCTGGAGGTACTGAAGGATTGTTTCCTTGAGCCGTCCTTGGCAAATGCGACCTGTGGTGAGCAAAGTCGAACCAAACCATTGGACAGATACCAGTTTGAAAGACTCGGCTACTTCTGCCTCGACCCCGACAGCACAGCCGGCAAACTGATATTCAACCGAACCGTATCATTGGTCGACACCTGGGCCAAAATCCAGAAGGCAGAAAAATAATCGGCCCGGCTATAACGTCGACCGCCTTCATTTGCCGAAAATCATCTTTATTGAAATAAGAAACAGCACCGCTCCGAATATTCTTTTTAGAATCAAATCCGGTATATTAACCGCAAACTTTGCCCCAAGCAGTCCGCCGACAAAAAATCCCAGACACACAAACATCGCCATCTTTATATCGACAAAACCCTGCTTCCAGTACATCCACGCTGCCAGCAGCCCTATCGGCGGAACCATCAAAGCCAGCGTCGTCCCCTGCGCCTGATGCTGCGACATACCGAACAGCAGAACCATCACTGGAATAATTATTAGGCCTCCGCCGATGCCCAGCAACCCGCTCAGCGCCCCCGCAACTAATCCCAGAACAATATAGAGCAATAAATTGACCATAACCGGAAAATCCTTTCTTTACTTTTTCGCTATCGCCAAATCAGTATCACCAAATCGATAATAAACAACAAAACAATAGTAACCTCCAGTATCATCATCCAGAAATTAACCCTGTCCTGCTGCAGGATTTTGTAAAGCTCGCCGAGCGTTTTGAGTTTCTCATCGATAACGTCGTGCCAGTCGCCGAGGTGAAATCGGTTGGCGAGGTTCTCGAAAATCCTCGCCAGGTACCAGTCCCCGAAAAACTTTGTGATATTCAGCAGTTCATCACTTAGTCTTGCCAGGTCAACATTAATTTCCCGCAGGTTCCGGTAGATATTTTGGCGGGCAGGCAGCCTGCCCCTCGCCACGTCCCGGTAGGCCATCTCCAGCGATTCGTCAAGTATATGGTCGTAAGCCTCCAGCTCGGCAAGTTGCACGTTCGCCAGCTCCATAATATGCAGCACGTCATCAAGACCGTCCCTGCCTACCACAAGCGCCGCGTCCCAGTCCACAACCACAAGGTCGCTGTCGTAATAGCTGATATACTGCTCGGTTGATTCTCCTGCCTCCTGCTCCGACAATTGCGCAGCGTCTTGCTCTTCTGTCAGCAGTCCCGCAACCTCTCTGCGATTGGCCATCAGCCAGTCTTCCGCGTATATTTTGTCGCTTTCGGCCGCCTTTGGCAGTTCGTATATGCAGAACACCGTATAAGCCTCTTCCTGCGTCAGCTTCGACACAGGCCGGATGCAATAAGGTATCAGCTCCCGCCGTATGTTTTCTGCCAGTTCATATACCTCGTTTTCCATACTCCCGCCGGTCGCAAAGCTTATATCGTGATAGCCTACCAGCTCCCCGATGCTTTCTACCTCGAAAGGCACTCGCACCTGAATGCTGACGGATCCTATGCTGAACAATTTCACACTCCGCCGCACTTCAACGTCCCCATCCGGCCCTTTCTGCTTCTGCGGCGGCAGAACAACCATCTGCGGACGATAGAAAAATGCGTTCTTCGGACTGCGCTTGCCCTGCCCCGCTGTGTAATCCTGTATCGGCTGAGAAAGCAATGTCCCCGAAGGCTTGCCCTTCATATCGTATGCCAAATCGAATGCGTAAATATATACGACCTCACCTCGATATGCCTTGCCCATCGAAATATTCCCCTTTTATCTATGAACAATAAACTACGAACTATGAACTACTCCAAACAGTTCCTTAAACTTTTTTCCTATATCGTCGCTTTCGCACAACACCTGACCGACCAGAACGGCCCTCACGCCGATTTTCTTCAGCTTCTCGACATCCTCCCTGCTTTTTATCCCGCTCTCGGCAACCAGTTCGCCCTTGTTATCGACCAGTTCCGCCAGTCGGCAGGTTGTATTCAAATCCACCCGCATCGTCGCAAGGTTCCGATTGTTAATTCCCAATAGACTATAACCCTTCTTCGGAAAACCCACAAGGCTGCGCACCTTCATAAGCTCATCCGCCTCGTGCACCTCCAGCAGGGTCGTCAGCGTCAATTCAGCCGCCAGTATCATCATATCCATCAGCTCCGCAGACTTTAACGCCTCCGCTATCAGCAGTATCGCATCGGCGCCGGCTGCACGGGATTCGTAAATCTGCCACGAGTCGATAATAAAATCCTTCCGCAGAACCGGCAAATCCACTGCCTCCTTGATTTGCCCCACGTATTCGAGCCGCCCCTGAAAATATTTCTCATCAGTAAGAACGCTTATCGCATCGGCCCCGCACTTCTCATAAATCTTCGCAATCCCCCTCGGCTCGAAATCCTTGCGGATAATCCCCGCTGACGGCGATGCCTTCTTGACCTCAGCGATAACATTCAGTCCCCTCCTGTTCTGTTTCGTCACCGCCTTATAAAAATTCCGGCACTTCGGCAGCAGGCTGATTTGCTCCTTAAACTGCTCAACGCCCTTTTTGGCCTTGTGGAGTTCCATCTCCGCCCTTTTATCGCGAATTATTTCATCTAATATACTCATTTTAAGCCGACAGATTATCAGTTCTATTTTTTCTCCGCGCTCTTCACGTATGCCATCCGCACCTCGCTCAGCGTATGTTCGAGAACTCTCTTTTCCGACTCGTTCAGATTGCCTTTGGTTTTTTCTTCCAGCGTTTCTAACATATCAATATTGTATCTTGCCAGCTCAAGGTCCGGCTCTTTATCTTTCTGTCCCTCAATCTTAATCAGCCCCAGCGCAAACAGCGCCTGCGTAACAAGCATACTAATCAACGCCGCAAAATCGCCTGCCGGCAGAGGCCCGCGGCCCCTATCCTCCTCCTTCTTTTCAACCTCCTCCTGTGCCGCTAATACCTCCTTTTCCTTCTTGGCCTCTTTCTTCCAGTCTTCGTCAATTATGATTTTCTTTCCCTCTTTTTTCTCTTCAGCCATATCTTTTCCCTTTTTTTGCTTGTAAAAAAGTCATTGCGAGGCCTGCCGTTCAGGCCGAAGCAATCTATTTGACCTTTTACTTCCCGCGGTATTTCTTCATACTCCTGTCTACATCTTTCTTTTGCTGCCGTTCAGTAATGGCCCTGCGCTTGTCATATTGTCTTTTGCCCCTCGCCAGGGCGAGTTCTGTTTTCACCAAACCCCTGTCATTAAAATAAATCCGCAATGGCACAAGCGTAAAACCACGCTGCTGGAGTTTCGTCCTTATCCTGCGGATTTCGCTTTTGTGCAGCAGCAGTTTTCTTTTCCTCGCTGGCTCATGACCGGCCACGCCCGACTTGTCATACTGCGCAATCGTTGCCCCGACTAACCAGCACTCGCTCCCATCGATTCTCGCGTATGACCCCGACAGGTCCGCCTGCCCCGTCCGCAGCGATTTTACCTCGCTGCCCAAAAGCGCCAGCCCGGCCTCGAATTTGTCCACCAGCTCGTAATTGTGATATGCCTTTTTATTAACTACTGTCGGCGGCTGGCTGTTTTTGTCCTTGTGCGGCTTCGTCGTCATTACCTTATAATATCCTGCCTTCAAAGGTTTTGCAAGATAAGCAAACAAACGCCGCTTGCAGCCGGGCATATCCGCATTACCAAATAAAAAAGGCTTTTCCTTTTCAGAAAAGCCTTTTTTAAGATATTTTTATCACAGCTACGCTGTGCTGGTTTCGTGCTGGGTCTGTTATCAGCCGTAGCTGACTCCTAACCCAGCGAAGAAGAGGAGAGAGAGTTTCGATTTAATGTCTCTTATCTTTATCACGGCAAAGCCGTGCCTGTATTCCGCCGGACTTGGCAACCTCGCTTTAGGTTGTTTCTACCTTTTCGGTTATCAAGCCCAGCTTGGGGGGAGAAAACTCCTCGCGAGCTTCTATATTCTCACAGCCGCAACATCAGGCCGTGACGCTCTCGCTTAGTATCCGGCTGAACGAGTCAGCCTATGCTTCTCTCCTTTTCGCAGCGACTTCTCTTCAGAACGGGACATCGCTTTTATGGAGATGACGTCTCTGATGCCAAGAATGCTTGCGACTGTTGCCCTGAAGAAGTCGTCTCCGACATCTTCGGTCAATACCGCAGACACTCCCAGGCTTCGGGCTGAGATTTCCTCTCCCCTTTTGCCCGGCCCGACCATTGCAATTGTCGGTATGTCGGGCTTTGCTGCTCGAAGCCTCTTCAGAAACAAGCCATCTTTCATATCATCGAGGTCCCATCTGCTGATGACGCTGTTAACTCTTTCATTTTTCAAAGAACGGGCGGCCTCAGTGCCTAATTGAACCTTTATTACCCGTATCGGTAGTTCCTGCAGGGCTTCACTTTTGCCGTTCAAACCCACTGTTAATATCGTTGCCTGCACAAGAACTATCATTCTCCACTTTCCTTACCTCTCTCTCTTAAAAACCGTTTCGAGTAATTTATGCCGCTTCGCCTTTACTAATAAGCGAAACTTGTGCCAGAAGACCTGTTCACTGTAAAAATTTTTATAACATCCCCTCTTGAAAAGAGTTACAAACTAAAAAATTTTTTGCCCCTTTAAGATAAACTTTTCCGAAGCGACCATTATGGTCGGCTGAAAACACCCGATTATTGTGCCAAGTTTTTACTGCTGGGGACGTTAAGAAATAATCGACCGCTTTGGTCAGGCCCGGCCAAAATGGCCGGTAAACATTCAGGATAACTTAAAGAGGATTATAAAATTGGTGACGGGGACATCCGAAGTGCGGAAAATCAGTCGTCGTCTCTCTTTGCTACAGGTATGTTTAGTTTCTCGATTAACCGGTTCAGGCTGCGCCGCTCAATGCCCAGAATCCTTGCCGCCGCCATCTTCCGGCCTTTGGTAAAGTCCAGCGTCTGAAGGATAATCCTGCGCTTGACCTCGTCGAGTGTCGGAAGCTCGCTTTTGGGATACTCTGCGGATTCAGCTATGATAATCTCGAACGGCAGTGCCGCCGCCGGAATCTCCCTGCCCACAGTCAAAACGTATGCTCGCTCTATGGCGTTGGATAACTCACGCACGTTGCCAGGCCAGGAATAACTAAGCAAAAGTTCCTTCGCAGACTCGCTTAATACTTTCGGCGGCTCATTGTAAAGCGCCGATTGATTTGCAAGGAAATGCTCCGCTAGCGTCATTATATCTTCCTTTCGCTGGCGAAGCGGCGGAACCTCAAGATTAACCACATTAAGCCGGTAATACAAATCCGCCCTGAAACTACCTTCCTTGACCAGTTCGTAAAGATTGCGGTTGGTGGCACACAATACCCGAATGTCAATCGGATAAGACCTCGTCGAACCTAAAGGCGTAACTGAATTCTCCTGAAGCACACGAAGCATCTTCGACTGAAGTCCCAGCGGTATCTCGCTTATCTCATCGAGAAATATTGTGCCGCTGTCCGCCGCCCGGAAGAATCCCAGCGTGCTCGCAACTGCCCCCGTAAACGCACCCTTGATGTGGCCGAACAACTGACTTTCCAGCAACTGGTTGGTTAGTGTTGTGCAGTCGACTGGAACGAATACCTTCCCCGCACGGTCGCTGGCAGAATGTATCTGCCGAGCGACCATTTCCTTGCCGACTCCGGTCTCGCCGGTTATTACTACACAACATTTACGCGAAGCAACCGCCTTTATCATCTCCAGAATAGAGTTAAATCCCGGAGATTTGCCTATAAAGTTTTGGTAAGGAGTAGGATGTGATTGCCCCCCAAATGTGTGTTCAAAAAAGCGATTGCTTTCCGTGCCCTTATTGTAATCAGGCCATCCTTCTGGTGTGGATGTACTGTCAAAACCCTCTCTCATCGTTCTATACTACACATTCTCCGTGCGAGCGTAGACCATCACCCTCGCAGTTATAACTACTAACTTATAACTAGAGAGATAACCCAAACAGGGATAGTCTCTCCTACTCCTTACTACCACTAATGTAACTTGTTAAGATAGAAAAGTCAAGAAAATTATAGGACTACCCGCAAATTTTTCCCAATTTTTACCGCATAAACGCCGTTACAACCGTCAAACCCCCTATTTTTAGACGCAACTCCAACCTCTTTCCCACACCGCCTGCCTGTTAAAATCGGTAATTTCAGCCCAAAAACCAGCCCTCCTGAACCACGCAGGTTTAATTATCCCAAAAATATTTAGTAACACCAGACATGCAACAAATTGGCAATTGGAAAGGTCTTCGGTCTTATGTCTTTGGTTTATTGAAAATCAAACAGCGACTGCGTCTTAATCATCGTAACCTGCTCAGGGTAAGCAGAGAACGTGTGAATATGCAGTTCGCTTCGGCGGGCCTCGAAGTCTATATAGCAGAACGGCTGCAGACCCCCGTTGCTGGGTGTCTGAAACTTCACAAATATTCCTCGATTGCGAGCAAATCGCTCAAGGTCGGTATGACTTTGCTGATACAGGTTCGGATTCATCTTCTCAACCTGAAAATCGGTCATATAACTCAAACCTCTGCTCAACGTGCATTTGTGAGAACGCGGGCTGCGGAATTGAAACCGCTCAATCAGCCCTCGCTCCGGCAGCAATTGCCCCGGCGCACTTATAACCTCGCTCAGGCATATCGCCCCGGAAAACACGCTGACCACGTGTGTGCATCCCGTCACCCAGATAAGAGCCTCATACTTCTCGGTCTTCACCTCACGCTTGGCATAAATCTGGAAAAGTTCGGGATGAATCGGCCTTTGGAAAAGACTGAACGTCAACTCTTCAACTGCTACATTTATTTGCGGTGTTTCCATAGCCCTCGAACCAACACTTAAATATTGTCCGTTGACTGGTTTTCTATGACATCATTATACCAAAAACCCGCTTGCGTTTCAAGCCTTTATCAATACTGAAAACATCGTTTTACACGCTTATAGGACTATTATCTCGCAAGCCTTGCACGCCAAAAGACTAACAGCTCGCAGCTTTCTTGAAAAAAAATTGATATCCTGAAGTCGCCGGCGAAAATTTCTATCGCGGAAAGAAAAAGGCATTCACAAAAACCGCTATCATGTCGTAAAAAATATGTGTCCCCGCCGTAATCCCGAACCCCCGCACCGCAAAAAGAACCGCAAAATAAACCCCCGCAATCGTCCGGAAAATAAACTCCGTCCACTCGAAAGGCCTGCTCCCGTTCAACTGCCCGTCAAGAAAAAATATATGATGATGAGCGCTGAACAACGCCGCAGAAATTACAACAGAAAGCACAATCGAATCTCTGCGACTGATTTTGAAAACATCTTGAAACAGCACCATCAAAACGCATATCAGAATCAGCCTGAAAACCAGCTCCTCATAAATCCCCGCCCCCACCCCCGTGATAATATCAGCCAGCAGACCTTGTCCCGTTGCGGATATACCCACGCCGCCGGCAGCCGAAAAAAGCTTCACAACCGCCTTACCCTGCACCTGCACGCCGCCCGCAAATTTGTCAATGTCCGCCGGCAAACTCGACGCTCCGTTCAAAAACAGGCTCAGCACAATCAGCGGCACCGCAAGAAGAATACACTCAAGTATCATCGGCCCCACATCGCCCAGGTTGAAACTCCACCGCTTTTTCGATGTTATCTGCATCGCTATCAGGATGACCACCACCGCCAGCGGCGGCGCCATCCACGCCAGCCTGCTCCCGAAACCAAGATACTCCAGCAAATTCTGAAGCCACACGAACGCCACCACACGAATCTGCGATTGACCCAGCAAATCCGTATTGATAAAAATCGTCCCTGTCTCGTAGAAAATAATGAACGGCAGCAGAAAAAACGCCGCGTAAATAGGCCGGCTCGTCCGCTCAAGATATGAACCTCGGGCGAAACTGAACAAATCATCTCGCTTGAATTTGCCCTTGCCTGCCATTTCGCAGAGTTTACTTCAGACAATCTCTTATTACAATAGTGAACACGAAATACGATGAACGAAACCCTGACAGAAATTTACCAGCTTCTTTACGACCGTTTCGGCCCCCAGCACTGGTGGCCAGGCGAAACGCCCTTCGAAATTATCGTCGGCGCTATCCTCACCCAGAACACCAACTGGACCAACGTCGAAAAAGCCATAGCCAACCTAAAATCCGCCGCCCTCCTGACGCCCGAAAAACTATACGAAACCGACACCGCAAAACTCGCCCAGCTCATCCGGCCCGCAGGATACTTCAACATAAAAACAAAACGACTCAAAAACTTCCTCGCCTGGCTCTTCAACGATTACGAAGGCCGACTTACTAACCTCGAATCAATCAGCACCCCTCATCTCCGCGAAGAGCTTTTGGCTGTAAACGGCATAGGCCGGGAAACCGCCGACTCTATCCTCCTCTACGCCCTCGACAGAGAAATCTTCGTCGTCGATGCCTACACCGCTCGAATGGCCGTCCGGCACCGACTCATCGCTCCCGAAGCCGATTACGAGCAGATAAGAGACTTATTCCAGTCCAACCTGCCGCCCGACCGTCAGCTTTTCAACGAATACCACGCCCTGCTCGTCAGGCTCGGCAAGGAATTCTGCCGCCCAACACCCCGCTGCCTGCCTGCCCCAGAAATCTTTTATCTGGGGCCCTCGAATGCCGTAGTCGGGGGCACCGACTGCCCCCTCGAAAAACTACCTCACTGCATAGCCGAATATTTATAATCGCAGCTTAAAATAGGGTTGATTGACCGCCTAAAACATAGTAAAACATCCCTCATTACCATATTTGCAGGAAAGGAGATTATATGCTCGCTATGCTCGGCGTTCACTGGATTGACTGGCTCATCATTATCGTTTACCTCGTCGGAATCACAGGCGTTGGCGTCCTCGCCGTCAAAAAAGTCCGCAGCGCTACAAGCTACTTCATCGGCGACCGAAAATTCGGCAAGTTTATGATGATGATGTTCACCTTCTGTGCCGGCACTCACACCGACCAGGCCGCCATCGTCGCCGCCAAAACATTCCGCGTCGGCGCATCAGGCATCTGGTACGAATGGCTCTGGCTCTTCTGCACCCCATTCTTCTGGCTCTTCGCCGCCGTCTTTCGCCGTATGCGCGCCGTTACCACCGCCGACTTCTTCAACACACGCTACAGCCGCTCCGTCAGCGTCCTCTACGCGCTTATGGGTATGCTCCAGCTCACCGCCTACATCGGCCTGCTCCTAAAAACCTCCGGCGCTATGATTGCCGCAGTCACCGGCGGCGCAATCAATTCAAATATGGCCATTATGGTAACAGTCCTCGTCTTTGTCGTTTATGGCGTCACAGGCGGACTCAGCGCAGCCATCTTCACAAACCTCGTCCAGGGCGTTATGACACTCATCCTTTCCTTTATGCTCCTCCCCTTTATATTGCCGAAGGTAAGCGGTATCGCAGGTTTATGGCAGAAACTCCCGCCCCAGATGATGAGTATCATTGTCCCCACCGACATCAGTTGGTTCTATATAGCCATTATCTCCCTTAACGGCCTTATCGGCTGGGTCGTTCAGCCCAACTGTATGGCGATAACCTCCGCAGGAAAAACCGAAATGGAAGGCCGCGTCGGCGTTATGTGCGGAATTATGATTAAACGTGTCTGTACCATCGCCTGGGCAATCGTCGGAGTCGCCGCAGCAGCACTTTATCTCGGAAAAGATGTCGACGCTAACCAGGTTTATGGCCTCGTCGCCCACGACCTCCTCCCGAAAGGGTTTATCGGCTTGTTTATTGCCTCGATGCTCGCCGCTGTTATGAGTTGTTGCGGCTCACTTATGGTTACATCCTCCGCACTCTTCACCAAAAATCTTTATAAGCCGCTCCTCGTCCCCGGCCGCCCCGACCGCCACTATATGCAGGTCGGACGAACAGTCGCCGCCATTGTCGTCCTTGTCGGACTCTTCTTCGCCTATCACTTCGAATCCCTCGTTCACGGCCTCGAAGTCGCCTGGAGAATCCAGCCGGTAATGGGCATCGCATTCTTTATGGGCCTGTTCTGGAGACGCGCAAACCCCGCCGCCGCCTGGACCGCCACACTGCTCACCTTCTTTACTATGCTCTTCACCAGCGACCTGACTATGTTTGGCATCCCCTGGAACTTCAACGCCCATTTCGCAGACGCCCTCCCCGCCTTTATGCTCTTCAGCGGAAAACTCTATCTCCCCTGGCAGATGATTATCTATCTCTCCGCCGGCCTCATATCTTTTGTCATCGTCACCCTGCTCACTAACCCGATGGCTAAGGAAAAACTTGACAAATTTTACGAATGTATCCGCACCCCCATTACACCCAATGAGCCTGAAGGTGAGCCTTTCACCCTGCCTCCCGGCGTCTCTCCTGCCCCGCGTAACGTCCTGATTCAGAACCCCAACTGGGAAATCCCCAAACCTAATAAAGTTTCCATTATTGGCTTCTTTGCCGGCTGGGCCGCCGTCGCCGTCCTCATCACGACCTTCTTCTTGATTATGAAACAATAAATATTTGCCCGCCAAAATTTATTTCAAAATTGTTTAGCGGTCGCCGGTTTAGCCTTCGTAGCCGCTTCGGCGAAGTAGGCCACGGCGACCAGGTCATTGCGAGGAGGCCGACGTGGCAATTTGACTCCGATGATGTGTATCGGAGTCACCCTGAGCGAGCGCAGCGAGTCGAACGGGTCTCTTTTTTTGTCATTCCCGCATGTCGTTAGCGGGAATCCAGACATTTAGCCCCCTAATTTATTAAGGGGTTACTTTTTCCCCAATTTATCGCAGGCTTACTTTCTTTCCCTAATTCTCTAATTCTGTTTTTTACCTTGCCCAAACACGATTTTGCTGCTAATATCTCAAAAATATACATCCCTTACAGCTTGTAGGCTGGGGCCGTGCCCCACCAATTTTACTATAAATCAGAAAATAGTAGCCAAAAATGCGGAAAAGATTATGACAGAACACCAGCAACAAGGTCAAGGTGGCGGCATAACGCCGGAGGTCCTCAAGAGTGCGATGAAGGCGTTCAAGAAGCGGCTCAAACTTACTGCGCTGGATGCCGATTCGAATCTTGGACGAGGGCCGCTTTCGGGCGGGGCTATGGGCGTTTTTGCGATACAGCCGCCCAGCCAGTTTCCTCGCGAGGTCTGGGATGAATTGTGCAGGCAGGGCAGACTGCGAGACAGTGGCCACGGAATGTATGAACTGGCCAAAGGAGATTAGAATATCGAGTCTTGTAGTCTTGTAGTGTGGAGTCATAACCCCACCAATTCTTCTCTGCGCAATACGCACGACGCATCACGAAAACTATCCGCTCTACGCTATCCGCTATTGAAAGTCTTGCAGGCCGGGGTCTTTTATGGTGAGCAGAGCTTGCCCTGAGCGAGCGCAGCGAGTCGAACGGGTCGAACCTTTTTCCCCGGTATGGTGTCCCCAGATTACTCCCTGGTTTCGGCTTCGTTCATAAATTATTTTTTATTCTGACTTACGCCAATCTTCCAAACGCCTTTTTCAAGAAAAGCTTCTATGGTTTGGCGGTTTGCTTTATTTATCAAATTAGAGTGTGATACTTTATACTTTTTTGCATATTCAGCAAGCGTCATAACGTGCGTGCCTTCCAGATACGCAAGCCTCTTGTGATAACTATTCGTAAGCGCCTTGCCGACTATTTCCTCCATGATTTTTGTAGTACCTTTTTCGCCAAACTCCTTAAACGCCTCGTAATACATCTTTCTATCAATGAATTTAATATTCACCGGCACAAAACCTTCCCGTATAAGCAAATAATTATTTATTACTCTTCCGATACGGCCATTACCATCGACAAATGGGTGGGTGTGTTCAAAAGTAAGATGCAGCAGCGAGATACGTTTTATAATATTTTCATGGCTGTTTGCGTTATACCCCGCAAGCATTTTTTCCAATCTTTCTACTACTTCTTTTGGGTCCGGCGCTATGTGGTTCGCAACCCTGACCCACTCACCGTCCTTGCGAAATCTTCCGGCAATATCATCCCGGATATTCGCTATAAGCATTTTGTGAAGCGACAGAATAACCTCAAGACTGAGCTCTTGTTCTTTGGCTCTTGTATCGATATAAGAAACTACACGCGCGAGGTTTTTTGCTTCAAAAATTTCTCTTTCAGTTATGTACCTATCTAAGTCTATTTGCAAAAGGATTTTCTCTGTTTCTTCAAGAGTGAGAGTGCTGTTCTCGATGGCGTTGGAGTTATATACTTGCTCGGCAACCTCCGCTTCACTCAATAATTTCAGAAGCGATTGTTTACCGACAGACGCAATATAATACCGCTCTCTTAAGCGATTGATTGAACTAAAAACATGTAATATTTTTGCCATAATTACAGTATAAACTCTTTCACTCTTTTGTCAACATAATCGTGAAGAATCGAAAAAAAAACAGCGAATTTCACGGTTTTCAGTGGACAATTGTCAATTGTCCATTATCCATTGTCAATTGCCCATCCCTTGTTTAGTTGAGTTGATGATGCGGGTTAACAGTTTCAAGAGTTCCTTGTTGTCGTTGATGGCCGACTCCGCTTCGTTGGCGTTCAGGTAACCGGTTTCCCGAAGCAATAGAATCCAGTATTCGGTTTCGTTGGCTTCCTTGAGAGCGATGGCCATCTTGTGGACGAAATCGGGCTTGCTTTCCGCCTGTTCCGCCTCGCGAACCAATGCACCAATCGCCGTGCCGGAACGCAGCAACTGCTTCGATAGCACAAATTCCTTCTTCTCGTTGCACAGATACCTATACAGGTTCACCACCCGCACCGCGAACGCAAACGACTTCTCTTTGACCACGTTGCTCATTCTCAATTATCCATTCTCAATCGTCCATTGTCCATTGTCAATTGTCCCTTATCCATTGTCAATTGTCCCGTGAACGCCTTTTGCAATACCGATTTTTTCAGTTCGTCCAAATCGGCCGGTTTCCCGCATAACGTATATCGCTTTTCATCGCACTCGTGCTTCGTAGCGTACTACGCAGAGTAGCATCGGTCAGGTCTTCAATCGCATCATCCTTGCTGCCGGTAGCTTCTTCTGCGGCGGCTATGGCAGCGACAGCAGCGTTTTTGGCAGTCGTATATGCGCTGACCAAAGTCGTCAAGGCCGCCGGTAATACTCGTGCTTCGTAGCGTACTTCGCAGAGTAGCACCGGAGGCGCTGGGTAAAGCGCTGCGTTGCCGGTAAGCCCCTATACCATTGCCCTCGCTAATGCAATCCCGTTAGGGATGGCCAAGTCCATTACTTCTGGTTCCTTGCCTGCCGACAGGCGGGCGTTCCGGGAAATCTTGCCATTTTAAAAATCCTTTGCTACTCTGCGAAGTAGCGACTTCCGGCCTTCGCAGCCGCTTCGGCGGAGTAGGCTCGCTACGAAGCACGAGTCAATAAAAAGTTACATTCCTTTTTCCCCGCAGGTCTGCGGGGGACTTGTCTTGTATTTTTCTTTTACATCGTTCTATAAAAAACTGGGCTGACAGTAACCGTTCACAGTAATTCAGGATAACAGGTATTAGTCCAGTGAGCAACCAGTGTATGATGGATAAACTTAAAGACATTCCTGTTTTGCTTTTTGCAGGTGGCCAACGCCGTCCAAATACGTTCG
>Ga0315276_10000189_pt1 | contig 50858 bp, 39 predicted proteins | sample YL17G05_0_MG_FD_204542 | JGI IMG/M metagenome (GOLD analysis project Ga0315276, IMG submission 204542) | Sediment microbial communities from Yellowstone Lake, YNP, Wyoming, USA - YL17G05_0 | ecosystem: Environmental > Aquatic > Freshwater > Lake > Sediment | place: USA: Wyoming | collected...
TTTCAAATTTCAAAAAAATAAACATGAAACGTCTCGGTTTAATACTCACCACACTCGCGATTTTCATTTTCAGCGTCTACCTCGCGTTTAGGCAGGGAAGCATAACTAATGGGCTCCATCAGAGCGCCTCGGACACAGCGCTGGCGGGAGTAACGATGAGCCCGATAATTTACACAGGCTTTAAAGGCGTTGTTGCTAAAGTATTCATTTCCGTGTTCAACGCGCTGATGCATTTCATGGGAAAAAACATAATCCTTTCAATAATCGGTTTGGCGCTTTTAGTCGAACTCGTGCTCATCTATCCAAGCGTGCGGTTACAGCTTAAGCAAAAAAAGATACACATTTTCCATAAAAAACTTATCGACCGCTTTAATAGCGGAATACTGAGGGTCAGCAAAACCGAAGAGGAACTTTACAAACTTTATGATGTGAATGAAAAGATCCATCAGCGCGGAGCTCTAATGGTTACCGCCCAGATAATCGTTTTCTTCTTCACTTTCTGGGGACTTAATCTTATGGCCAGGGCGCCTGAAACGCTTTACGGCACATGGAACATTTTTGATTTCAGCATGCTCTCACGGCCAAGCGGTTTTTGGTTGCCGGTGTTCGCGGGTCTTGCATACTTCATGCACGGTATGATAAAAATTTATTTCAAACAGAAAGAGGATTACATCAGCTCGGCGCAAACAACTGTCGCGTTGATTTTTGCGGTTCTCGGATCATGCGTGGTTTACGTGTTCGCGCAGACTTTCGCCGTGGCGCTGACAGTTTATTTTGTCACTCTGATAACCATCGCCACAATCCGCTACATATTGGTCGAACAACATGCGGAAGACTGGGGAAAGCACGCCCAATATGAACTTATTGAAATGCTGAAGAAGGCAGAGCCGCACAGGGACAGGTTTGAATATTTTTCAAGGCTCTGGAACCATTTACCGGTTGTAAGGCACATCAACTTTAACCTGATGGAAGAGGCGCTTTCCATGACTTTAGGCCTACTCCTCGCCCTAAGCTTTTTCGGCGCATTCCAGAAAATCGAAGCCGAAACATACCTGAATCACATAAACCCGCCTGCGATCGCGCAGCAAACCAATTTAAATTTATTAACCTAATTGCTGGCCGGATAGTGGACAGAGTAGTGGACAGAGTAGTGGCTAGAATGGTGGATTACTAACCCCAATCACAAGCCACAATCCTGCCCACAACGCTAGCCACAATTCTAGCCACAATACGAAATATGGACACCCAAACAAACCCCCAAAAAAATCATTTAGTAAGAAACATTATCGTCGCTATTGCCGCGATAGCATTGATAATACTTGAAATTTTCAGTTACATGAATCCGGAACTTTTTAAGGCGGAGCTTACCGGAGGTACGGATGACGCGAGCGTGAATACCGACCTCTATATTTCTAACGATTACAGGGCTTTGGCAGGCGAAAGCCACTACATTACTGTTAAGGCTGGCAAAGCTTTGACTAATCTAAGGGCTCTTAAAATAACGTTTACAGCTGCGACAAGCATGGTTGAGATGGTAAAAGTTGATACAGATGGAACAGTTTTAGAAAGCATTTCGCACACAGAAAGTGCTTCAATACCTGGGCAATATACAGTTGCATTTGGTACATTTAGTCCCATTGCTTCAGTTAGTGATAATGCTGTCTTATTCAAATTAATGGTCAGCCTGAAAAGCGGTCTGCAATCAGGGAATACAGTTGTAATATCACGGGTTGATAATTCCTTTTACTCGTTTATAGATGATGATACGGCTGGAGCCAGAAAATTATCATTCAGGGATGGCATGATTACAGTAGGGGCAGGTGTAGATGCTTGTGAAAATATACAATGCGGGGTCTATGGAGTTTGCAGGTCTGGCGAGTGTATTTGTGACATCGGCTACACCGGCGTTCGTTGTAATGCATGCGATGCAGCACACAATTACACAGGATATCCTGATTGCAAAATTGATTTATTAAGCGATATCGGCTCAGTAATTTTAACATTAAGCCAAGATACGATAAGCAAACTCGATACCGCGGACAGGATTAAAGCTTATTCCAGTGCTTATGTAATGATTAATTCTTCCACCGCCACGGGAACAATTACTTTAGAAGAACAACCCGCTATAACAATTCCACCACCAACGGCAGGTTTATTAACAGAGGCGGATAAAATTACCTCAATAACAGATCAGCTGAAAACTTCACTGGCTGTTACAGGAGTAAATGTAACAAAAATGTCAGGCGCGCCTGGCTTGCTGAAACTTGAGGCAGTCTCGCCAAATACTGATATGAGCCTGGATGGAATTTCCACCACCTCTGGGGATGTGACAATCGTCCCTGAAATGAAATATAAATTAACCCTTACTCCGCCTGACACATATCAGTTGCGCGTAATTGGAAAAAATTCTGACGGTTCAGATGTACCGCTCAATTTCAATGACGTTAAATTAATGCCTCAGCCAGTTAATATTCTTGATGATTCCGCTTTGGCCGGTGGTCTTCTTAAAAAAGGTGATGCAAGTGGTACTGCTACATTATACGCTGAAGTCGAAAAATCCGATGGCAGTACTATAAAAAGTAACTTAATGACAATTGAAGTGCCGTCAGGCCCTATTATTGAATATGCGCGTATTATGGGAAGCAATGTCGTGCAGCGCGGCGCAAGAATTAATTTAAGCGTGAAAGTAAGCGATGTCGATCAAATTTCCGATATTAGTGATATACGAACTTCAATTGTTCGCTCAAGCCAGACGACTTATTCCGGTATCAACAGCGATGCAAGCGCAGTATGGTTCACTAACAAACAATTTGTCCCGCCGGCAGATATTGCTGAAATAAACAGAGCAGCTGAAAGCGGAACACAAGAAGGTGGTGAAGGAGAAGGTGAAGGTGAAGTTACAACTGAATATTACAAGAATTATTCCATACCGGTTGATGTCCCGCAGGATGCTAATTTGACTGACGGACCTTATAAATTATTGCTGGAAATAACCGATACAGCCAATCATGCTACAACATCCGTATTATCTATTACTATAGGCGCTATTGCTAGCGGGGATGTTGATGGGAATGGAACGATAAATATGCCAGACGTTATTATGGCATTTCATATTGCCAACGGAACCCTTACTCCTACACAGGCTCAGATTAAAGCAGCTGATATGAACGGTGATGGAAGAGTGACAATGTTAGATGTGATTACTTTATTTAATCAACTTTAGATCCTAATAGTTGGCCGGATAGTGGGCAGAGTAGTGGCTAGAGTAGTGGCTAGAATAGTGGATTAAACCACGAAACCAGCCACAATCCTAGTCACAATCCTAGCCACAATCCTAGCCACAATACGAAACATGGAAAACACAAATCAAAACCAAACAGGGATTAACCCACCGCATATGCCAGTGGCACCGGTCGCGAAACCAGCAATGGCGGCGCCTCAGGTAGCTCAGACAAAACCCAAAAGCAAAGGTCTAAAGTACCTTTTGATTGCTGTCGCGGTATTGGCAGCTGGAGTAATCGGTTATTTCGGCTATACAAATCCTCAATTGTTCCGCGCCGCGGTGATTGAAAGCGCAGTCCAGCCGACAGTACCTCCTACTACATACCTATATATACCTGCCTATGATGCAAGTCCACAAGATAGCGGAAATATTGCAATCAAAACAAATAACATAGGTAGCCCTCCATTATTCACAGAAGATATTGTAAGCATGCAGTTCAGATTAAAATGGAGCCCTGTTGATGCAATGACTTTAAACACGAATTCCATAGTTTTTGATAATGACACATTATTTAAATCGGCTGATCTTAAAGGTGTTAACACATCTACTCCGGGGCAGGCTGTTATTTCTTTCTTTTCAAACACAGGCAAGACTATTACCTTGAATGATCAAACAGTATTAAAGCTTGCAGTAGCTGTTAACGGCGTAGCGGGCAGTTCCATAAGCTTGTTAGTTGATAATGTTGAGGTGATTATAAAAGACGGATCAAATTATTTAGCAAGCACAAATTTTACTTCAATCGCGGCGGATAAAATAAACCTTGTAAGCCAGGCAAACTTGCGCGTACTTAACGCAGAGGCTCTGGATGACACGCATGTCCTCGTGAGGTTTTCCGATCTTCTGAAAAGGGTTGGCGGGGCTACAGATTATGATTTCGCAGGCAAACTTGATGTTATGTGGCCAGTATCAGGTTACGGCGATCCCACTTTCACAGGATATGACCAAAGCACAGTTATTCTTACAACAAAAACCCAGGTAGCGGGAAAACCTTACGCTTTGGAAGTAAAAAATAATGATGTCCAGAGTAATACAAAAGGCACGTTGGATGATAATTACCGAAAAGCGTTTTTTGAAGGATATAAAAGCCTTGATGGAGTCACTAATAGCTTAGTAAAACTTCAGTCTATTGATGTTAAATCCAGCACAGAACTTGTTTTGAATTTCAGCGGAGGATTAAAGACAGATACAGTTACACCGATAAACATAATTATTAAAGATGGTTCGGCATCTGAACTAACTGTAACAAAAGCGGAAATGGGGGCTTCGAATACTGTTAATCTGACGACCGCAAGCCAAACTCCTGATAAGAATTATTTTATAAAATTCAGCGGCCTTTTAGATGCGAATAATTTACCTATCTTAAACAACAGGGAACTTAATTTTTTTGGCTACACTGTTCCTTCATTGAACATTATAAACTTAAATCCAAGCACTGTGATAAATAATGTGGATCAGGTGATAGTCGTCGCTGGGCAGAATCTTGATACGGTATCAAGCATCAGGGTCGGAACAACAAATGTCGTTATTAGTAATCAGACTGCCGGGGCATTGAATTTTACAGTTCCAAAGGATTTTACTGCTGGCATTTATGACGTTACTTTTACAAATACAGTAAATGAAACAAAAACCCTTGAAAAGGCATTGGTTGTAAGCACGCCAGCAACGCCGATGCATATAGTTTCTGAACAATCCAAATCAATTCCTTATAGAGTTAAGCCTGACGGCACCACTAGAGTAACTTTCTGGGTGTTAGTGGAAGATCCGGTGGCAATTGCCAACGTCGACAGTGTGACAATGGATCTTCAGCAAATTGGAGGTTCAAGAACACAGGAAATGGCAAAAGACCCTGGATTACAGCAAAGAAATACGCAGTTTTATACTTATACAACAACAGTCAGCGCCAATACTCCAACCAGTAAAGATCCGTATAAATTACCTGTTGAAGTTAAAAAAGGTGGTGAAGTCGCGCATGGAACAGTGGACATCCTTGTTACCAATGAAGTTTTACAGGGCGTGAAGCCAACAGTTGATCAGGTCTATATAAGCCCTTCAACAGTTCCGCCAGATGGAAAAACAAAAGTAAAAATTTCAGCAAAAGTTTCTGATCAGGATGGCGCGGATACCATAGCTTCTGTTGTTGCGGATTTGGGGCCAATAGGCGCGGGTTTTGTCAGTCTCACAAAGCTTGACGTAGCAGGCGCTGCGAATCAGCAGGTAACAGGATGGTTTGAATCGCCTGAATTTACAATACCTACAAATACTAAGGAAGGTTCTTACAATGTTGCTGTTACCGCTTCAGATGGAACTGGAGGAACAGGCACTGGCAATTTAACAGTGGTAGTTTCATCCTCAGCTACAGGCCCGCGCATAGATACTGCAAGAAGTTACTTAAGCCCACGAAAATCAGTGCCAAGAGATAACAAAACCACATTCGCTATTAACGCAATGATCACTGATCCTGATGGAGTAAGCGATATCGATAGTGTAAACGCTTATTTCGGCACATTGGGCTTAAGGCCCGCAGCCTTACTGAGGGATCCAAACGCTTCGGATGCCGCCAAAACCGCGCTTTACTCTTCACAAGATTTAGTCATTCCAACAGAAGCGCCTATCGGGGTATCTGAAATCCAGATAGTCGCGACTGATAAAAACGGTGCGACCGCAACGCTTATATTACAATTGGATGTAACAACCAAAGACACGCTTGGCGATGCTCCGATAATCTTTTCGGCAAAATCTTACACAATGCCGAGAGTCGCGATCAATGATGGCCAAACCTTCATTACCCTTTATGCATTCGTGCGCGATGACGATAACAACCTGGATACTGTTGTTGTGAATTTAGGAAATATCGGACAGGTCGGACCTGAATCAATAGGAGATCTCGGATTGCCAAATAACACACCGGTCGCGGTAACAGACACTGGCACATGCTCAACCAACTCAACAACTTTTGTCTGCATGCAGCCTAGCTTTAAAGAAGGTTCGGAAGGGCAGTGGTACATCCTTCCGAATGTGACGATTTCTAAGAACACATTACCAAGTTCATCGCCTTATAAAGTTGAAGTCATCGCTACAGATACAACTGATAAAGTATCACGAGGGGAAATACCGGTTTTCGTTTCCAGCAGCACAGGATACGCTGCCGAAAAGAACCCACCTGAGGTTGTTGTTGCTGTGCCAACAGCGCCTGGGAAAGTGGAAGTCGTGTTTAATAAAGAACTTTCAGCATTAACCTTATCTTCAAGCGGCAGTGATTTCACCATTACAGATAAAAACAATGTTAACAGTAAATTAAATGTAATCGGAGCCACGATAAACTCAACTGGAAATATAGTGACTTTAACAACCGATAGCCAGACCGAAGGGAAAGAATATGTGTTAAATGCCAGCACCAAAATTACCGACCAGGCAGGCATGCCTTTAGTAAGCGGCCAGCCTAGCAGGGCTAACTTTAAGGGATTCACAGCAAGCGCAAAACAGCCTGTTATTTACTACGTGTCTGCTGTTGGGCTGGATACCATTGATGTTGGATTTCAGGAAAATTTACGGCCTTCGAGCGTCAAAGTTGGAAGTGACCTATCTGATTACAATTTTAAGGTTTATGAAAGCGAAAATTCGGCAAATATCCTAAAAATTAAGTCAGTCCAATTTATTGATAACGGCAGTACGATCGAAATTGTAACAGACGGTATGAAATCCGATACTAAATATATACTACAGGTTAGCGATATAGCCTCTAGCGGTGGGACCGAGCTTAAATCGCCGATTGCTAAAATATTCAGATCAATAAAAATAAGCGCGATAAGACAGGCACAGGTTCAAAACCAAGCAGATCTCAATGGCGACGGCAAAGTTGATTTTATAGATTTTACTATGTTTTCAGCTGTTTACGGTCAGGTTTTCGATAATACAAATTCTGCAAGCGGACCTTCAGCAATACCATCACAGCCTGAATCAATAGTCCCTCATACATCTGTACCGGCTGGGGGTGCTATCCAATAGAGACTACAACCACAATTACATAATAATTATTGAATTAATAAATTTACTTAAATATTAAATAAAAAATAATTTACTTATGAAACCAAAGAATATAGCCATCGCAGCAGTCCTCATATTAGTTTTTTCTGTTTTATTGAGCAGTTGCAAAATGTCTGCAGTATTACCAGAGGAAAAGCCAGCCACAGCTGAAAAAACAGGTGCTTCCAGTGATGCGCAAATACAGGAAATGGTTAAAAAAGCCGAGGCTGTGAAAAAAGAAGTAAAAATGGTTTTTGAGGCGGATAAGACCGATAACCAGCTTACAGTAAAAATCAAACTTGATAACCCAAACCAAAAACCGATTACATCAGTTCAGGCATGGCTGAGTTTTGATCCAAAAATTTTGCAAGGTAAAAAAATAAACACAACTGATTCCGCCTTTGCTCTCGTGGCGCCTTACGATAACGCATTTGATAACACAAATGGACTTGTAATGCTTGGCCGTTCAAATCAGAAACCAATAACAGATAAAACCATCACAGTCGCTGATATTGTTTTTGGTTTGGTAAAAAATGAAACAGTCATGCTCGAAGTATACGATTATCGCGATGATTTAAACGGGCATACATCAGCGAATACTATTGTTGACGGAAAACCTTATAACGTTCTTATCAAGCCTGAAAGTCCGGCTTTGGTAATAGAAAAATAAATACTAATAATTGGCCGGATTGTGGACAGAATAGTGGCTAGAGTAGTGGCTAGAATAGTGGATTAAACCACGAAACCAGTCACAATCCTAGCCACAATCCTAGCCACAATCCTAGCCACAATACGAAATATGAAAAAAACACTTCTCACATCAATATTACTAATCCCTCTTGTAGTTCTGGGATACTCTCTGGCATTCGCCCAGAGGGGAGCGACTCTTGAGCTCAAGCCGTCCGTTACGCAGGCTAACGCAGGCGATGAATTCACGGTTGATATTGTGCTTAAGAATCCAGAAGTCCAGAATGTGATTTCTGTCCGCGCATGGCTTGAATATAATACTGCCGCGCTTGAGGCGGAAAATATCGATTCAAGCAAATCGCTGTTTACTTTAGCCGCGCCTGGAGAAGATGAAATCAGTTCAGTGGATGGGCACGTAAAAATAGGCCGTTCAAATATCTCTGGTGGCATGAAAGACGCGGAAACAACTGTCGCGACTGTAAAATTTAAAGTGCTCACCACTAACGCGGTTTCGACCGATATCAAATTTTATGATTACCAAGTCAGCGAACTCGGGCACACAAGCGTGAACATCATTGATTCCGGATTTCCTGTAAACATTCTTTCCGAAGAGCCGAAAAAATTGACAATGAGCCTTAATCCGGGAGGGGCGCCGGCAATAACGCCAACCCCGGTTCCAGAGCAAACAATAACTCAGGTTCCAACAGGTTTTGGCGGAGGTTCTTTGATTTCAGAAACATTGCTTCGGCCGACAAACTTAATGGCGAACTCAGGTTCAGGATATGTGGACTTGAAATGGGACGCCCCAGTTGATCCTGCGCGGGCGGGATTTAATATTTATTATGGAAAAACAAGTGGCCAGTATTCGCGTCGCAGAACAATTGGAAATTACGACAATTATCGCATAGACGGCCTGACAAATAATGAGACTTACTATTTAGCTGTTACAGCTTTTGACCAACTAAACATGGAAAGCGAATATTCAAATGAAGTTGGCATAATCGTGAACCAGCCTTTAAGTTCAACCAATCCTTTCACTTCATTGCTTGGGCAGGTCCTTGCAAAAATACCTGGACAGCCCCAAAACGGCCCGCTCGTTGGGTGGCTCCTGTTTTCCGCGGCTGGACTGAGCGGCGCTGTGGTATATGGGAAGAGGAAACAACGTGTAAAAACTGAAAGCGCTCCGATGTAACTTCGGAACGTCTACTGTAAGTGCGATTGGCTAATCGCACCTACCAAAAAATAAAAATATAAACAAATAAAATGAAAAAACAAACCCATTGGATCACAATCCCAGATGAAAAATTGCACACGCCCGTTTCGGGCGAGGGTGAGGCAACGGAGGGTAAAGAAAAAACTGGCGAAAAGCCGGTCAGATATAAATTTATCTGGGGAATCGGCTTTGCCGTACTTCTTGTCGCTGTTTTCGCGCTTTTAGCGCCAAGCCAGTTCAGCGCGCTTTTAAGGGGAAGTTTGTTCGATACAGCGGGGGTTACTGAAGAGGAGTTAAAAATTAATTTAATCCCTGAAAAGAAAACTGAAACAATAACAGAGACTCCAGCAACGCCTGAGGAAGAAGTTGCGCCAGCCGCTGAAGAAACAATAGTCACAAAACCGCAGGAAGAAGCAGTTGCCATATCAGTAACCCCTGTTTCCGTAACGCCTGAAACAGTTGATTGCGCGTCTGACATAGACTGTTTCGTCGGCCATCTGAAGGACTGTTCTTTGGCTAAAGGAGTTATGGGCTATAAGATCTCTGATAAAGATTTTGAAACAAAGCTAGAAATAACAGGTACTGACGCAGACAATTGCCTGTTTACCTCCGAATTTACCAAAAGCGCCGAGCCAACTCTCATCGGGCAGAAAGCAGATTGCAAACTTAAAAAAGGCGATTATAAAAAAGAAGATATAGAAAAGGTTTTCAGCGACAAAACTCAGCTTACGAGCACCTGCACAGGAGATGCGGCTGACACTTTAGGTAAATATCTTGATTCTTTAGCGGTCGCTACTCCAGTTACAGAAGGTGAAAGCGATCAGGCAAAACTTATTGCAGATTTGCAAAAACAGATCAATGATTTGCAGAAACAGCGAGAGGAGGATTTGGAAGCTATGAAAGCTGCACAAAATAATTTGTACCCATCAGCTGGAACACCTGCAGGCGTTACCGCAACAACTCAAATCGGCCAGCCGCAGGCAGTCCAGCCGGGTTTCAGGGCAAATCCTTATAAAGTAACAGTCTCTCCACAGCAGGTTCTTCAGCAGAATACTGGTATTGGCGGCCAATACGCTCAGCAGACATCCGCATATCAGGCAACAGGTTACCAGGCTTATCAGCAACCAACTTATTATCAGACAACAGTAACATCTACAGCTACTCCTCAAACAGGTCCTTCTGAAATTCTGCTCATAACTTTCGCTCTGACATTCCTTGGCTTATTAGGGTGGAGGCTTGTTAGAACATTTGCCTAAATACCAACACAACATTTTTCTAATATCTAATCCCTAATCTCTAATATCTAATTTTGTTATACGGAAAATCTGATTATCAAAATTAGATATTAGGTATTAGATATTAGAGATTGTATTTTGTTGTTTCGTTACTTCGTTAGTGGTAAAATACTCACGCTTTTTTAACTTAAAAGAATTATGAAAATCAAATTTTACGGCAATTCCTGTTTTTCAGTCAGCAATGGTAATTTTACAATCATATCTGACCCGCATGATAAACTGAAAAATCCGTTAAAAGCCGATATCGTAACAATCAGTCAAAATGACCCAAAACACAATATTAAAGCGGTTATTCAGGGCGAACCAAAAGTCTTTGACTGGCCCGGAGAATATGAGGTCGGCGGTGTGCATATGCAGGGTATTGCTTCATTTCATAATACTAAAGATGATAAAGAGCAGAAAGAAAACACGATTTTTACTTTTGAGATAAACGGTGTGCATTTTTGCCATCTGGGTCAGTTAGGCACCAAATTGATCCCAGAACAGCTTGAGCAGATCGGCGATGTGGATGTTTTGTTTATACCAGTCGGAGGCAAAATGACCATTGACGCTAAAAAAGCAAAAGAAGTCATCGAACAAGTTGAACCGCGCATTATAATTCCGATGGCGTATTGTGTAGAAGATGACAAATGCGGTCTTGGCCCACTTGCACCGTTTTTACAGGAAATGGGCGCGCAAACAATCGAACCCATTGATGAATTTGACCTGAAAAGGAGCGAGTTGCCTGAAGACTCGAGCAAAGTTGTGATATTAAAAAAGCAATAGCTTGCGCAATTCCCAATTACCCAATCCCCAATTCCCAATTTGTCATTGGTCATTTATATGTGGTGGAAGTACATAATCAGAAATAGGCTTAGCTTAAGGCGCTCGTGAATTTCAGGCCACCAAAAAAAGGGGTCCCCGAAAAATGCGAGGCAAGGAGGAGGGCAGGGGTATTTTTCGGGGTGGGACCCAAAAGCAAACGGATGCTGAAAAAGCCTCCGCAACATCGTGAAGGAGGATTTGCAAGCAGAAGTTCGCTTTTGGGTGGTGGCCCCGACAAGAATTGAACTTGTATCTAAGCCTTAGGAGTGCCTTATTCTATCCGTTGAACTACGGGGCCATTTAGCGCATTAAATATACATCAAATTTAATATATGGCAACCCCGCAGTTTAGATCGAATTTAGGCATGAAAAGTTACCTCGCCACAAACGCAGTAGCGCCAAGCCATGCCAGGTCAAAAAAAGACTTCATACTCTGTGCAAAAGTCGGACTTTCCATAATAACACCCAATAATTCGTCAGGATTCAGATAAATAATTGCAACTTTGTTGCCGTAAATTGCGATTTCGTTGCGGAAATTGAATTCTTTCGGGTTAACAAGCAGGATTTCCAGCAGATTCGGGTCGTATTTTTTCGGGTAATAATCATCGATAATATCCACACCTTCTTCAGACGCGGGCGCGATGTATCTGGTTTTGATATTATGTTTAATCTTTTTATGGCAGTACTCCCGGAAGTAATCAGGAAAAAGCTCCGTCAGATCTTTGATGCTGGTGTAACCCAGAATCTCATCCTTCGTCGTCAGAGTATCCTCAAAAATACTTTTCACGCCCTCAATACCTTCGTAGAAACGGATTTTCGGTTTTATAGCCATCGTGCTTACCAAAGATGTCAGTTGCGGTATCAGATTTTTTGCACGTTTCATCTTTTCTTCCGCAATTTGCACAAAGCGATGAGGGTCTTCAGCTGAAAAATGCAGTACTTTGCCTTTCTGGTAAGAACTTATAAGCCCCTTTTTCACCAGATTATCCAGAGTATGATAGCAGGTCGAACGGTTGACTTTTGCCCGTCTCGCAATCGCGCTTACAAAGGAGCCGCCAAGCGCCAGAATAGCCAAATAAACCTTTGATTCTTCGGTTGTTAAACCCAAATTGGTTAATTCCTGTTCGATAAGCATAATTATTAATTAAATAACAAATTTTAAATGACAAATTACAAATTTTAATTTTTGATTATCAGCTTATTTTGGGATTTGTTATTTGAAATTTAAAATTTTCGTACTTGGTTTGTTGTTGAATAAATTCAACAGAAAATCATAAATCATATAAAGATGGCTTAAATATAACAAAAAATCAAATTAAAACAAGCCCAATATTGTTGACAAAAGTAAACATACACTTGACTTGACACCTGCGTTCATGTATTTTGTTAATTTAACCTTAGATAAGCTAAATTTTTACCAATGAAAACCTGCAACCAATGCAAATCACAGTTCGAAATAACCGATGACGATAAAGAATTTTTCGACCGCGTTAGTCCGATTTTCGGAGGGAAAAAATATCCAATCCCCGAACCCACTCTTTGTCCGGATTGCCGCCAACAACGGCGTTTGGCTTTTGTTAATGAATCCAAACTTTACTACTGTAAATGCGATTTAACCGGAAAACAAATCATATCCATCTACCATCCGGATTCGCCTTTTAAGGTGTACAACCAGAAGGATTGGAATGGGCAAAAGGGGTGGGATCCTCTTGATTATGGCCGTGATTTTGATTTCAACAGGCCGTTTTTCGACCAATTCAATGATCTGTTGCATGACGTGCCTCATCCTTCCCTCGCAACCAATTACGAATTGAATCAGAACAGCGAATTCACCAATTACTCAGGCTCGGTGAAGGATTGTTATCTGATTTTTCATGCCGATTTTAATGAATCCTGCTATTATGGTTATGGGGTTAAGAAATGCGAATATTGCGTCGATTGCACGCGTGTATTGGAATGCAGGCATTGCTATGAATGCGTCGATTGCACGCGCTGTTATAATTTGAAATTCAGCCGCGACTGTGAGAACTGTAGCGATGGTTATCTTTTGGACGATTGCATCGGATGCCACGACTGCCTGGGGTGTTCGGGGTTACGTAATAAGCAATACCACATCAATAATAAATCATATTCAAAAAAGGATTATCAAAAATTTTTTAACCAGTTTCAGCTCAATCACTATTCTAAGATAAAACAGTTTAAAGAAATGGCCAAAAAAAGCCGCTTAGAATTCCCCAAAAAGTTCCAGCACATCATTAATTGTCAAAATTCATATGGTGATTATCTTATCGACTGCAAAAATACCCTTTGCAGTTTTGACTGTAGTGACCTTGAGGATTGCGCTTATTGCTACCAGCTTTCTTTGGGCGCGAAAAATTGTCATGAAGTGTATCAATTCGGCCTTAATATCGAGATGTGTTACGAATGCACCATCACGGGCTACAATACTCAGCGTGCTTTATTTAGCCACCATATTACGGAGCAGTGCCATGATATCTTGTATTCCATGAGTTGTTGCAAAGGATCTTCCGATCTTTTGGGTTGTTTTGGGTTAAAGAGGGAGAAGCACTGCATTTTAAATAAGCAATACACAGAGGAAGAATACCAAAAACTCCTTCCCAGGATTATCCGGCACATGCAAAAGAATCACGAATGGGGAGAATATTTTCCAATGTCCATTTCGCCATTTGCTTACAATGAAACAAGAGCCCAGGAATATTTTCCTCTGGATGCCAAGGGAGCATTTCGCGCAGGATTAAAGTGGCGAGAAGATATGGAAGTCAAATCCTACAAGGGGCCTCAATACGAAGTGCCGGACAGAATCGAGGAAGTATCGGATGATATCCTTAAACAAATCCTCGTCTGCGAAGAAACAGAGAAACCTTACAAAATCATCCCGCAGGAATTGAAATTTTACCGCGAACACGGCATCCCAATTCCGCGCCGCTGCCCAGACCAGCGCCACCTAGATCGCATGGCTTTACGCAATCCACGCAAACTGTATGACCGCAAGTGTGATAACTGTCAAAAGCCGATTCGGACTACTTATGCGCCTGACAGGCCGGAGAAAGTTTACTGTGAGGATTGTTATCTTAAAACCGTTTACTGAAAGCGAGGATAATTATCCTCGCCTACAGATAAACATATTTAATTATGAAAACTTGCAAGCAATGCAAATCACCGTTCGAAATAACGCCACAGGATCGGCAATTTTATGAAATGGTAGCTGTCCCAGATCCGACTTTGTGTCCAGATTGCCGAGTGCAGCGCCGCATGATGTTCCGCAATTTTTTCAATTGGTACCACCGTAAATGCGATCTTACAGGAAAACAAATAGTTTCCATGTACGATAAAGATGCCCCATTCCCGGTTTACGAAATGCATGAATGGTGGAGCGACAAATGGGATGGCAAGAAATATGGAAGGGATGTGGATTTTAGCAGGCCGTTTTTTGAACAGCTTAAAGACTTATCATTCAGCGTGCCACGTATGAGTATAAACAATATTAATTGTGAGAATACAGATTACTGCAATATGTCAGTGGATAGTCGGAATTGCTATCTTGTTTTCGGGAATGTAGGGAATGAGGATTGCTATTACGGCCACATTGTATGGCAGTCCAAAAATTGCTATGACTGCCTTTACGTTTACGCCTCCAGATTCTGTTACCAATGCGTTGATTGCGTGAATTGTTATGGTTTGGCTTTTTGCACTGGTTGCGATAATTGTTCAGATTCTGGATTTTTAGTGAATTGTATGGGTTGCCGCGATTGCTTTGGGTGTGTCGGTCTTAAAAATAAGTCAAATTACATTTTTAACAAACCATATTCAAAAGAGGAATACGATAAGATGATGAAGGAATTCAACAGGGGAAATATCAGCCACATCGCAATGGCTCAAAAGAAAGTTGATGAGCTTGTCGGCAAAGAAATTGTGAAATATTACCACGGATTTAATTGTGAGAATGTAACTGGAGACTATCTTTATAACTGTAAAAATATCTTCAATTCTTATGACCTCAAAAATTGTGAAAATTGTTCTTATTCGGCAACGCTGGACAGGTTTGCCAATTGCCAGGATTGCAATTTCTCCTCGCCGTCGAATGAATGGTCATATAACAGTTTGACCACAACCGGTCATCATTTGCTGATGTGCCATTCTTCAATCAACAGTTCTGATGCGGCATATTGCGACAATTGTTTCGGGTGTAAAGATTGTTTTGGCTGCGTCGGGCTTAAAAATCAGCAATATTGTGTTTTGAATAAACAGTATTCAAAAAATGAATTTGAGGCGGCTGTCCCCAGGATTATTGAATACATGAGGAAAACGGGTGAGTGGGGTGAATTTTTTCCCACGGATATGTCTCCTTTCGCCTACAATGAGACCATTGCGCATGAATATTATCCTCTCTCGAAAGATGAGGCTGAAAAACGCGGTTTCCGATGGAAGAAAAAAGACGAAAATAAGAATTACAAAGGGCCAAAATACCAAATTGCAGATGCCATCAGGGATGTTCCGGATGATATCTGTAAACAGATTTTAACGTGTGAAAAAACAGAAAAGCCCTACAAAATCATTCCACAGGAGCTGAAATTCTATCGGGAGCAGAACCTCCCGGTTCCAAGACTATGTCCCGATCAGCGATTTAGAGAACGTATGAATTTACGCAACCTCCGTAGACTTTATGACCGTAAGTGTGGTAATTGTCAGAAACCAATCCGCACGACCTACGCGTCTGACAGACCTGAGAAGGTTTATTGTGAAGAATGTTACCTTAAAACTGTTTATTAGCTAACATCAAATCCAATTTTACGCTGTTCTTTTCTATCAGGCTGTTTGGACAGTTTCTCAATCGCCTGCCATATCCGCTTAAATTCACGATTCGTCTGATTGGAATGTTTTAGTAAAAATGATTTTAATTCAGCCAGCTCTTTGCTCATTTCTTTATGGCTTGTGAGTGTCTGGCGCATACGGATAAAAACACGCACAATTTCGACACTAACTTCAATCGCCCGCTTGCTTTTTAATAAATTAGATGCCATTGCAACGCCATGCTCTGTGAAAGCTAGGGGTAATTTACGCCTTCCTCCCCAGTTTAAACTTGAAGTTCCAATTTGGAACTTCAAGTTAGCCCACTCTTCATAAGTTAATCTAAAAATAAAATCTTCAGGAAAACGCTCTTGATTTCGGCTGACAGCTTTATTGAGATTTTTTGTTTTAACGCCATAAAGCGTAGCCAGATCCTGATCCAGAATAATTTTTTGGCCTCGGATGACATATATCACCCTTTCGATCTTTTCTAGTGGTATAATTGACTTCGATTCATTTTTGTTCATAAAATTCACTTGAATGCTAAGAAATAATTATAATGAAAAACTGCAAACAATGCAACAAAGGCTTCGAAATAACCGCTGATGACCGCAAGTTTTATGAGCGCGTCAGCCCTGTGATAAGCGGAAAAAAATATTCAATTCCCGAACCGACGTTATGCCCTGATTGTCGTAGTCAGAGGCGGATGATTTGGAGAGCTGAACTTCATCTGTTTAAGAGAAAAAGCGATTTATCAGGAAAACCGATAATTTCTTTGTATCCACCTGAAACAAAGTGTGTAGTTTATAGCCATGATGAGTGGTGGGCTGATAATTGGAATCCGATGGATTACGGTCGGGATTTTGATTTCAATAGGCCATTTTTTGAACAGTTCGCCGACTTGCTCAAAATAGTGCCTCTAGAATGCTTGTCTAAGAGGGGCAATGAAAACTGCGATTTCATCAATTCAGCTTCGTGGAACAAAAACTGCTATCTTATCGCAGGTGCGAATTTCTGCGAAGACTGTTATTACGGTAATTTCTTAAATACCTGCAAAAACTGCGTGGATAACATTTTCCTCGACCATTGTGAACTATGTTATGAGTGTGTCGATTGTAAGGATTGTTATAGCCTTAAATACTCCTTTAATTGCCATAATTGTTCTGATTCTTATTTTCTTTATAACTGCAGAAATTGCAGTAATTGTTTTGGCTCCGTTAATTTGATCGGTAAAAAATATGTCTATTTGAATCAACAGCTATCTAAGGAAGAATATGAAAAAAGAATATCCGATTCACATTTACACCGTCGTAGCCGCGTTGAGGAAGCAAAAAATTTTTTTGAAAAACATCGTTTAAAATATCCATATAAATTCATGCTGGGTGAGCAGAATGAAAATGTTACAGGCAACGGAATTAATCAATGCAGGAATACATTTGACTGTTTCGATGTAAGCCAGCTTGAAGATTGTAAATACTGCACATGGTTCCATCAGTCTAAAAACTGCAGCGATATCTACGCGTGGGGCTTTCCTGCTAATGAATGTTATGAAGATATGGAAGTAGGCGATAATAGTTATCACGTATTATTTAGTGTTACTACATACAATGGAACAAATGTGATGTATTCATATTACTCTATGAATTCTCAGGATATTTTTGGATGCGTGGCTTTAAGGAATAAAAAATATTGCATTTTAAATAAGCAGTATGCCAAAGAGGAATATGAAAAACTCATTCCAAAAATCATAGAACATATGCAAAAAACCGGCGAGTGGGGTGAGCTTTTTTCAATGTGGGTTTCCCCGCTTTTTTATAACCAGACAGTTGCGCAGGATTATATGCCGATTACAAAAGCAGAAGCCCAAAAGCTCGGAGCCAAGTGGAATGATAATATTTTTTTAGAAAGACCGTCAGAAAAGATTCAAATCCCTGATTCGATAAACGACGCTAATAAAAATATTTGCGAAAAAATTCTTACCTGTGAAAAAACAGGTAAAGCATATAAAATCATCCCTCAGGAATTTAAGTTTTTTAAAGAAAATAATATTCCGGTCCCTGTGTATTCATTTGAAGCCCGGCATGAGAATCGCCTCGGTCGCCGCAACCCCCATAAACTATGGGATAGAAATTGCTTTAACTGTAAGAAAGCGATCAGAACTTCATATTCACCCGACCGTTTGGAGAAGGTATACTGTGAGGCGTGTTATTTAAAGGAAGTTTACTGATGTCAAAATGTAAACAATGCAAAACATCATTCGAAATAACCGATAAAGACCGCCAGTTTTACGGTAATATCAGTGTGCCAGAACCTGTTAACTGCCCTAAATGCAGGCTTGTCCGGCGGTTACTGGAGAGGAACGCGCGGCAGCTGTATTGGCGTAAATGCGATTATTCCGGGAAAAAGATTATTTCCCAATATCATGAAAATCAGCCTTTTCCGGTTTACGATCAGGCTATATGGTGGAGTGATAAATGGGATTCCATGCAATATGGCATGGATTTTGATTTCAAGAGGCCATTTTTTGAACAATTCAGGGATTTACAAAACAGCGTGCCGCATTTTTCCGTTTTTATAGTGGGAAATACTCTGGAAAATAGCGATTTTACAAATTGTACGGGTTATATAAAGAATTGTTATCTGATTTCCGAGGCGGATTATAATGAGGATTGTTATTATTCCAACCGTATTTATCACTCAAAAAATCTCGTCGATTGCACCAATTGCTATGAAAGCGAATATTCTTATGAATGCATTGATTGTATAAAAACTTACAATTTATTTTATAGCCAGGAATGCCAAAACTGTTCTGATTCATGGTTTCTGCAAAGCTGTTTGGGCTGTAAAAATTGCATAGCTTGCATAAATCAAAGGCATAAGGAGTACATGATTTTTAATAAGCAGTATGCAAAAGATGAGTACGAAAAAGTGAAAGCGGGATTTGAACTGAAAAATTATAAAAAAATTCTAGAATTAAAGAATAAAGCGTATGAATTCTTTAAAACACATCCCCATAAGGCATTGCAGGGCGAAAATAACCAGAATGTAGTAGGTGATCATGTTTATAACTCTAAAAATGCCGATTTATGTTTTGACTGCAAAGATCTGGAGGATTGTAAATATTGTGTCAAAGTGGCAAATGGCGTAAAAAATTGCATGGATTACACATCCTGGGGTTTTAAGGCGGAACTTCTTTATGAATCTGCCAGTTGTGGTGATAATGCTTATAATTTAAAGTTTTGCTCAACCTGCACCACAAATAATTCCGATCTGACTTACTGTTTTCAGTGCACAAGCTCCAGTAATCTTTTCGGTTGCGTGGGGCTCAGGCATAAAAAATTCTGCATTTTAAATAAGCAATATACAAAAGAGGAGTATGAAAAACTCGTGCCAAAGATAATTGATTATATGCGCAAAACGGGTGAGTGGGGCCAGTTTTTTCCTTCCGATTTATGTTCATTCGGTTATAACGAAACTATAGCTATGGATCATTTTCCGCTTACAAAAAAACAGGCTGAAGCTCAGGGGTATAAATGGTCAGATTATGAAATGCCACCCCTGGAAGTAAAAAAAACCATTCCGACTAACCGCCTTCCTAATTTTATAACTGAAATTCCTGATGATGTACTTAATTGGGCTATTGTTTGTGAAGTCACGGGTAAGCCTTTCCGGTTAGTCGCGTCCGAACACGCATTTTATCGCAGGATGGATTTACCCATACCACACAGACGCCCGGACCAAAGACATCGCGATCGCATGAGCCTACGACCACCTTATGAGCTTTGGGATAGAACTTGTGATTTATGTAAAAAAAACATAAAGACCACCTATTCGTCCGACCGCCCCGAGAAAGTTTATTGCGAGGAATGTTATCTGAAATCGATTTACTAGCTGACATCGAATCCGATTTTCCTATGTTCTTTTTCATCAAAAGGCTTTGCCATTTTTTCAATCGCATTCCAAACGCGTTTGAATTCCCTGTCGGTTGCGTGGGAATGCTTTAACAGAAAAGATTTTAGGTCAGCTAACTCGTTTGTTACATCTTTAAGTGAAGCCAGTGTATGGCGAAGCCGCACAAAAGCGCGCATGATTTCTATATTTACTTTTACCGCCTGCGGGCTCCGGAGGACGCTGGATAGCATTGCTACGCCTTGCTCTGTAAAAGCGAATGGTAAATATCGCCTTCCACCTCTCGAAATCTTTGAGGTCACAATTTGTGACCTCAGACAAATTGAACTTGAAGTCACAAATTGTGACTTCAAGTTTTCCCACTCTCTTCGATTCAGCCGAAATGCAAAATCATCTGGAAAACGATCGGCATTACGCAGCATTGCCTGATTTAAAACTTTTGTTTCAACACCATATAGCGATGCCAGATCTTCATCCAGCAATACTTTATATCCGCGAATAACATAAATCACCCTTTCAATACGTTCCAATGGTATAATTGACTTCGATTCATCCTTTTTCATAAAATTCATTTGAATACTAAGAGTTAATTATAATGAAAAACTGCCTTCAGTGCAACACAGGATTTGAAATAACAGCCGCAGACCGACAGTTCTACAGCAAAATCAGCGTGCCTGAACCAACGTTTTGTCCAGATTGCCGTCAGCAGAGGCGCCTTGCGTGGCGGAATGAAAGGACGCTTTACAGAAAAAACTGCGATTTGTGCCAAAAGTCGATTATTTCAATTTATTCTCCTGATAAATCATTCAAAGTCTATTGCCAGAGTTGCTGGTGGTCGGATAAATGGGATACTTTGGATTATGGCAGGGATTTTGATTTCAGCAGGCCGTTTTTTCAGCAGTTCCGCGAACTCCAGTCTGTCGTGCCACGTATGGCATTAATAAACTCAAAAAGTGAAAATTCGGAATATACAAATCATTCCGCATCAAATAGAAATTGCTACATGGGTTGTGATATCGGCGATAGTGAAGATGTCTATTATTCAAACTGGATTATAAACAGCAAAAACGTCATAGACAGCACAAAGACAATTAAAAGCGAGATATGTTACGAATGCCTTGATTCATATTCTCTTTATAATTGTTTTTACTGTCAGGAATGCGAAAATTGCTCAGATGGTTTCCTGCTTTTTGACTGCAAAGATTGTCGCAACTGCATTGCCTGCACAGGGCTCAGGAATAAGGAAAACTATTTATTTAACAAACCAGCTGATGCTCAGGAAATAATAAAATTCAGAGAATCTCTGTCCGGATTTTCAGTATTCAAAAACTGCAAAAAGGAATTCGAGGAATTAAGACTAAAACAACCCCGCGTTTATATGCGCAAAGTGATGAGTGAAAATGTAACAGGTGAATTTGTCGAACGCTGTAAGGATGTCCATGATAGTTATCTGGTTTTTGATTCAAGAGACTGCAGATTTGCTACCGAATCAGCTGAAATAAATGACTGTTATGACACGCATTCACACTGGAAAGGTGAAAGAACATATGAAATTGATGGGGCATGCTTTAGCAATAATGTTATTGGCTCAAATGTTACACAATATTCAAACGATATTCTTTATTGCGATAACTCTTTCAACAGCAATTCTTGTTTTGGATGCGTCAGTTTAAATCACAATAAATATCTGATTCTGAATAAACAATATTCGAGAGAAGATTACGAAAAAACTGTCCCTAAGATAATCGAATATATGAAGTCGACAGGAGAATGGGGTGAATTTTTTCCAATAACGCTATCTCCTTTTTGTTATAACGAAACGATAGCAAATCAATATTTCCCTTTGTCTAAAAGTAAAGCTTTGGCAAAAGGGCTGAAATGGAAGGATGAAACTGAAGAAAAACTTTATGTGGAAAAAATAATTCCAGCTAGTAAGCTTCCAGATAAGACCTCAGATATACCCGACGATATCCTGAATTGGGCTATTGAATGTGAGATAACAAAAAGGCCTTTCCGTATCATTCCTCAGGAATTGAAATTTTACAGACAGCATGATCTGTCTATCCCGCGCCTGCACTTTGACCAGCGTTACAGCAACCGTGTTGGTTTGCGGAATCCCCGCAAATTGTGGGACAGAAAATGCGTCAATTGTGGTACTGATATCAGAACTACCTATTCACCCGATAGGCCGGAAAAGGTATACTGTGAAACGTGTTATCTTAAAACGGTTTACTAACCGAAAAAACTTCGAATGGACATCGAATTGAAATCGAATCGACTCGGGCATCTGTGGTCAATTCGAAGTCCATACGAAGTCAATACGATATAAATTTGAACCATATGAAAACTTGTGTAAATTGCCTTACGGCATTCCAAATACATGATAGGGACAAAGCCTATTATCAAAAAATCAACGTGCCTGAACCGACGCATTGTCCAACATGCCGACAGCAAAGAAGATACGCGATAAGAAATGAGCGCCACCTTTATCATCGGAAATGCGACTTATGCAATAAAAAGATAATCTCGATGTATTCTAAGGATAAACCATTTCCGGTTTATTGTCCGGATTGCTGGTGGGGCGACAAATGGGACGCGACTCAGTACGCGCAAGAATTTGATTTTCAGGAGCCGTTCTTCAACCAGTTTGTTAAGCTTCAGGCAAAAGTTCCGCGCATAAGTCTTTACTTGATGAATTCAGAGAACAGCGATTACTGTAATTTTATCGGCGACTGCAAAAACTGTTATCTGATATTCGGTTCAGTCTACTCAGAAGACTGCATGTATGGCTCTCCGTATTATTCAAAAAACTGCGTTGATACTTTGGTCCTGCGCGAATGCGAGCTTTGTTACGAATGCGTTGACTGCCGCAAGTTATATAACTGCCTTTACTGTCAGGATTGTTTTGATTCCAATAACCTCATGTTCTGTTACGATTTGCAGGGATGCAGTGAATGCATCGCGTGCGCGGGCTTGCGTAACAAAAAATACTGCATTGATAATAAACAGTTTTCCAAAAAGGAATACGAAAGAGTGAAAAAGGTTATCGATCTGTGCGATATACACCAAGTCCAAACGCTGAGGGACAGACTAAAGAAAATCAAACTGGCTACCCCTCATAATTATATGCCGAGCAATAACGTGCAGAATGTGAGCGGCAGCCATATTTATAATTGCAAAAACACTTTCCACTCCTTTTTCGTGGATCGTTGCGAGGATTGCTCTTACTGCATGCAGGTAGTTGATCTTAAGGACTGTTATGACAACAATTACACGGAAGAAAACGAACTATGTTACGAATATCTGGGAATGTATGGCACAAAAAATTCTTTCTATTCTACATTCTCACGCAACACATATAACATTTACTATTCGGAATACTGCATTTCGGCTAAAAACCTTTTCGGGTGCGTAGGCGTCAGAAATAAAGATTACTGCATTCTGAATAAGCAATATTCCAAAGATGAATATGAAGCTCTGACAGCAAAAATCATAGAGCACATGAAAAAGGACGGCGAGTGGGGAGAATTTTTCCCGATCGTATATTCGCCTTTCGCTTATAACGAAACAGTTGCGGAGGAATATTTTTTCATGGATAAAGATCAAGTCGGCTCAAAAGGTTATAGATGGAAAGAGCCTGATAAACACGATTACAAAACCCAGACATACAAAGTTCCCGAAGATATCAAAAAAGTACCTGATTCTATTGTTAAAGAAATCCTCGCCTGCAGGCTATGCGGAAAGAACTTTAAAATAATCCCTCAGGAGCTTAAATTCTATCGAAACATGGGTTTACCCATCCCCCATAACTGCCCAGACTGTCGCCACGAGGCGCGTATGGCATTGCGGAACCCGAGGATCCTGCATCTCCGTAAATGCGATAATTGTGGAAAGGATATTGAAACTACCTATTCGACGCGCAGGCCGGAGAGGGTGTATTGCGAGGAATGTTATTTAAAGACGATTTACTAGCTGACATCGAATCCGATTTTACGTTGTTCTTTGCCATTATGCGGTTTTGTCAGCTTATCAATCGCATTCCAAACACGCTTAAATTCTCTGTTTGTCTGATTAGAATGTTTTAGTAAAAATGACTTTAATTCAGCCAATTCTTTGCCCATTTCTCTGTGACTGGTCATAATTTGTCGCATACGGATAAAAGCGCGTGCAATTTCAATGCTGACCCAAATAGCCCTTTTGCTTTTTAAAATATTAGCCGCCATAACTACTCCATGCTCTGTAAAAACAAAGGGGAGATAACGCCTGCCACCCCTTCCGGCGTTTGAGGTTCCAATTTGGCACCTCAAAGAATTCCATTCCTCATTTGTTAGCTGGAATGCAAAGTCTTCAGGAAAACGTTCTTTGTTACGGCTAACAGCTCTATTAAGTCGTTTTGTTTCTGCCCCATATAGCGCCGCCAGATCCTGATCGAGAATAATTTTTTGACCTCGGATGATGTATATCACACTTTCAATCCTTTCTAGTGGTATAATTGACTTCGAATCATCTTTTTTCATAAAATTCATTTTAATACTAAGGTGTAATGATAGTGAAAAACTGTAATCAATGCAATACAGGCTTTGAAGTAACCGACGAAGACCGGAAGTTTTATGAACGCGTCAGCCCTGTGATAGGAGGGAAAAAATTCCAGATTCCCCAACCCACTTTATGCCCATTGTGCAGGCACCAGAGAAGGATTGTATGGAGGAATGAAAGATTTTTATATCGGGATAAATGCGGCCTTTGCGGTAAAAGTATAATTACCATGTACCCGCCGGAGTCAAAATTTCCGATTTACTGCCCAGACTGTTTTTGGAGCGATAAATGGGACCCTCTTGATTATGGGCGCGAGTTTGATTTCACCCGTCCATTTTTTGAACAGTTCAAAAAACTTTTGGATGAAGTTCCGCAAGTATCTATTTTCCAGGGCAATAGCATAAATTCCGAATACACGATAAACAGTATAAACAACAAAAATTGCTATTTAACATCCGGTGCCGATTATAACGAGGACTGCCTTTATGGAATAAATACACAACGCTCAAAAGACTGCGTTGACCATTATCTTATTTATGATTCCGAATTGTGTTACGGTTGCTTAGATTCCGCCAGATTACATAACTGCGTTGGCTGTCAGGAATCTGAAAACTGCAGTGACAGTTATTTTTTATATGACTGTAAAAATTGTAAACACTGCGCGTTCAGCTGCAATCTGAGAAATAAAGAATACATTATTTTTAATCAGCAAGTCGGAAAAGATGAATATGAAAGAAAACTGAAAGAAGCTTTAAGCAGTTTGTTTAAAAGTCCAACCTGGCTTTTTGATAGTCTAAAAAAAGTCCGAGATATAGCTATTCACAGGGCTGCACTCATACTCGCGTCTGAAAATTGTATAGGCGATAATATCCGTAACTGTAAAAATTCCCAGTATATTTTTGACGCAGAAAATATCGAAGACTGTAAATACTGTTTTTATGCACTTGATACTAAAAATTCATATGATTTAAGCTGTGCAGGCTGGGGGAGCTGTTTTCTTTATGAGGTGATTAGCAGTGCTCAAAATAATAATGTTTTATTTTGCAGTGCTGTAATAAATGTAAGCGACGCTATATATTGCCGTTGCGACTGGAATTCTCGAAATATATTCGGTTCAACAAGTCTCCATAGCCAAAACAGCTATGTGATTTTAAACAAACAATATTCAAAGGTGGAATACGAAAAGCTCGTTCCGAAGATCATTGAACATATACAGAAAACTGGTGAATGGGGCGAATTTTTTCCACCGCATCTTTCTCCATTTGAATATAACAGGAGTATGGCAATTGATTATTTGCCGGTCAGCAGTGAGGAGGCGCAGAAAAAAGGATTCAGATGGTCATTCGAGGATGAAAAAACACAAACCCCTGCGACTTATGAATTGCCAGATACAATTTCGGGTGTGCCAGAATCAGTGATTAACGAAATATTAAGTTGTAAAAATTGTTCTAAAAATTATCGAGTTGTTTCTCAGGAACTCAGATTCCATAGGAAAATTGATCTGCCGTTACCTAAGCTCTGCTGGCCATGCCGTTTAAAAAACCTTATTAAAGCCCGAAAACCAATGAAACTTTTTGAAAGCGCGTGCACAAAATGCAACGCAAAAATCCTGACACCGTATTTGCCGAACACTCCTCTTAAAGTTTATTGCGAGAAGTGCTATCTTGAAACCGTTTATTAACACCATAGTGGGGCAAATAGTTGGGCAATTGTTGGGCCAATAGTGGCTTATCAACAATTTGCCCCACAACTCGCCCCACAAATGCCCAACAATATGAAAATATGCAATCAATGTAAATCACAGTTTGAAATAACCGATGATGATCGGAAATTTTATAGTAAAATGCAGGTCCTGGAACCAACGTTATGTCCAGAATGCCGTATGAAAAGAAGGCTGTCATATAGAAATGACAGAAGCCTGTATAAAACAGAATCCGCTTTAACCGGAAAACCGATTATTTCCATGTACGATCCTGAAAATAATTTTGTCGTGTACGAACAAAACGAGTGGTGGGAAGATAAATGGGATCCTCTGGATTATGGCAGGGATTTTGATTTTAATCAGTCGTTTTTCGAGCAGTTTGCAGAATTACAGAAAGTCGTTCCAAGGTTCAATTTATTTAATCTAGACACTGAAAACTGCGAGTTCGTGAATTACGCGCCGCATTGCAAAAACAGTTATCTTATATTCGGCTCATGGTTCAATCAGGACTGCCTTTATGGGCAGACTTTTAGCGAATGCAAAAACAGCATGGACAGCTTATTTCTCGAAAAATCTGAATTATGTTACGAGAACATCGACTGTGATTCAAGTTATGGATCCTGTTTTTGCCAGAACTGCAGTAGTGCAACTGAATGTTATTTTTGCTATGACTGTAAGAATGTTAAAAACTGCATTGGCTGCTGGAACTTAAGGAACAAAGAATATTATGTTTTAAACAAACCCGTCTCCAAAGAAAAATTCAATGAAATAAAAAACAGCTTCAAATCCTTCAAAACAGTCGAAGACAGCAAGCGCCATTTTTGGGACATGATAAAGAAAAACGCTATTCACAAATATTACACAGGTCAGAATAATGAAAACAGCACTGGCGATCTTTTGTTTAACTGTAAAAATGTGAAGAATTGTTTTTCCGCGTACAGGTGTCAGGATCTTGCATACTGCAATCGGTTGATGGACCAAAAAGACACATATGATTTTGAGGGCGGAGGGAAAGGCGAGTTATGTTATGAAAGCATGAGTAATGATTTCAGTTTTAATTCCATTTCCTGCACAACCTGTGAACACATGACAAACTCACACTATTCTGATTTATGTTTTAACTGCGAAGAGTGCTTAGGTTGTATCGGACTTAGATATAAAAAATATTGCCTGTTTAATAAACAATACTCAAAAGAGGAGTATAAAGTACTGTCTGAAAAAGTCATCAACCATATGAAAAAGCTAGGCGAATGGGGTGAATTCTTTCCCGCAAGTCTTTCTCCGTTTGGTTACAACGAAACAATGGCAAATGAATACTTTCCGTTATCCAAAGAAGAAGCTATAAAACAGGGATACAGATGGAAAGATGAGGTTATGAAAAATCCACAGATGCAGACGATCAAATTACCCGATTCAATATCAGATATTACCGATCAAATACTGGATGAGGTATTGCTATGCGGGTTGTGCAACAAAAACTATAAAATCGTCAGCAAAGAATTGAAATTTTACAAACAAATCGGCTTACCCGTTCCAAGAATTTGCCCTGATTGCAGGCACAAGGAGCGAATGGGAAAGAGAAATCCGCGCAAACTTTTTAACCGTAAATGCGACAACTGCGGCACAGATATCAAAACATCCTATTCTCCCGAACGGCCTGAGAAGGTGTACTGTGAAAAGTGTTATTTAAAGGAGGTATATTGACAATTATTAAAAAAGTGGTATAATTATTCACTATGAATATAAATCAACGCGTTTTACAATTGCTGGAACGGGCAGGCTTATCCTCAAGTGAGGCAAAATTTTATCTTGCCGCGTATCAGAATCCCAAAATGTCGATTAAGGAAATCCAGAAGAAAAGCGGACTTTCTAAGACATCCGCATATCGCGCTTTCGAAAGTCTCAGGGAATTTGGATTCATTACGACTTCAAATGACAATTGGCGTAAGATCGTTGAAACCACTTCGCTGAATACACTTGCAGAAAAACTGGCAAAAGAACAAAGGAAACTTCGGAAAATTGAGTTGGAATTAAAGTCAATCGGCAACTTGATGAGCCTTACGGCATTCAGCCATTTGGAAGAGCCTCTTGAAATCATAACCAATCAGAATAAGATTCAGGAAAAAGCATTCTCTCTTTTTGCAAGCGATTGGGACAAATTTCTGTGTTATGGATCCGCTGAGCGTCTGATTGATGTGATTGGTAACCAAGAAGAGCGCGAATGGGTGAAACAACGCTCTAAAAGAGGAAGAACAGTAGACTGCTGGATAACCGAAATAGGCGACTATGCCCATGATTTTTTACCAAATAATGACAAGGATTTACGTAACGTGAAAATCAACATTGAAAAAGAAAACCAGGATTATATGACTTATATCATCGGCGATGAGGTTATCACTTGGCATAAAGATAAAGAACTTGGTAATAGGGCTATTATAATTAAAGATCCTCTGATTGTCCGAATGCAGGAAAATATGTTTAAAAGAATTTGGAAAACCAAATAAATTCCCATTTTAATGGGAAATCCCGATAGTAAATTTTTGGCTTATTGTAAACGTATTTGATGGTTTAGTCCGGTTAATTGCCGTTTTTTTGGACGGAATGGTTTTTTGGTTTTAGAATTTTTATGAAATTTAAAATTTTTTATATGAATAGGCAAAAAATCTGTCCATTGTCAGGAGAAATATTTGAAATTTCTGATCAGGAGATCCAACTTTTCAAAAAAATGGGTCTAAAAGATCCGATCTATGTCCCAAAAATTAGGAACGCGATGCGTATGGCTTTTCGTAATGAACGAAACCTATATATACGAAAATGCGATTTTTCAGGCGAAAGGATAATCAGTATGTACAATGAGAGCCACCGATTTCCTGTCTATAAATATGATTATTGGTTAAGTGATAAAAGGAATCCGCCATGTCTGGATTACAACCCGAAAAAGGATTTTTTTGAGCAATATGGAGAACTTCAGAAACTGACGCCACACGCTAATCTTTTTGCACCTTATAATGAAAATTGCGCTTACGTAAGCGCGGCGGAAAAAAACAAAAACTGTTACATGATCTATGTGACTGACAGATGCGAGGATTGTTATTACCTGCATACCAGTTTTAATTGCCGCGACTGCATAGATTCGGCCTATTTAATAGATTCTGAACTCTGTTACGAATGTACGGATTGCCGTAATCTGTATCACTGTCGTATGTGTTTTTTATGTGATAACAGCTCCAACCTTTCTTTTTGTTTTGATATGAGGGGATGTAGTGATTGTTTCATGTGCTATGGACTTCGCAATCAAAAATATTGCATCCAGAATCAGCCATTCGCCAAAGAGGAGTATGAGAAAAAAATTAAGGATATAGATTTCAGATCGTATATCATCTTTAGCGATTTGAAAGAAAAATTTATAAAAGAAATTGTTGAAAATAACCTTACGTTCGCATGATTAATACGGAAAACTGTAATGGTAATTTTTTAATCAACTGTAAAAATTGCCATTATTGCTATAATCTGGATGAGGCGGAAGATTGCCGCTATTCGCGTACAGGATCAAATCACGTGAAAGATATAATTGATTCTCATGCAACTGTCGACGGTTCTGAATTGATCTATAACAATGTGAGCACGACAGAATCATATAACTGCCATAATGTAATTGGCTGCTGGACTACAAGAGAAAGCTGTTATAGTGAATTTTTGCAGGGTTGCCAGGATTGTTTCGGTTGTATTTCCCTGCGCTATAAGAAATACTGCATTTTAAATAAACAATATACCCCAGATGAATACACAAAAATCAAAGGGTATATTATTAACCAGCTGGGCGATTATTATGGGTCACCTTTTCCATTTAAATTTGCCCCTTTTTCTTATCAGGATAGCGCCTTTAGGGATTACGCTTCACTTGATAAAAATGAGGTCGAAAAAATAGGATGGTTTTATGGGGAAGAGAAACCAACTGATAAAAATAAGCTATTTAAAATTATTCCACAGGAAAAAAAATTGCTTAACAAAATCCAGGTTCCTTTACCTGAAAAACATCATGATATCCGTTTTGAAGAGAGGGTAAGATTTAGAAATAAAGCTATACTGCAGCCGTCGCCTTACTTGTCTGTCGGGGAATATACGGTAAAGAGTATAGTTTTAAAGAAACATACTAGCGAGCCACAAAAGAAATATATTAAAAAATGATATTATCAAAAAGACAGTTTTCTGCTACACTTAAATCTAAGTTTATCAGAGATGAAACTGCATTATCTTCATGTAATCGTCCCACAAGGCGAGGCGGCTAACCCGAAAAAAGAACACTTGTTCCAGCAGGTTTTGGTGAACCTCCAAACAACTGTGAAGGACAAAGTGGTTTCATTTGAAATATTCGGTTACAGCCAGTACACGTATTTTTACTTAGTAGTACCGGATGATCTGCTTGAAACTATACAAGGCCTTATCTACTCGACATTTCCTGATTGTGAAATAATGCCGACAAAGGATTATACTGAACTCTATAATCCTGAAAAAAATGCTATTGCGGGCACACATCTGAATTTGAAGTTTTTTGATGTATATCCGTTCAAGACTTACGACCAGTTTACAGAGGACTGCCAGTCAAATCTTTTTTCCGTTATATCCAAAATCGCTTCCGGGGAGCAGGTTTGGGTGCAGATAGTCGCAAAACCTTTAAGCGAAACAGCGGCTTATCACTTTAAGCATTCCTGGGCAAGCAGGTTCGCGCGGATGCGCCAGATATTCCATGTGCGCGACTGGTTCCGCGCTAAAAGCGAAGTATCTATCAAAGAAAAACGCTATAAACTCGCGGAGGAGAAATATAACACAAAACCATACGATATAATTATCCGTTTGGCTTACATTGCCGCTGATCCGGAAACCGCGAAAAGAAAACTGAATGCTGTTATCAACAGTTTTTACCAGTTTAATTTAACAGACATACAGGAATTCGAAGCAGCCCGTGTTACTTCTTCGGAGCATTTTCTTTCCACCTATTGCCGTCGCTCCATAACGGGCCACTTCCATGTGGGTGTTAAGGAGCTAGCAACGCTTTACCATTACCCGAATTCGGACCACACGCCGCATATCGTGCACGTTCTTGCGAAAAAATCAGAGCCTCCGCAAGATTTACCTAAAGCCGGCGAGAAAGACGTGTCGCCTTTTGGAATGACTAATTACCATAATAATTATGTGAAATTCGGCATAAAACGGAATGATAGGCGCAGGCATTTATATACAGTAGGCAAATCAGGTTCAGGAAAATCGAAATTCCTTGAGCTTCTTATAAAAAAAGATCTGGATAGCGGAGAGGGTATTGCTGTGCTGGATCCTCACGGCGACCTTATTGACAGCGTGCTCAGATTTATACCGGAAAAAAGAGTTAAAGATGTTATTTTGTTCGACCCATCTGATACAGGTTATCCAATAGCTTTCAATCCTCTGGAAAACGTGGATGATGCCTATAAAATGCAGGTAACAATCGGCTTTATAGATATTTTCAAAAAACTTTTCGGCACAAACTGGTCGGACAGGCTGGAGCATGTTCTTAGGTATACTACGCTAGCTCTTTTAGACAGCCCGAACACCTCCGTTCTCTCTATACTTAAAATGCTGACGGACAAAAATTATAGGCAGAAAATCATATCCCGCATCAAAGATTCTGTGGTTAAAAATTTTTGGGTATCCGAGTTTGCCGCGTGGAGCGAAAAATTTGACGCTGAAGCAATAACTCCGCTACTCAATAAAGTGGGCCAGCTGGTCTCGACAAATATGATCCGCAATATTGTCGGCCAATCGAAAAGCAAATTTGATATCCGCGATATAATGGATAATCAAAAAATTCTGCTTATGAAAATATCAAAAGGACTTTTAGGTGAAGAAAACGCATCGATTCTTGGTTCAATGGTTATTACAAAGATGTACCAGGCGGCAATGCAGCGCGCTGATATACGTGAAGAAAAACGTAAAGATTTTTATTTTTATATCGATGAATTCCAGAATTTTGCCACTGATACTTTTGCTGAAATTTTGTCAGAAGCCAGGAAATACCATCTAAATCTCACTTTGGCACACCAGTATATGGGTCAGCTTATCCAAGTGGTGCAGAAGACAGTCTTCGGAAATGTGGGTTCGATAATAAATTTCCGTGTCGGCGCTGAAGACGCAAAAATATTGGCCGAGGAATATAAGCCAATTTTTGACGAAAGGGATATCATTAATTTAGGAATAAGGGAATTTTATATAAAAATGTCCGTGAACGGTGAAATCAGAGAAGCATTTTCCGGACGGACTCTTGATGTACCTAAAATTGAAAATGATTATACAAAACAGATAATAGACCAGTCGCGCAAAAAATACTGTACACCGAAAGCACAGGTTGAAAAAATATTAAGCAAATGGGATGAAGCTGGTGAATACTCTGAAGAAAATCTTGCACCGGAATTGGAAAAAGAATTTGAAGAACCGCTTATCTAAAACTTACCGCCAGACCGATGTCGGGCTGGCAAACTCCAAGTACCAAGTTCCAATTTTTATATATTACTGGATATTTGGAATTTGGATCTTGGGACTTAGGATTTTTTTGTAATCATGTTAATCCTTTAATCAAGGTCAAAAATTTTCTTGCCAAATGTTTTTACCTGAGTATAATGAGAGGGCTTTTATTAATTAATCCTATAAAAACATGTTTAAAAGACTTCTCGCGCTGTTTTTCTGCATACTGCTCCTGACAGGGTGTATGGAAAACAACATAACTCCTACAGAGGAGAACCAACCTACATCAACTGAAGATGTAAATGTACCAGCTCCTACTGGAGATGAGGCTTTGCCACCTGAGGCAACAACCCCAACTGAGCCGGCTGCGCCGACCCCAACTGAGCCGACAGCACCTACTACGACTGAACCAACTCAGCCAACTGGCACAGAAACCCCACCTCCTGCCGAAGAAACTCCTCCAAATCAATAATTTTTGGTAATCAAAAGTTAATACAAAATCCCCACGAGACACAAATTGTCCATGGGGATTTTTGCTAATACATAGCAATAAAATCATAATTTCCTTATCACTCCGACCACTTTGCCAAAAATACACATCTCATTTTGCGGTATTATTGGTTGGTAATTCGTGTTGCCAGGCTGGAGGACTATTCTTCCATCCTTTGATTTGTCAAAATACTTAACAGTATATTCTCCGTCTACAATCGCAACCACGATATTTCCAATATTTGCCTTAGATTCACGGTCGACAATTACTTTATCTCCTTCATGTATGCCGGCATCTATCATACTGTCACCGCGGACATTAATAAGGACAGTGCTTTCGGGTTTCTTAATTAAATAGTCATTCAGATCGACTCTGTCCAAGAGTATTTCCTCCTCAGCTGTTGGCGGACCTGCAGAGACACTGCTGAAAAGCGGTAAGCCTAAAAAATTTGCGCCAGGCTTTAGACGCCCTTTGTCCATTTTTTCAACAAAGCCATGGTTAACAAGTTTATTTACCAGTTTGAATGCAGCATTCTTGGATTTAAAACCAAAAAGCATGCAGATTTCATCATAGGTGGGCATAATTTTATTTTCCGCATAATACTTGCGGATTCGCCCAATTTTTTCTTTTTCGCCCTGATGCGAATCCGCCTTTGGTGGAAAGTTTTTTTTCATTATCGTACATGGTTAAGGATAAAAAGAATTCCAATTGCCAGTGATAAAGCGAATAATGCTAAAAATGAATTTGCTAACATATAATTAGATCAGATGCTAAATTTAGATGCATTGTTAAGTGTGTATCTTTTATATCTCAAGTAAGCCCGAGATAAAGTTTCTGCTAAAAACCTGAATTTTTTTATTGTGACTGATGATTGTTTGCAGAAAAATGATAGAAAGCGAAAAAATAAATCGAATTTTATTATTGCGACTGATATGGTTGTAACGAACAGAAAAGCTAAGAGCAGATTTGTAAACATTGTATTTAAGGTTAGTAGTTTATTAGTGATTAACATGGGGTATCACATGTCAGTTACCCTGTTAATCATTGAATTATTTGGTTGTAATAGCGCTATTACGATTAAATTATAGTAAACATATGTTCACCAAATCAAGATAAAATGAACAAAAGTTCACCTAAATTTAAAAAATGGCTTAAGTAAGCGGAAAATAGATACAGACAAATTAAATAATTTATTTTATTATGATATTTTTATTTTTAGAATCGTGACTTTAACCCGCTAAGAATATAAGTAATACAGTAGCCCCTTCTGAATATCCGGGGTAAGAGGGTCCAGATATTAAGGGGAAGAAAGAATATAAGATATAATATATAACTTAATATCTTTAGCTTAATTTGGTCTCAATCTAAAAATTCTTAATTAATAATTCTTAATTAAAGTATTTACTCGCATATCTCAATAATCCTGCTCAGTTTATTTGTATACAGAATTAAATATAAAAAAAGTTCGCAATAATTAAAACTACTCCCGCTCCCAATAAACATCCTGCCATTTTACCTACTGCTGAGCCCAACATAGTACGTTGGTCAAAAATAAACTTTTTTTTCATTTTTTCAGCTACATATCCTTCAAATAAACCAGCAATGCCATCTGTTATCGCATTGCCAACAACACCGCCAATAACCGCACCGATCACTCCAGCTACTTCTCCTCCAAAAATCGCTAAAATTGCTAAGACACCATTATCAATTAACCCAAAAACAATGTCTGGCCAAATAGTATTGATTGATATTTTAAAAGGGATTAAAGAAAAAAGACAAAGGACACCTAAGCCCAATACAACCAAACCGATAAATTTGGAATCGTAAATAAAATAAAGACTTACTACAAATATAACTGCGCAAAGAACAATAATATTGATAACTGCTAGGAAAAAATTATTTTTCATATCCAAATTATAGCATAAAAAATTCATATTCCATTTTGGGCAAAAAAAATAATTCTGATTTTAGGACAATTATCTCGGATTCAGAATGTAATGCTTATTAATTTAAATCGTTTAAAAACCCAGCTCGGGAGGCAAAAGGAAAATGTTCTCCGATTGCACTCCGATGTAACTTCGGAGCACATCGGGGCACTCATTTCGCTACGGACTCCCTAAAAGTCGTCCTTGCTTCATTCGTGACACATTTCACGCTTTTCTATAGGGGTCGAACACTTCGGCCATGCTCCCTTCGGTTGCTCTCAGGGCAGGCAGTGCAGGCTTACGAATGCCCCGCTGTACAGCGGGGTGCCTTATTACGAATTATAGGGCTGATCTCTAGGTCACCTCAAAAACCCAGCTCGGGAGGTAGGGGTCGAACCTACGAATGGCGGCTCCAGAGGCCGCTGCCTTACCACTTGGCTACTCCCGAGCAGGGTTTTTGAATTTATTTAGCTGATTCATTTTTAATAATTTCCTCCATTTTTGCAACAGTTTTTTCAAGTTCACCGAATTTATTTTCAACCAGATAGTCGCAATCGCGCGCCCTTGCGAATTCGCGGTGCATGCTTTCTAGTCGTTTTTTCAATTCATCTTTGGATATCGTAGCCCTGTGGACAATGCGGTCGATCAACTCTTGTTTATCGGGTACTGTTATAAATATAGTTACCAGATTTTTTTTAGGGATTTTCTTCCGGATACTGTCAAAACCCTGTATATCCACTTCGCGGACAACCGTCTCTCCGCTTTCAAGGCTTTTCATAAGTGTTTCTTTGATAAGCCCATAATAATTATCCTGATGGACTATAGCCCACTCTAAAAATTCATCTTTTTTAAGTCCCTCTTCAAATCTTTCTTTTGTATAAAAATGGTATATGTCACCGTCTTTTTCTCCTTCGCGCATTAGGCGCGTAGTGGCTGATAGTGGATATGTGTATTCAGGGTGCCTTTTTTTGAATTCCATTAAAACTGAACTTTTTCCGGAACCTGATGGACCTACAATTATAAATAATTTTCCTTTCATATTTTGCTTAAAAAAACGATATAACGAAATTTGAACTGCTCAATTATTTTAGCGCAAAACTAGTATTTGATTAAACCCAAAATCATTGACCATAGACTTTATATATGATATAATAAATAGATTTAAGATCCTTAAAAAACACAGTGAAAGTAGGTTAAAACTTGTGATTTGGTAAATGTAAAAATGTTAAATGAAAATCAGAAATGCGAAATCTGAAATGCTAAATCGTAAGTTTCTCCCTACTTTCTACCCTCCACCTGTCCGCCTAGAGCGGGTGTGGTGGAAAGCAGCCTCGTCCGCCGTTACGGCGGACTGACGGCCAAAAACAAAAACAAAATCGTAAATCCCGCAACGCGGGATCGAAAACAAAAACAAAAAATGCCCTGAGCCCTGAGCTCGTCGAAGGGTCGAGGGGTATAACCGCGATTCAGTAGCGGTCAAAAAACTGAATTCAGAAAGTCAGGGAGGCAAACCCCCGCTAAGCGGGGGGCAACCGGCCCGATCCTCAAAGGTGGTGAAACTTCTGCTAGGACAGAGGATCACCCATAGGATTGCGTGTCGTTAGGGCGTCATCGCCACCTCTGATCATCCACATAAGTTATATATGGATGTCATGTGCAAAATAATGGCGCCCTTTACCCAAACGCGAACTTCTGCCTACATATCCGCCTTCACTTTGTTACGGCGGCTTTTTCGGCATCCGTTCGCGTTTGGGTCAATAGGGTTTGCCTTGCATTACTAAAAATGTTTCACATTTTCGCGTAATGCATATTTCATTTCGTTCCCGCGCTTCGCGCGGGTCACTTCATTTCATAACGGCAAACTCGCTACTTAATCCCGCCCCACAAAATACTCCCGTCCCGCTCCGCGGGACTTGCCTCTGTCTACCTCGCATTTTCTGGGGACCCCGATAAGGGCGCAAGGTTTGAACGTACAACTTTAATCGTAAATCGCTCGATTTTGTGGTAAAATTCTCCTGAAATATCGAAAAATATGAACGTCCGAGACATTGTCAGAAAGGCATGGCAGGTTACTCAGGTTCATCTTAGAAAACTTATTTGGTATGGTTCTGTGCCAGCTTTTTTCAGCACGCTCGTTAGCAGTGTTTATCTAGCATATCAGTATTTCGCTTTCAAAAGTTCCGCGCTTTTTGGCGGAGAAGCACATTCAAGCTTACTAAAAGAAATTGATACTGTGTGGCACCTCGTAGCCTCTTATCCCAAAGTGACTATATTTCTCATTGTTTTGGCAGCGATAGTTTTTGTTGGCTACACTTTGACACCACCGACATTCAGGGGGACATTGATCTACGCTTTGATGAAGATTAAGAATTATGAACCGATAACCGGTTCTTTTGAGATCGGTTTACGTAGATTTTTTCCAATGTTTGAATTTGGTGTAATAGTCGGATCTTTCAGTATAATCACTATTTTTACTGAATCTTCATTTGTTTTAAGATGGTGGGGAGTAAATATATTTTTCATAGCGCTTCCTGTTTTATTATTTGTCGCGGCAGTCGGACTTATTGCCAATTTTCTTTTTACATACAGTGAATATTTTATTGTACTGGAAGATATGAAAATCATTAAATCTTTAAAAGAAAGCGTGATTCTCGTTATCTCCAATCTCCGAAAAACTTTCTTAATATTTCTTTTGATGCTTCTTATCGGCGTTCGTGTGATCTTGAATGTGGTACTTATACTTTTTGTCCCGATGGGTGTTGTGTTTTTAGGAGCGTATTTTGCGGCGATATTTTCACATACTATTGGCCTTATGATTATTGGTTTAATAGCTTTGTCGATTTTATTAGTGGCATCATACCTGATGGGGCTGTTTAACGTTTTTTCGACTGCTGTTTGGGTATTCACGTACGCTGAACTAACCCGAAAAGTGAAACCTGTTGTACATCATGAAGGAGTAATGAAAAAACCGATGAATGAAAAAATCAAAAAGGTGAAGGACCTGCTAGAAGACGAAAAAATCGATGCGAATGACATCAAAAAAGCTGTAGACGATTTGGAAAAGGAGGCTAAGAACATCACAGCTCTTATAGAAAAAGAGAAACCGGTTATGTACGAAGGAGAGGCGGAGGGAGGTGCGAAAAAAGAGGAATAACAAAATTACAAATTTTTGATCATATAACTTCCTTCCAATCGATACCCTAATTTCCGATAATATTCCCTCGTTCCGATTGCGGCAATGACCGCGATTTTTTGTAACCAGCTTTTTTAGATAATTCTTCCTTTTGTTCTATAAGTTTTTTACCGAATGCTTTTTATGGATAACGCGATCCACGTGGCAAGCACAAACGGAGCGGTGAGGGCGGTTATTCCAGCTTTATAAAAACCGAAATATAATAAAACAGATAAAATAATCGCGAGTGTGGTTAATAAAAACGCGTCAGATTTTTTATTTCCCAAAACTGCACCGCATAAAACACCATTATATCCAAAAAATCCTATGTTTATAATAGCAACAGGAAGGGGTAACAACAGTGAAAACAAACCGCCAAGCAATGACCCGTAAAGGGCGAAAATAGCGGCGTTGCGGGAATTAACTAAAATGGCTGCAAAAAATATTAAACCTGTAATAATATTTCCCTGAAACATAACCTGTCCGAATCCCATGCTGACTGCCGAAAACAGATTGAGAGAGCCGTCTTGTGGCAAAGGCAGTGCCATCGCGGAAGCAGGATACAATAATTTAATTCCAAGAATCACTACCCATGCAGAAATCACGAACGGCGCGGTAAAAGCCGGCAACCTTTTTTTCATGATGTGCATAGCATAGGTAGAGAGGAAGGCGCCGACTATGATGGCGGAGATAGTGAGGATATTAATTCCGAAATAAAAACAGACCGCGATGCCGACCAATGTTCCATTAAATCCATACAGGCCATTTTTAATATCATCTCTGGGATATCGGAGTAACACAGCAGAAACAGCGCCAATAATGTTGCCTAAAATTGCTCCCAGCCCCATTTGCCAGGAGTTGTAAAAAATTCCGATTAAAAACATCAGCCCTGTTAGCGCGTTATTCTGGAGCATAACTTGCCCAAATCCGCGCAAAATTGTTTTAATATGAGTGTCCAATGCTAAATGTAAAATGGGATTCAGAAATGCCATTCGGCCTCGAGCTCATGGCCGAGAGGCGAAATACGAAATGCTAAATATTTTTAACCATATACGTCCCTTCCAGCTCATACCCCAATTTCCGATAATACTCTCTCGTACCGATTGCAGAGATGACTGCGATTTTTTTGTAACCAGCTTTTTTAGCGGTTTTTTCAGCTTTTTCCATCAATTGCCGACCGAAACCTTTATGCTGGCTGTTCGATTTTACGCTTTTTCCCTCGTTTAGAGATTCCTGCCTGCCGTACACATGTAATTCGCGGACAATCGCCGCGCCTTTCAGCTCCTCGAAAATCGGTTTAACTTTTTTATCAGGCAGGCGCAATCGGCAAAGGCCGATTAACTTATCCAATTTTGGTTCTTCCAGACTAATAAAATGCTCAATTCCTTTATTTGTCCTATACGTTCTGGTTATCAGTTTTAAATCCGGAATCCGAAATCCGAAATCCGAAATTTCGCGACAGCGGACGCATCTGCATTTCACGCCCTTCCTCTCCATAATCTGTCGAAGGTTTGATTTTTTTGAACCTGAGATTATACTTTCTGCGGGAAAATCCCGTATAACTCGGATAATTCTGCAGTATTCAGGTACATTTTTTTTGATTTCCGCAATCAAGTTGATAAGCTCATCATCCGAATATGCCTTATGGATTGAACTGTCTTTTTTAACCATTTCTGCGAGCTTTGAAAACGGGGTCACCATCGTGGGATATATTTTTAAATAATCCGGCCTTAGCCCCTCGTTTTCAAAAAGCTCCTTTCCAGATTTCAAATCAGATTCCAGATTCGCAGTCGGCATATTCGGCATCAGGTGGTGGCATACTTTTAGACCGATATCTCGGCACATTTTTGTCGCCTGAATCGATTCCTTTACCCCATGCCCGCGCTTGCAAAACTCATTCACCTTATCATCCGTCGTCTGAACCCCGAGTTCGATACCTGTAACGCCGTAACTCCGAAGTTTTCTAAGTTCATCCACAGTCACCCAATCCGGCCTCGTCTCGACCCATAACCCAACACAGCGCGAATTTGCTGTCTCATTTTCTTTAATCAGATCTTCTAAATTAGAATCCTTAATTATTAATTCATAATTCATAATTCTTAATTCGCTAGGTCCTTCATTCAGCGCCAGATAGATCCCCTTCAAAAAATCAATCCGATACCACTCCGGCACAGCCCCCCACGTCCCTCCCGCGATACGTATATCGATTTTTGTTACATCATGCCCCTGTGCCACGAGCCCGTTCAGTCGTGTCTTCACCTGCTTATAAGCGTCGAATTGATTTAACACCGCCCTCATCATCGCGGGTTCGTTCGAAAGATAGCTCTTCGGCATATTCGGCTCTGTCGGGCAGTAGATACATTTCCCCGGACACCCGAGGCCTTTTGTGAGCACAGTGATATTCGCGATACCGGAAAGTGTACGCACTTTTCGTTTTTGGATAATTTTTAAAAGATGCGGTGAATTCGCGATTTTTCCCTCTTCCACAAGCTCTCTGTATGCCTCGATAAGTTCAAGGTTTTTCGGTAGAACACCTCCATTCTCTTTCGTAATACCGTTTCTTATTAGTTTCAGTTTCTTCTCATCCAAAGAACGCTCTTTGCAAAGCTTTAAAACGATTTTCCTGGCAAGCGGCATCATCTGTTGTCGGAGAGAATAAATTGCCATTAAAGGGGATTATGATAGTGATATTGTAAATATTTTTTATCAATATGGCAAGTATGACTCTCGTAAATTACAAAATTACAAGGATTACAAAGATTAATTCTTGTAATGCGAAGCCTTGTAATGTAAAACTTTGTAATGCGAAGCTTTATAATAAATAAATGAAAAAACTCCCCATCGTCATTACAGGCTCCCTTGCCTACGACCAAATAATGACTTTTCCGGACAAGTTCGCGAACCATATATTGCCGGATAAAGTCCACATGCTGAATGTGTCTTTTAATGTAGATGAGCTAAATGTTGATTTCGGAGGCACTGCGGGAAATATAGCCTATAACCTCGCGCTCATGGGTGAAAAGCCCTCAATTTACGCGACCGCTGGCAATGATTTTCAGAATTATCAGATTAAACTCCAGGATCTCGGCCTTTCCCTTGATGACATTAAAATTTTAGAGGACGAAAAAACCGCGCAGGCGTTCATAACAACCGACTTAGCGGATAACCAGATAGCCGCGTTCCACGGTGGCGCCATGTACCGCGCGCATGAGCATCCGCTAGTATTATCCGAGCGCGCGCTTGTGATAGTCGCGCCGAACGGAACACAGGCTATGGTGGAGCACGCGAAATACTGCCAAAAACATGAAGTACAGTTCATCTTTGATCCTGGGCAGGCGTTCGCCGCGTTAACAGCTGACCAGCTCGTCAAATCCGCGCACCACAGCCTCGCACTTACGTTAAATGATTACGAATGGCAGTTGTGGAAAGAAAAAACATCACTGGATGAGTCGAATACTTTAAATGTTACAGGCGCGATTGTTGTAACAATGGGAGAGAAAGGATGCAGGATTGTAACAAAAAATGTTACATTTGAATTACCAGTCGTCGGCAATCTGCAGGTTGTTGATCCGACAGGCTCTGGCGACGCTTTCCGCGCTGGCTTACTGTATGGGATGTCGCGCGGGTGGGATTTGAAAAAATCCGCCCAGACTGCGACTGTGCTGGCATCATTTTGTATAGAGTCTCAAGGAACACAGAACCATATTTTCGACCATCAGATGTTCAAAATGAGGTATGAGGAAACGTGGAAAGAAAAATGGGATAAGTAGTCAGATAAATAATCAAAAAAGCCGTCCGCGATACGAATACCGGGACGGCTTTCAGGATTTTATAGTTAATCTGATGACTAACCGACTGTGACATTTGTCGCTTTCGGTCCCTTTGGGGAACTAGCCATTTCAAATGTGACTGCGTCACCTTCATTCAGGCTGTTCATATCAGTGCCTGATAGATCGTTAGCATGGAAGAAAATATCCTTGCCTCCGTTTTCCGGAGAAATAAAACCAAAGCCCCTATCATTGAGCTTTTTAATTGTACCTTTCATAAATAAAAGGTTAAAAAATAAATTCCGTTCAGTGTCGTATTGAAAGGAATTTTTTTGAAACCCTTTAAAACTCTACTTAATTGGAATTTAATAATACAGCAAATTTCAAAATAGTCAATAGGAAAATTTTTAAAACTTAAGCGCTGATTATACTTCCGCTTCTCTCATTTCTTTAATAAATAATTCTATGACTAATCGTCGTATTTCTTCAGTACACTCAATCTGCTCACCTGTTTGTGCGTCAATTACCCGATATATTTCAAAATTATCTTCAATATTTTCCACTCGAAGGTCTTTTATCTGCTCGCCTAATGCAAACTTAGAAGGTATTGAGGTATATTCAAAGTCAGCTGATAATTCCCGATCATTAAAATTAAAATTTAATCTACTCATAATTTAAATTAAAATTAGATTATTTTTTTATTTTCGCCAGAAGAGCGCGAAACTCAGCAATTAGAGCCTCTGCTTCAGAGTCTTCTAATTCTACAGTTTCATCGATATTAGGCACTGTTTCAGGCCGAATGGTTTTAATATTTCTTGCGCCTATTGCATTTAATTTCTCATAAAAAGCGCCAAGATCATGAGACAAAATATAAAAACCGTTACTACCACAATCTATATCGCTAGCCTCTCTCCTTATTTGATGTTTTAATTCTCGTACGTTCATATTTTTTTGGTAAATTTGATATAAAAAATTGGAACATTTATATTAATCGATATGGCGCATAATACAACAATAATAGAATAAAAAATATGAATTTTGAACCTATGAAGGCTTTAGTTTTATTTTTACGCCCTCCTATTTATACGTATTACTTTTAGGTAATAATCAATACCTTTAAATATTTCCTGTTTTTTTGGATCATCATCTTTCATTCCCAAAACCTGGCTTATGCGGTCTCTGAATTTAGGATTTTGGACTTCCGGTAAAGCAGCTCTTATTGATTCGTCAGTGGCTTTTAGATCAGTAGGAGAATCTTGCCGATAATTAGGCATATCAGGATTAGCGCAGTTATATGTTGCAATGGCATCAGCTATATGAAGTTGTAAATTTGAATTTTCGTTGCCTGTAGTAAATCTTTCCATAAAAGTTTGGGTTAAAGTAAAAAGGGATGTATTATGCTAAAAAATTTTGATAATGTCAATTGTACAACAAATTTTTAAATCCCGAACTTTACCACAGACGTAATCAAGACAATCAGTTTAGTGGCGGGTTTCTATTTTCGCCTTTTAGGTTTGTCTATGAAAGGATCAGCCAGTAAACCCGCCACCCTTTCCGCATCCACTGCGATATGGTGAGCTTTCCAGAACGGTAATCCTTTTTCCATCCTATTACATTCGGTTATCTCGTGATGGGCAGTGCTGTCGAAATATTTTTTACTGACCTTCTGGGTTTTAATTTTTACTTCGCATCCGCATGATATGATTGCAGAAATTTTATTGCGGTAATGGCGGGTCGCAACCCAGATTTCATCTAACGGGATAAATTCATGAACAAAACCGTGCCCGCCATGGCCGAAAATCACGCTTAGATTATGCCTTACCCAGTCGCCGTCAACAGCAAAAACTTTATACCCACTCTGTTTCCTAACAAATTTTTTCCATTTTCCTTTAAGCTTGAACCTTTTATCCTTTTTTTTAGCTGTTTCCTGAATATCCTTTTCCAGTTCAGCCCAAAGCTTATCCCTGTGGTCTTTGGGTATTTTTGGCATATAATAATCATTTAGGATTTCGTATTTCTGATTTCGCATTCAATTCTGCATTCCTCATTTTTTCATTTCGCATCTATATTTAATATGGCAATAAATTGATAAATACTAAATGCAAAATGGGAATGCGAAATACGAATTCAGAAATGCGAAATCATTTCCTTCCCTTCACTTTAAGTATTAGACCCAGCACAAACGAAGCTATTGCCAAAATCACGATTGCCCAGAATTTTCCGAACGTGCCCAAAAAAAGCGCGCTAATGCCGAAGACCGCGGAAAGAAAATAAATCACAATCAATACCTGCCGTTCCGAAAATCCGGATTGCAATAAGCGGTGGTGAAGGTGGACTGCTTTGCGGTACTTGTCCCATTCCCCGCCTTTCCATGGCGCTTTTTTGTTGTAAATACGGTGGACAATGACAAAAAGCGCATCCAGAATCGCGAAACCGAGTATCAGAAACGCTGTGGCTATTTTTCCTCCGGAAAATATCGCCATTACGGCAATAAGCAAACCGAAAAACATTGAGCCGGAATCGCCCAACAATATTTTGGGAGGGTAAAAATCAAACATCCAGAATGCCAAAGCCATCATGCCCACGATTATCGCCATTGTGGCGATCTCAGGCTGGTTCACGAGGTCGGAAATACTGAGGAAAAAAAGCGTCATACTTGCGAGCACCGTTATTCCGCTCACAAGGCCAGGAATCCCGTCCAGCCAATTCATCGTGTTTACGATTAAAACTATCCATATGACTGTAAAGATCGCTGAAAAAAGCATTATCGTGGAAGTCATCGCCCCCCAGTCGATTGTGAGTTTGATTTGGTCCAAAGCAATATATCCGCCAAAAGGATTGGTTATCGATTCAATCCCGATTCCAACCGCGACCATGATTATGGCGACCATTATTTGCGTGAAAAGCCGGAGCCATGGCGGAAGTTCAACCCTGTCGTCTATAAAGCTGACTGTGACAAGAAGCGCGCCTCCGATTAAAAGCCCTATTAATTTCAGGTTCGGCTGGAAGAAAATCAGCGCGAGCGCAGTAAAAACAATAAAAAGCAATATCCCGCCAGGATAGGGTATCGGATTTCTTTTAAGCCCGTACTTATGCGGACGGTCCATTAGTCCGATTTTCGGGAAAACTTTCAGGGCTATAAGTACTGAAAGCAGAGTGAGAATGAAAGCCGATATTCCGGGAAGTAGATATTGCATTGTTATGGACTAAGGACTATGCCCGCCCGGATGACACGGTAGGACGGAGACTAAGGAATAAGTAAGGACTAAGGATCAAGAAGTAAGTTTAGAAAATCAGCTTAGTCCTTAGTTCTTAGTCCTTAGTTCTAGAGCTAAAAGTTGATCTCAGATGTCGAAGTCGCTGGAGAAGGTGAAAAAGCAGGCGGGGAGGATTGTTGGTTATAAAGGCTAATAACCAGATAAATAGTATAGATGATCACTGCTAAAGCGATTATGCCAAATGTCAAAACAATAGTCTTAAACCTGGGGCGCAAATAGCTGAATTTAAGGGTGTGCCGAAAAATCATAGCACTAGCCAATAGGAAAAAGACTAATAATACTATATAAACAATGATTACAACGCCGACCATAGAAAATTGTTTAGCGGGGAATACTTTACCATAATTACTCGATATTGGAAACACTAAACTCTAAGTTCCAAGTTCCAAAAGCTTAGTACTCTGAAATTGGAGTTTGGAACTTGGCCTTCGGCTCTGAGGTAGTGAAAGTCAACGCAAAACGTAAGGTAAGATTGTACTTTTACATGCTTAGGCTCGAAGAGAGTTTGGATCTTGTAACTTAAGTAATTGACCTCACTTAGCCAAGATAGTACAATGGCGTCAGTGAAAACGCCTGATTTTAAGGGCATGTTTCCGGAAACGGATGCTCGAGGGAGCGGGAGGCCTTGATTGTGAGCCGCCGCCATTACGACCCGAAATACCGCCTTAAAAAAGTTTTCCGACAATTATTGAGCGCTCCGCAGCTACGTGCGGGGAAGCGGGGTGGAACCCTCCGAGCTCGAGCGAAAGCGAGAGCATCGGAGCCCCGGTAGATCAATTATCTATCGTTTTTTTGAAAATTAATGACCAATAACATATATTCCTAAACTCTAAACTCTAATTTCTAAACTCTAAATTTATACGAATTTATATTATCTTAGAGCTTAGAGTTTAGAACTTAGAACTTCATAAGTAATTTGTAATTTAAAATTTAAAATTTGTAATTTCAATTATTATGTCCTCACCAACACTACACCAAAAACGCCATTCGCTTTCCCACATCCTCGCCCAGGCTGTCCTCGATATGTTTCCAGAGGCAAAACTGGGTATCGGACCGGATATCGATAACGGCTTTTATTATGATTTTGAACTTCCGCGCACTTTAATTCCGGAGGATCTGCCGATCCTTGAAAAAAAGATGAAGCATATCATTAAGCAGAATCAAAAGTTCGAAAGGTATGATGAGCCGATTGATAAAGCTATGGATTTTTTGAAGGCTGCAAAACAGCATTTCAAAGTCGAACTCGCGGCTGAGTTGAAAGAGAAAGGCGAAAAGGATGTTAGTTTTTACAAAAACGGTCCGTTTGTGGATATGTGCAAAGGTCCTCATGTTGAATCAACGATAAAAATCGATCCGAATACTTTTAAACTGGATAGGATCGCGGGCGCGTACTGGCGCGGGGATGAAAAACGCCCGATGCTACAGCGCATTTATGGTCTAGCTTTTGAGACAAAAGAAGAGCTGGATAAATACATCGAACTCCGCAAAGAAGCCGAAAGGCGCGACCACCGTAAACTCGGGAAAGAACTCGATCTTTTCAGTTTTAACGAAAATGTCGGACCAGGCCTTCCACTCTGGCATCCGAAAGGAACTGTAATCGTTGAAGAACTGGAAAAACTCGCCAAGGAAATGGAATTTAAGGGCGGATATGTCCGCGTGCGCACACCGCATTTAACGAAAGGCAAACTTTATGAACTTTCAGGCCATCTCGTTCATTATAAAGACAGTATGTATCCACCGATGAAACTAAGCGATGAAGAAGGGGATTATTATGTTAAACCGATGAACTGCCCGCATCATCATATGATTTTTGCCGCGAATCCGAAAAGTTATCGCGACCTGCCGCTCCGTATGGCGGAATATGGCACTTGTTACAGATATGAAGGGTCAGGCGCGCTGTTTGGTCTTATGCGTGTCCGCAGCCTACAGATGAACGACGCGCATATTTACTGCACCGAGGATCAGTTTGAAGAAGAATTTATCGCTGTAACAAAAATGTACCTGAGTTACTTTAAACTTTTCGGTATTGAGAAGTACGTAATGCGCCTTTCACTTCATCATCCGAGAGGGCTTGGTGAGAAGTACGTCAATGAGCCGAAATTATGGGTAAAAACTGAAAAAATGGTCAGGCAGGCCATGAAAAAAGCAAAGGTAAATTTTGTTGAAGCCGAAGATGAGGCCGCTTTTTACGGGCCAAAGATAGATATCGAAGTCTACAGTGCCATCGGGCGTGAATTCACTTTAGCTACAAATCAGGTGGACTTCGCTGTGCCGAAACGCATGGGTATTACTTACATCGATGAAAAAGGTAAATCGGAATATCCGCTCGTAATCCACCGCGCCCCTCTTGGCACGCATGAACGGTTCATCGGATTTTTAATTGAACATTTCGGCGGGTCATTCCCGCTCTGGCTTGCGCCTGTTCAGGTCGTAGTTTTACCGGTTGCTGATGTCCACGCAAAATATGCCAAACAAGTCCACGATAAATTATTCGAGGAAGGCATCCGTGTTGAAATCCTGTCACCAGAGGAGACTTTGGGTAAGCGCATCCGCGAATCCGAAAAACAGAAGATCCCGTATATGCTTGTCATCGGGGACAAAGAAAAAGAATCTGACAGTGTTAATGTAAGAAATTTTAAGACGAAGGAACAGAAGATACATAAGCTAAACGGATTTATTAAATCTGTTATTGAGGAGATTAGAGAAAGAAGGCTTTAGCCGACAGAATTTTTTATATCTGGCACAATAATCATTGTACGGGTTTCCGTAGCTCCAACCTTTTACGCCGTTTTTTCCGTAACCTGAGTTGTTTAGATCTAGCGGGAACGCCCGCGTCTTACTTTTATGCAGTTATTTTCCTTTGAAACATCAGGTGCTGTCTAACGCACCTCGTCCTCCTTTTTTGATGGCAAAAAAGGAGGGAAAAAACCATCTGGGGGCGCACAAAGCAAATTCAGCTTTTTGCCTTATTTCTTCTTTTCCATCTTGTTGCGCCCCCCGAAACCCCCCCTTTACCTTTTTACTCTTATGTGCATCCAAGGCGTAAGATGCTGTTTTTGGAACTAAAGTTGCGGGCTGGTGGTTTTATTCAGTATATCTGACTTAAAACCACAAACGCCGGAATATAAAATAACATCACAACCAAATTGATTGCATAAAGAAGAAATAAGGCTCAGGGGGGACCGGGGGGAGCATGGGCGTTATACTGCTGATATAAGGCACAATGCCAGGAGTTCGCCTCATGCTCCCCCGGGCGTGTTTTTTCCCACCGCTTTTTTCCACGCTGAAAAAAGCGGTGAACAGCGGGATGTATAGCAACCGCGAACACTAGACAGGGATACAGTTGAGCCATCAAGGCGGCGTTAGCCGCTATGAATACAGGAAAAAAGTCTGCCGGAGGGAGATCAGGTTAAAGTTAAATAATATGAATAGTGAATCCTGTACAATGATTATTGTACGGACTTTAATTACAAAGAAAGAAGGCTTAAATATTTTGACTTAAATCTTGTTGTGATTTAATTATTTCTAATGGTCTAATGTATTTCGATGGAAGCTAATGAGAGGCTGCTATTTTATATTGTTTCAGAATGTCTTTGATCAAAAGCATTCCTAATACGATCTCTGGACCACATGTCTTGTGGTAACCTCCCACGTATACCATCTTCTACTCTGCCAAGAGCAACTAAATAAGCAGCATCCTCTAATAAATCTATTGGAAGATCACAAGGTTCGCCAATAATGAGTTCGCCGCGAACATATAAAGTTTTTGGCAATTTTGAAAGCTTTTTACATCCAGAAATATTTAGATATCCATTAATTGTCAAATTGTCCGGAAGTTCAGCAATAGATTCATTACCTTCCAGAGAAAGAGCATTATTATATATAATTCCATTTTCATTTTTTCCGTCGAAATAAAATTCAGAAATTGGTATGCCCGTTTGTTTACAAAACAATTGGAGCGATGCCCAATGCTGAGGGCTTAAATCAGATTCGGCAATACTACGATATTTATGAAATGCCGTTTCACGTGCTTCAGTTGAGGAATGCATTATAGATTGTTCGGGATTATCTTGGTTTTTCATAAAAATATTTAAATAATAAATTATTTACTTTCTTTTTCTTTACCACTCAACTTTTCCGGCATTACATCAGCTAATTTCGCAACATCTTTGTTCGGAGTATTTTGCTCCTGTTCTTTAAGAATTTCGCCAGCAGCTTTATTCAAGTAAGGAGGGATATTTTTATCACCTAAAACATAGACACTTCCCTCTTCTAATTCTACTTTGCCGAATAAAGGAGCTACCTTTTTTACAGTGATTTGCACGTATGTAGTGCCGGGGATTCGGCTTACCTCAATTTGATAAGCGAACCGTGCGACTTCTCTACCTTTTCTGTCAGTAAAAGTTTGCCAAAAACCATTTTCAGAATTTAAGACTTCATCATAAGCTGCTCTTCGGGCTTTACGTTCCTCAAACGCTATTCTGTCTTTTTCTAATTGCTCGCCAATCGCTTTTATTTTTTCATTAGCGGTCTTAGCAAGTTCCGCAGCTTTTGCAATATCCGGATTTGGTTTATACACACCGTCACGCCTGACTATACCTTTTTCTATAAAAGGTTTTAAAATGTCGATTACACCGATATTATTATCTTTTGTGGCAATACGTTCGGTTTTTTCGATTTGTGCGATTGCTTCGTCGATCGACTGGTTTATTTTTTCCAAAGTCAGAGTAAGAAGGCCAAAATAGCGCTGTCTAAATGCTTCCGCATCAGCCTTCAGATTGTTGGAATAACTTAATGCCTCCGAAGGAGTATTGTAAGTTTTCCCGTCCATTTCGATGGCTAGTGGGTACACTGTTTTTTTGATTTCCTTTGTTGCATCGGCTCCAGGGGCTACTGATTGTTGTTTGTCAGCTGGTTTTGGCTTTGCTGCCCTTTCCTTAGTTTTAGCTGTCTGAATACTTCCTGCATGAGGATTTGATTGCTTTAAAGCTCTAAGCTCCCTAAGAACAATTATGTAAGTTTTAACTATTTCTCCCCCTTCTTTTAAATATTCTTGGGTCGGGTCATAATGACCTTTTTCATTTTTAGTAAGAACACCTTCTTCAACATAATGATCCATATATTTATCAGTCTGATTACGATATTCAATATATTGTTCATGAGTTATTGGTTCATCAATTTCTCTAATAGCTTTTAGAAAATCCTTTAGAATATCGATATCAATAGAATCATCGGATTCATCCAAAGCAGCTCCTACGTCAGAACGCGCAGATCGTATAGGAATAACTTCGGCGAGGGGCTCGCCTGAATTTTTAGTCTGATCTTCAGCTGTAGATTTTGCACTCATATAGTTTTAGTTTAAAAGATAGAGTATTAATTTAACATATAATTTATTAAATGTCAAGTATAAATTTTTCCTACTATGTCAGTCATGCGGGTAAAGAAAGAAGGCTTTAACCGAAGCCAAAAC
>Ga0315276_10000190_pt1 | contig 50592 bp, 66 predicted proteins | sample YL17G05_0_MG_FD_204542 | JGI IMG/M metagenome (GOLD analysis project Ga0315276, IMG submission 204542) | Sediment microbial communities from Yellowstone Lake, YNP, Wyoming, USA - YL17G05_0 | ecosystem: Environmental > Aquatic > Freshwater > Lake > Sediment | place: USA: Wyoming | collected...
AAAATATCCTTCTTTTGCTTGGTGTTCTCTATCTCTGTTTTGCCATCCAATATGATAAAATTTCCAATCAGGCTTTAATTGTGCCCATCTATTTAATAAATTTTCCCAAATTTGGCCATAAATATCCCGTGCTTGTGAAAGGGTCATCCCCCATCGTAAGCACGGTCAAATTGTTATTTGACATTGGTATCACCTCCTTGGCATCTTATGCCCTTTTTCATTCCTCTTCATTTAAAATTTTTAATAATTTAATTGCAGAATTTTCCCAGCTCCAATTTTCTCTTATTTCTTGAGAATTTTTAATGGCTTTTTCTTTTAATTCTCGATGTTCGAAAGCATATCTCATTTGTTTTTTTAAACTATCTATTTCTGGAATTGGCTGTAAATTGCCTTCGGCGAAGAATTGCTTATCTGCTTGTTCCATTTTATTGGCATCTATCCACAGAACGCTGTCCTTGCCTCTTAGGAAGTCCATATAGCCAGAATTATTGTCTTTTGTGATAATTATAGGCAAACCACAGGCTACGGCGTTTATTGCAGTTAATCCAAAACTTTCACTTCTTGTAGGCATAACAAAACAATCACTTTTTTGATAATGCTTAACTAATTCTTCTTCAGGAAGATATTCACTATTTACTAAGATATTTGGATTATCCTGTTTTGTTATGTCTTTAACTGCTTTTAGATAAAATTCATGAGGTTGTTTTCTCCAAAAAGTGCTAATCTTTAAAAGTAATTTAACTTTTTCATCTGGCTTAAATTCTTCATCAAAAGCTTTAATAAGTATATCTGTTCCTTTTCTGTCCCCTATACTTCCTGTCCAAGAATTAACTGATAAAAATACAAAATCTTCATTCTTATTTTCTTTTGTATCTTTTGGTACCAGATTAAACTTATTGGTACCAAAAGTTGGCTTGTAAATTTCAGGATTAACTCCAAATGGCACAATTTCTATTCTTGGAGTTACTCCATTAAATCTAAATAAATTTTTGGTTGCTTGGCTTGGAACAATTATTAAAGGCATTGTATTGAATATCTCTGCCCAGTGTTCAAGTAATTTTGTTCCTTCATGCAAAAAATATGCAATAAATTTTCCATATCCTTCTCTCCATAAATGAGGATAATCAGCAAAAATAGTATAATCTACATCTTTTACATCTATTGCACTATTTAATTTTTCTAATCCTTTATTAAACTCAAATCCTGAATGCCAAATATCAGAGGTTTGAATTATCACTCCTTTTTTCATTAATTCTTTTACTACTTCTCTAAAAGCTGTTGAAATCCCAGTCGGATTAAAGATTGAACCCCTCCATAAGAGTTTCATCTTTTATTCCTCCCAATTAGATTATTTTGTATTTGAGCATATTTGCTTTTGTTAATCCCATTTCGCCAAAGTATTTTCATTTTACTTTTTTATAATCCTCCGGGGTATTTACATTCATATAAAATCCTTCTAAAATATGATAATCTGTTTTTTTTACATAATTAAGGGCATCAGTTAACTCTCCCCCAATTGGGCTCATTCTAATAGCATCAAATAATTCAGGTGTAGCCATATAAATTCCTAATCCTATTAATGGCTTCAAATTAGAAACATTTTTTGGCTTTTCTATAAATCTTCCTGAGGGGTCTATTCCGAAATTTTTCTTTATTTCCTCTTTATCTTTAACTTCTTGCATTCCAACAAGCAAATTTGTTTTTTTAAAAGCCATTTTCATATCCCATAAATTTCCTGTAAAGATTATATCACCTAAAATTATTAGCATATCTTCATTTATTAACTTTTCTGTTAACAAAATCGCATCAGCAGAGCCTTTCTTTTCATCTTGAGTTACATATTCTAATTGCATTCCATTCCAATTATTTCCAAGAACATTTTCTATATCTTTTTCATTCTGGATAATTATTACTTTTCTAAGCCCCAATTCAAACATATTAATTAAGGGGTATGTAATAAGATATTTTCCTTTAATTTTAATTAATCCTTTTGTTCCCATCCTAAGTCTTGTTCCCGCCCCTGCACAAGGAATTACGCCGAGCATTTGAACAACTCCTTATTTTCTTCTATCCATTTACATATTTTAAATAATCCAACATTTGTATCAATTGAAGGTTCCCATCCAAATTCTTTTTTAGCTTTCTGATAATCACAAACAAAATACCATAAATCTCCTTTTCTTTTAGGCTCTGTATGAATATCTTGATTTTTATTTGTAAACATTTTTAATTTAAATAAGCATTCTCCAAGTGAAATAGAGTTTTTCATTCCTCCGCCAATATTATAAATTCCAATAGGGCATCCTGCATTAAACCAGCATTCAAAAGCTCTGGCGGCATCTTGAGCATAAAGAATATCTCTTACTTGTTTGTCTGTTCCAAAAATAGTTATTGGCTTTTCCATAATTGTTCTAATCGCAAAATTTGCCACCCACCCATGATCCATTCCACCAAATTGCCTTTCTCCATACATTCCTGTTAATCTAAAACTTGCAGTTTTCATATGATACATTTCAGCATAACTTTGAGTATAAAGTTCAGTTGTATATTTTGAAACATGCAAAGGAGTTAGTTCTCCTTTTAAAATTGGTTGGTTTTCATTTATTTCTTCAGGAACATTTGTAAATCTTGTAGCTCCTTCTCCAAGTAATTCATTAATGTCATTTCCATAAACATGAATAGACGAGCAATTAACAAAAGGGCAGTTTAATTTTTTTGCAATTTCAAGCATATTTATGCAAGACATTATATTATCATCTGCATCATACATAGGATCTTCAATTGCAATTGTCATGGCAGGTTGTGCCGCGCAATGTATTATTAAATCTATCTTTGATTGATTTTTACGAGTAAAATCTTCCGCGCAAACAACCCTACAATCCCATCTATGAAATTCAAGTAATTTATCTAAAAATTCTAAATTATTCTTTCTTGATTTTTCTATATCAAATTTTGTTCTTTTTAATTCATAATCAGTTAAATTATCAATTCCAATTACATCCCATCCTTTATTTTTAAAATATTCTGCAATATGAGTTCCTAAAAATCCCACACATCCCGTAACAAGCACTTTCATTAGAAATCAAACCTCCTTAATTCATTTTCTACCATAATTTGATGCCTTCTTAATCCTGCAATATTTTTCAAGCAATTAGACAAATGGATTAAAGTTTTATTGTCTATATCACAAATTGGAAAGGGGCTTGTAAAAAAATTAAAATCATCCCAATTGATTTTTTTAGGGATTTTTTCTTTAAGATTTTTCCACATTTGTGTTTCAGGAAAAGGAGCAGTAATGCACACTCCAACTCCGCCGATTATTTCATTATTTAATATAAAATCTTTTGTTTTCCTAATATCTTCTATTGTTTCTGTTGGGCCTCCAATCATAACTGTTCCATTTGGAAAAATACCTATTTCATTACATACTCTTATACTCTCAATATTTTGTTCAATTGTAGTTTTTTTATTGTAAATATCAAGCATTCTTTGAGAGCCACTTTCCCAACCAAAAGTAACCTGAACACATCCCGCCTGTTTAGCTAAGATTAGAATATCTTTGTCAAGATTATCAACTCTTGCATTTCCTCCCCATTTTATTCTTATTTTTCTTTCTATCATTAATTCACAGATTTTCTTTGTTCTTTCTTTCATTACGAAAAAATTATCTTCAATAAAAAATAAGCTGTCTATTTGATAATGTTTGATTAAATATTCTATTTCCTCAATTACTTTTTCAGCAGAATTATATCGAAATTTTAATCCTTTAAAAGAATTATGGCAAAAAGTGCAATTGTAAGGGCACCCTCTGCTTGTTAAAATATTCCCGCATCTATTTTCTGGAGTTAAAGAAGTAATTAATTTAGGCATATCATTTTTAATATAGAATTCCATATTCAATAAATCATAAGCGGGTAAAGGTAATTCATCTAAATTTTCAATTGGAATTCCTCTAACTATTCCTATTAAATTTTCTTCAATAATTTTTTTCAAGATTATTTCTCCTTCTCCAACTACAACAACATCTGCATGCTGGATTGCTTCCTCTGGAAGAACAGATGCATGAACTCCCCCAATAATAATCTTATATCCTTTAGATTTAAAATAATCCGCACATTTATAAGCAACATTAATTGTAACTGTTGTTCCTGTAATTCCTATTAAATCTGGCTTAAATTCATCAATTTGAGAAAGATTATCTCCACTTGCCATGTCTACTATTTTAACCTGATGATTAAATTGCCTTATATAAGAAGCCAATAAAGCAAGAGAAATGGGTGGCGCACCTGCATAAGTAAAACTGTTAGATGGATTTATTAATGCGAGTTTCATTTCATAATCTCCAATACTTTTTCTGAAAATTTATTCCAAGTTAGATTTTCTTTTATCCATTTTTTATCTTCTTTCATAGAAAAAGTTTCATCTTTTCCAAGTTTTTCTAATAAAATAAAATCATAAATTAAATCTACATAATCTTTAAATTCTGTTACGGGAGTTATATTTGCCACTTTTTCAAGTATCATTTGAGCAGTAAATTCTTTAGATATAAAAACTGGAACTCCTGCACTAATTGCCTCAAAAGGGCTTAACCAACTTCCTTGAGATTTGACAGGCATTAAAACTACATCGGTTAAATTATAGATGTTTCTTACTTCTTCTCTATTTACTATTCCTGTAAAGATAACATTTCCCATATTTCCATCTTTTATGATTTGATTTCTTAATTCTCCTGAATATGGCTCAATTTCCTGCCCTACTAAAATTAATTTGGCATTAGGAATTTTCTTTAATACTTCTTTGAATATTTCATAAGTGAATTTTGTATTTTTGGTAGGATGAATAAATCCAACTTGAGTAATTACAAAATTCTCTTTTATCTCATATTTATCAATTGGAGAAATTTCTTGGGAAAAAAAATCATAATCAATTCCATAATTTGCTATTTCGCTGTCCATATTATAAAGTTCTTTAAATCTCTTTTGATTGAATTCATCTGCAACAATAACTTTATCTATAAAGTTATTAACAACTTCTTTTTCTTTATCAGGAACATACCCCAAATCCAAAAAAGATTGAGGCTCATTGCATAGCCAAATATTTTTATTTTTAATTCCATAACTCATTAATTCACATGGATGATTATTATAAAATATCACATCAAAATCTTGATGTATTAATCTCAAAACATTTGACATTTCTGGTAAATCTTTGCAAAAAATAAGGCGAGTATCAATTAAATCATTTCTTACTTCATTTATCATTTGAGTAGTAAGAATTGTTGTCTGGATATGGTGGTCTGAACAATATTGGCAAAATCTCACAATAACTCTTTCTGCTCCGCCATATATCCAAAATGAAGGGTTAAGCAATAGGATTTTCATATAAGATACATCTCCCGCAAGACACACATATTTTATTTAATTGAATAGCATCTATCATTTCTTTGTATTTTTCTCCTTTCCAAATCTTAATAAAATCTTCTTTTAAAATATTCCCTAAACTATTTTTAACCTGCCATGGACGGTCATTTTGTTCATTAAGAGAGCAACAAGGAGTAATTGTTCCATCTACAAAAATAAAGGGTTGCCCCCAGACTGTGCAGTTATTAATTGAGGGTTTCTCTCCCGTATTTATATTAAAAGAAACTGGAATTCCCAATTCTTTTCCTTTTTCCATTATCTCTCTTTTTTCTTCTTCTGTTAAATCTATAAACCAATCTTTTATTTCAGAATAATTATGGAGTAATTTTGTAATTTGAACATTCGTAACATCTACTTTAAGAGAATGTATCATTTCTAAATATTTGATTATTTCATGTTTGTTATGCTTTCCAATTATATAATGAAACCAAAGTTCAGGAAAATAAGAATTTTTCTCTTTTTTCATTTTATCTAAAAGTTTTATATTTTTGATTACATTTTCATAAGTTGCATTCACTCTTATTTTTTCATAGGTTTCTTTAGTTGCCGCGTCCATAGAAACATAAACCTTATCTAATCCTATATCTATCCAGTGTTTTATATCTTCTGGCTTTAGCCAATTAAAAGTATCAAAAATTTCTATAAAAATCCCTTCATATTTTTCTTTGAGATAAGAAAGCATTTTTTTATAATCAGGATTTAAATAACTCTCTCCAATTCCTGTTAATCCTACTTCTCTCAGATTTGGGAATTGCTCTATTATTTTTACAAAATTCTTGAAACTCATTAACTGATTTTTTTCTTTCCAATAAGTATGCTCACACATAGAACATTTTAATTGACAGCAAGTTGATACTTCCACTTCTATTTGTTCAGGATAAAATCTCTTTTTTTGAAGAAACTCAATTAAATTTTTATCCCTTGCACAATAGATTGTATGAAACCAAGCAAAATTAAAGCACCATTTAACTCCTTTTTTATTATAATGGGGATTATTTGTAAATATTTGTAAAGCCATATTTGCTATCTGTTTTTCTAATTCTTCTCTTTCAAGATCTGGATGCTCTCCTCCCCGCATTTGATAATCTAAAAAATTCATTTTTCTAATCTGTCCATTAAATATTTAAATTGTTCAGGTTTATTGGCTTTCAACCATTCAGTAAAAAATAAACTATTTTGATGCGGGCTAAACTTTCCAACTTTATGATGATTAAAGCAGAAGGTTATCCCATTCATTAAGTCAAATTTTAATTCTTCAAATTGCTTTGGTATTATGTGATGAACATGAGGCTTGATTGGCTTATACCCGCAAATTTGGCATTTAAAGTTATCTCTTTCTAAAACTTTCTTTCTCCATTCTTTTAATTTTTCTCTTTCAATCCATTTTTTGCTTTTTATCTTCATCCTATGCTTAATCTAAAATTATCTGGCATTGCTTTTATTCGGGCTATTACAATCTCTTTAATCAATTCTCTTTCTTCTTTTGTATAATCCTCTGGATATTTTTTATTATTTTTCATTTTATTTCTTTTAAAATATTTATTATTCCTCTTAATTCATAAACAATTCTAACTATAATCTCTGGATGAAATACTCTATCATCTTCAAGAATAGCATAAAGCAATTCTCCTCTTCTTTTTTCTAATTTTTTAATTAATTCCTCTTTATTCATTTTCATTTAACAATTTTAACATAATCTTTTGGGTTAATTCAGGAACTTGTTTTTGGATTTCTTGTGCTTCGCCATCAGCATAAACATAATTTAGATTTTTTAAATTATTTAGGCAGGGAATTTTAACATATTTCTGATAATAAGTTTTATAATGAGCTTTCATATAAGCTTTCATATAAGCTTTCTTATATGCTTTATACTTGTCTGAGTTCTGATATGCTTTATGATATGCTTTCTGATAAGCTTTATAATGAGCTTTCCTTTCTTCTTTATTCATTTTCAACCATTAATTTAACTAATTCTTTAAATTTAATTTTTGGCTCCCACCCAAGAACTTTTTTAGCTTTTGAATAATCTCCCTGCAATAAAAAAATATCACTGGGTCTAATCATATTTTGGTCAATTTCAATATATTTTTCTCTTAATTCTTCATCTGTTAATAAATAATCTAATTTAGATATTTTAAATGCTTCATCTACAAATTCTCTAACTGTATGGGTTTCATTTGTAGCAATAACATAATCATCGGGGATAGGCTGTTGAAGCATTTTCCACATAGCTTCTACATAATCTCCAGCATATCCCCAATCTCTTTTAGCCTCCAGATTTCCCAATTTTAATTTATTTGCTTTTCCCTTTTTTATTTGTGAAATGGTGTGAACTATTTTGCGGGTAACAAATTCTTTCCCTCTTCTTGGAGATTCGTGATTAAATAAAATTCCATTACAGATAAATAAATTATATGCTTCTCTATAATTCTGGCATAAATAAAAACCAGTGCATTTGCTTACTCCATATGGACTTCTTGGATGAAAAGGAGTTTTCTCATTCTGTGGTGTTTCTTCTGCTTTTCCAAACATTTCACTGCTTCCTGCAAAATATAATTTTGCTTTTGGAACAAGTATTCTCATGCTTTCAAGAATATTAAGTGTTCCCATAATATTTGTGTCTAATGTTTGAAATGGGTCTTTAAATGAATAAGCAACATCTGATTGTGCCGCTAAATGATAAATTTCGTCAGGCATTACTTCTTTAACTGCATTAAAGACACTTGAAAAATTTGTTATATCACAAGGTATAATAATTACATCTAATTTTTCTCTTTCTAAAACAATTCGCCTTTCTAATCCATACACAATATATCCTTGCTGTTTTAAAAATTTGGAAAGATAAAATCCATCCTGTCCAGAAATTCCGCTTATCAAAGCCTTAACCATTTTACAAATCTCCCAAATTATTCATTTTAATTCTCCTTGATATATTCCATCTAATTTAAGTATAAGGTTTGCAATATTAGTTGCAGAGTTAATTGCATGAATTTTAATTAAAACTGGCTCAAATATTCCTCTCTCTCTTGCGTTGCTTACTCCTATTATTGGGTCTACCCCTATGTCTGTTTCTTTAATATGAAGATTTTTTAAAAGAGTAAGAATTTCAATTGCATCCAAGCCGCAATTTTCTGCTAAAATAATTGGAATGCTTTCTATTGCTTCTATAAATTTATCTATTGCAATTTGCTCTTTTCCCCCAATTTGCCCGCTTATTGTTCTTAAATATTTGGCAATTTCCATTTCAACTGCTCCTGCACCGATTACACTTTTCAAATCATGCTTTAGCAAACTAATTGCATCATCAAGAGCCCTGCATATTTCATCAAGAATTTGAGAGGTATTTCCTTTAATTATTAAGGTTTCCATATTCCCATCTACATAAATTGTTCCTCTAATTCCTTTTATATACTTAATATGCCCTTCTCCAAGATGTTCTTTAGTTAATTGGTCAAGAGAGCTAACTGCTGTCGCATTTACAGAATTGCATATTCCATCAATATTTTCTCTTGCATAGACTACAATTCCTGCAATCCCTATATCTGTCAGGTAGGTTTCAAATTCAGGAGTAGTATCTGTATAAAAGATGCATTTTACACCTAACTCATTTAATTTATCAACAATCTTTTTTTTATAGTCTGTATCAAAAGTAGATGCTTTTTCCAATTCATTCGCACTTGTAACATTAAACCTATCAAATTTTAAATTAACAGGAAAATCTAATACAGCAATTTTTCCATTTATCTCACTTTTCATTCTGTCATTCAAAGTAAAGCCTTCAAATACATGCCCGCTGAATATTTCACTTTTTAATGGGTTATCATTATTCTTTCTAAAAACTTTTAATTTATCTATATCTTTTATTTTTAAAAGCAAACTTGTTAAATGCTCTGAAATATCTTTAGTGATTTTAGTTCCAAATGCTGTTTTGATTATTTTTTCTTTATCTTCATCTTTAGCGATAGCATCAAGAAATTTAATGCTTTCAATTTTTGACAGGTTATACCCATTTATTATAATTGTTGGATGCAGTCCTTTCTCAAGCAAAGAAATAGCATTAGACAATAACTGCCCTGTTAAAATAATTGCAGTAGTTGTTCCATCTCCAATTGCTTCTTCTTGAGATTTAGCAAGGCTTTTCAATAATTCAATAATTGGATTTCCGCCTTTCAAAGCGCCTAAAATTGTAGCTCCATCATTACTTAGAATAGTTTCATTTCCAATTACCATTTTATTCATTCCTCTGGGCCCAAGTGTGCTTTTAATCAAATTGCAAAATTCAATTGCCGCCCTTATATGAGAATATTTATCAGTTTCCATCATAAATCTCCCAATCAATTATTTCTTTATTATAACAATCAAAAGCAGTCCAATTTCCATTAAAATCCAGAGAAAGTTGGGGTTCAAGAGAAGATTTTAAATAACCATCCTTTAAGTATAGAAAACATTTTTTATTCTTCCAACTCTTGCTTCTGATTTTTTTACCTGCCATAAGCCAATCAACGTGTTCGTGTTCTTTTTTTATTAAAGTGGTATCAATTCCTAAAATTTTCTTTATTCCATCTTTGTCATATATTTTCATTTTAAATTGTTCTAAATATTCTTCTACTTTTTCTTTAGGATAATGTGTATCAAAATAGTTAGCATATTTTTTAATTTCTTCTTCTGTTATTTTAAGTTTATGAGTCAAAAGAGATAAAAGAAAATTATTATCTTTCTTAAGTAATGCAATTTCTTTCAATATTGTATCAACAGAATGATTAAATCCTTTTGCTTGTAATATTACCATTTCGTTCCATTCTTTCATAAATTCTTCTTTATTTTTCATTTAAACCTCTGTGGTCCTCAATGATTTTTCTTAAAGCTTTTGAAAAATTCCCATGCTTATGATATTGTGAATCATTTATCTGCATAGCAATTTTAAAAACATATTCAATTTCATTTGGGGATAAATTAACTAATTTTTTCATTCTACAATTACCTCTTCTGGTTTATCTTCTAATTTCCCATCTTGATGAGGATCTTCAAGAATTATAATTTTTCCTTCATCTGGATGGTAAGAAACAATTAAATTAGTCATCTGGCTCCATTTTAACGAAGTCAGCCAATTTTTAGGAAGCATAACAACAAGCGCTGCGCCTAATTTTTGAAGCCTTTTCCGTCGGATAGTCCGATATTCTTTTGCAAGAGATTGTATATCCATTTTAAAGTAAGATATCCTTTATTTATAAATCTTTCGGTTTTATCTTACTTTTTGGTTGATTATAAGATATTTTAAACCAAAACATTTAAATATATCCTTTTTTTATATATTTAGGCTTCAGTTCTCCAGATAAAGCTCTTTAGTCTAACGGCAAGACGCTGGCCTCATGAGCCAGAGATGGCAGTTCAACTCTGTCTTGAGCTATATTCGGTGAGACGAAAATGATAATCTTTGAAGAACAAAGTAAAAATTGGCAGGAAGAATTTTTTGAGTGCTGGAAGCTTCAAGAACTATACGGTGATGAAATTCCATTAGACCTCTGGGATAAGCTCTTTTCTCACGCCGTCAGGCAATCAAATTATTAAGTTTAACTAATCTTTCAAATTTAGTTTGTATTTCTATAATCTGCTCTTCTAAACCTTCTATTTTCAATTTCAAAGAATTATCAGGATTAACATCAAGTAAATATTTAATTACTTCATTAGGGCTTCCTTTATTCATAGCTTTAAGTTTTTCTATAATAGAACTCTCTAACATTACTTGCTTAAATTTCTTTATTTTCTTTACTCCTTCAAATATATTATCCATTTTACACATATCGATATTATATCAATATTCGTATGTATATAAACCTTTCTATTCTTAAATTTTGGTTGGATATCTTTTTATTGCTACATAGAGCTTTTCTCTTATTAGTGAGATAGAAGGGTGTGTAGTATATCTTTTTATAACTACTATTATCTTATTTATTCTTTTATTTATCTTATTATATTATTATATTATAAAAAAGGTTCGTATAATACATATTATACGTAGTATTTAATATATCTAAAAAGGTTCGTATAATCTATATATTGTAATTAGTAAAAGGATATATTCTATAATGCAAACAAACTCATAGTAGTGATGTTCTATGATGTAGTATGTTGGTTAATCTTCTTGCCTTACGCAAAGCTTTCGGCGGGGTATATCTAATCTATTCTTAATTCTATCTTATCTATATAATAAATATATACTATACATTTATAAACTTACTTTTTCTTATCTGGGTATAGAGAAGGGTTGGGTTATCTTCATACTCTCCCAACCTTTTTCTTACAACTAAAATAAATGAAAGGAGATAAAAAATGATAACACTAAAAATAAGCTATGGTTTTGTGTGGTGGGTAATGAAAGAACAAGGGAAAATGAGTTATATCTATGGAAAGAAGGTGTAATGCCTTCTTTTCTTTTTTTTTCAAAATGGTTAAAAAAAACTCAATAGGACACACCACAACCAAAGAAATAGGGGTTAGTAATGGTTTAGTATTGCCTGTTTTATGCTTAAATAAAAACTTTGTAAGGGGGTTAAAATAACAATAGATTTTAAAATGATGAACGAGGAATTTAAAAAAATAGATGATGACTATAAAAAATGTCTTTCTTTTGAAGATAGCACAGCAAAGATAAAGCGAATAGATGAATTGATAGAAGATACAAACAGCAGTAGAGAACACGAGAACTGCATAGACGCAGAAAATCAAGAAAACTTTTGTAATTAAAATGGAAGCTAACAGAAAATTTATAGAAGATGTTATAGAATTACATGAAAGGGGTAGAAGTGTAGAAGATATAATGTTTTCTTTAAATATGATATATGAAGCAGAAACCGAAACAAAATAATTTTTATTTTTTTATTTTGTCTATCTGAAAAAGATACTGATGAGGAAAGAAAATGGAACTATGCAAGATAGGAACAATTAAAGATATTTCTAAATATCATTTAAAATATTTAGGAAACCAAAAGTTTGATGGTTGTAGATGTATTGCTATCTGTGATGAACAAGTGAGATTAATTGGTAGAGCTGGAACAGATTATTCTTCTAAATTCCCTGAAATTGTTAATGAATTAAAAGGGTTTAAAGGGATTATTGATGGAGAAATTGCTTGTTTAGATTTTGATAAAACTGCAAGTAGAGTGCATACTGAAAATAAGTTAAAATTAAAGATTTTAGAGAAAGAATATCCTGCTATTTTCTATATTTTTGATGAGATAAATGATAAAATGCTTGTAGAACGCATTAGAGGGCTCAATTTAAGGGGTTTTAAGAATTTAAGGTATATATCATTACTCCCTTATACTTTTGATGGTGTGGGGTTATGGGAGAAAGCAAAACAAGAGAATTGGGAAGGGCTCATCATCAAAAATCCACTTTCTAAATATGAAAATAAGCGTTCTTGGAATTGGCTTAAAATAAAGAAAGAAATAACTAAAGATATTGTAGTTACTAATTATGAAATAAATCCTGCGGGAATTAGAGTAGAAAATAAAGATTTAGCTTGTCAGATTACAGGCAGTAATGCTTTAATTGTTAAAAAACAAATAGATGAAACAGGCAGTTGTAACATTTGTGTTAAAGGATTGGAGATTACTTCGCTTGGAAAGATACGACAGATAACACTTAAAAAGGTAAACGGATTAAATTAATATGGACATAGAAAAAATTAGAAAACAGAAAAGAGAATATTATTACAGGAATTTAGAAAAACAAAAGAAATATGCAAAAATATATAGAAAGAAGAATAAAGAAAAAAGAAGAGAATATGATAAAAAATGGATTGAGAAAAATAAAGAAAAACATTTAAAATATCATAGAAAGTATAAAAAATTATATTTTCAAAAAAATAAAGCAAGATTAGAAGCAAGAAAAATAAAATTTCCTAAAGGATTAAAATGTTATATTTGTTCAAAGAGATTAGCAAAAGAGAAACATCATCCAGATTATTTTAAACCATTAGAAATTATTCCATTATGTAAAAAATGTCATTTAAAAATTCACAACAACAACAATTCTTTATTTTTAACTTCTATTGGTATTAAATTGGGGATTTTTAAAGATATAAAATGAAAGAAGCAAAAATTTTAAAAATTTTAGTGAGTATTATTTTATTTTTAATTACATTCTTATTTCTTAATTCAGTTCATACAACTTATCACGAAGAAACACATCTTGCAGTATGCAAATATTTTGGCTATATAAATGCTTCAATAAGTTATGGATTTTTAAGGCAGAGCGGCAATTATTATTGCTTTAATCCTCAAATAAATAGTGATACATTTTTATTAGCTCAAAGTATGGTAGAAATAAGAGGTTATCACAATATATCTTTTTTATTTGCTTTTGCTATAATTATTGCTTTAATGATTACTTTAATTATTTTTAAAAATGAACACTCTTAATTTAAATTATAAAAATCATCAGTTAATAGGATATTCTTATAGTTTAGAATTTCTGCCATCTGAAGAAGAAGAAAAAATTGGAGAAATTTTAGATAAACCTTCTTTTAGTGATATTGTGTATGAAGAAAATGTTAAAGAAGCTATGTCTTTAATCATTAAACAAGTTAAAGAAAAGCCAGTTAATCTTTTATTTTATGGAAATGCAGGCACAGGAAAAACTATATCTGCTAAAATGTTAGCTAAAGAAACTAATAAGCCATTTATTTATTTAACAGGAACAAATAGCAATAAAAAGATAGTTAAAACTTTAATTAATGCAAGAGAAGGTTCTATTGTCTTAATTGATGAAATACATAATCTCCCAGAAAAAGTTGCTGAAATAATCTATCCTGCAATACAAGATAACGAAATTTATATAGACGGAGAAAGAAAAAAACTTAATTTAATGTTTATTGGAACAACAACAGAGCCAGAAAAACTCCCAAAACCTTTAATTGAAAGATTTAAGTGTATTGAATTTGAGGAATTATCTCTTGAAAAAATGAAAGAAGTTTTTATTAAAAAAGGAATAAAAGAAGAAATAATTAGCCCTCTTCTTAATTATACCCTTAATTTTAGAATAATTAATAATCTAATAGAAACTATAAAAATTTATGGAGAAATTGATGAAATTAATTTAAGAAAAGTTTTTCATTTGAAAAAGATTAATCTTTATTCGGGCTTGTCTGAATATCAAGAAAAATATTTGGATATTCTTAAAAAATCAAGTAAACCTATTGGATTAAGAAGTGTTGGCTTAAAGTTAAGAAAATCTGAAGATTATATAAAATATATTATCGAACCAGATTTGATAAGAAAATCTATGATAGTTATAACAAGCAGAGGCAGGGAATTAGAGCCATCATTAAAAGATTATGGATATGAACAATTGAAAAAAGAAAGTGAAAAACAGCATAGCAGATTTACTGAAGAAGATAGAAAAGTAGCAATTAATTGGCTTAAAGATAAAGAAGGAATAACTGAAAAACTTGGAAAAAGATATTTAGAATTGGTTGCTTTTGTAGCAGAACAAATCCATCAAGGACTTATTCCAGATGAAGCAGATTTCCAATCTTTCGGCATAGACAAACCAATTAAAGAAAGTTTTAAAGATAACTATATCTGCGATTTATAATTATGCTTCTATTGGTTCTTCATTTCCTTGCCAATCTTCTTCATCTTCTTCTTCAACTGCTTCAGGTTCTTCATAGCTCATTTTTCTCCCTTCATACAATTTAAGGCGTTTTTTATTGATTTTGACTATTCCTCTTTTCTCCATTCCATATAATAATTCAGGCAAAGCAATAGCAATTTTCTTGCTTAAATCTGTATAATTATAAGAGATATTAAAGGATTTTTTTTGAAGGCGGCCTAAAATCTTATCTACATGCTCAATTTGTTTAAGCAAAGTATCAGCTGTTTTGAGCAAAGTTAGATAATTTTTTAATTTAACCACAATTTTCTTATTGCAATTTGGGCAACTAATTAATTTCTCCTGCTCATCTGGATTTTTTCTTAATTCATAAAATAATTTAAAAATTTCAGAATTAATATCTTTTAACTGCCCAATTGTATTAAAATAAGTTTCTACTAATTTAGTTTGAAAATGCTTATCTTCTTTTAAAATTTGCAAAGATTTATTTTTATTTCTTCTTTTAAAAGTTTCTACTTCATCACAGGTTACATCAGTATTATATTCCTTGCTTAATTCATCTGCGATTGTCTGGTAAGATAGTCCTTCTACTGATAATTTAATTACTTTCTTCTGGGCTTTTGCCCCTAAACTTTCTATTTTTCCAAGTGTCATATTAAATTGTAGTTATTCCTATATTTAAATTTTTCTTATTCCAATTCCAGATCTTTAACTGCAAATAAAGTGCAAGAACATGACTACAAATTCTTTTAGTTGTTTGATTATATTGGCAATTGCATTCAAAATCTTTCTTTTCTTTATTCCAAAATATCTTATAGGTTGTTTTGTTATAATTTTTAATTGGTTTGCAGATATAGCAGGATTTTGAGCTGTCAAATTCATCTTTTAAATATTCAATGCAATTATTTTCTATGAATTTTCTGGCTTTAAAGCCGATTGCAGTATCTCCTTCTTCAAATACCAATTTTTTATAATGAGAACTCCAATGAATGACAGATTTTGCATCTAATTTTTCAGGCGGCTCTTCTATTTCTTTAAATTCAGGATTTATCCAAACCATTTTTTTTAAAATTGCTTTGCTTCATCAATAACAACTAAATTATATTTTTGCCCTCTAATATTTTTGGGCATTTCTAATCTTTCAACTTTGACTTTCAATTTTTTAAATAAATTTATAAATCTTGTAATATCTGCTTTTTTACAATCTTCTGCTTGGAATTTAAATAAAATTATTTCATTCATACAATTTATTTTCATTTTTATGTTGTCTTTTTGTTCCTTTAGCATATTTTTTATTTATTTTTCTTTTAGGTTCTCTCATTCCATCTCTTATATTATGGCATCTTCTGCATATTCTAATAAAAGGTGACTGATGATTTCCAATAAGAGAATGTTTAGTAAGCCATCTAAACTGCTTGCAATCCTTACAAAATCCATATTTCATTTTTCCTACTAATGTCCCATGCGTTAACATTTTTCTTAAAATTCCACATAAGCTCATTTTTCCTCTAAAACTTTATTAGCATCTTTAATTTCTATTTCAGTATCAATATCATATCTGCAATCCCATAATTCTAATTTACTTCTTAATGTTCTTAAAAAATCATATAGTTCAATTAATTCGCTTGTTTGTTTGTCTAATAAAGTTTTATCAAAAGCAAAACCTTCTATTCTTGATAAACTCAAAAGATTATTAAAATTAGAAAAAACTCTTGAGGTTTCTATATCTGCTGTTCTTTCAATCCAGCTTAATTCTGCTCTTGTTAATCTAATTTTCATTTTTCCTCTAAAACTTCTTCTGTATTTATTATCCAGTTTTTATTTTCTAACTGCCTTATTTCTTTTATTATTTTTATTAACTCTTTCAATTCTCCTCCGATTTTTGTTTCTGGATTATCTTGGTCTGAACTCCAACCATAAAAATCTCTCATCCATTGCTTTAATTTATTACTTGTTTTCATTTTTTCTCTACAATTTTGTCAGCAGAAGGTAGTTTGACTAAACCTGAAGGATTAACTCCAACCTTTTCAGAGTCTATATTTTTCTGCTGACTATTATCTATAACTTTTAAAAGCTCTAATTTACATTTATCAAATCCTTCTGCTTTTAATTTAACTCTTTGAACTTCTGCTTTACTTGGAGCTCCTTGATAACAATAATCTTCTAAACATTTAAAAGTCAATTTCTTAATCTCCTCTTTTATTCTTGCTCTTTCTGATTGAAGGGCTTTTTCTAAATTACCTACTTTTTCTATTAATTTAAAAGTGCAATCATCGCAAAGGATAATTTTATTAGCAAATGTAATCTCCCCACAAAATCCTCTCTTTAAATCGCAATTACATCCTAAAGGTTCTTCAATTATTTTATCTTCAGTTTTCATTTTTCTTTCATATTACATAATCATCTAAAAGTTTATTTAATTCTTTAATTAAATCAAAATCTCCATCATCTCTGATAAGAACTCTTAATGTAATTAGCCATTTCTCTTTTAAAGTTTTTAAAGGCACAATAATAACATCATCATTTTCATAACTTTTAAGAAGTTTAGTAATCCAATCAGAATTCATTTGCTCTTGTATTTCATAGATATAAACTTTATTTTTAATTTTAATGTAAATATCAGGCATTAAACTTTTTTCAGGATAATATTCTGTATAAATAGGAATTTTAAAGTTATCTGGATAATTTCTTCTTAATTTTCTGACAATCAAGGTTCTGACTACATCATGAAAATCAAAGGCGGCTGAGAGATTATGCCCTACATTTATTTTATTATTCCTTTTCCAATCCATCATTTTTTTAATTTTTTTATTTCATTTGCTAATATTAAATTTGATATTTTTTGAATTTTAGACAAATGATAAGTTATTGTATTTGCTCTTTCTTTCATATTTATTTTATTTTGTTGTCTTATTTTAATTATTTCATGTCTAAATTTTTCAAAAAAATAATCAAAACTTTCCCAATCTTCAAATTGAAGATAGACATTTGAAATTTTTTCTTTATTTGTATGATCTTGAAATACTATTCCTTTTTCAAAGATCCTAATCATATCTTCTTTTTCAATCAATATTACATTACCATTATTTTTCATTTTGTTGTATCATATATATCAAAACCGAGAGGATATGGCTACAGGGTTTTAAAAAACTTCCTGCTGAACAAGAGCATAAGCAAAGCATTTCATTATTTCTATACTTTAATTGAACGTGCTGTTCTCCTACTTCAAAAGATATTGAATTATCTGTTTCACTTAATTTTTTGATTTTCTTGGTTTCCAATAAGTATCTTGCTTTTTCAAAGATTTTCTTTTTCATCAAAATGCCTGCATTAATTGCTTTAAAATATCTATTGCTTCTTCTATAAGTTTTGCATTTTGTATTTCTGGAGGGGATTTTCTGCTTAATTCCAAGAAGATATCTTTTGCATAACTCACATACATGCTTTTGCTTCTGTCTTCAATAATTTCATTTCCTTTTTTAAAAGGCTTTATATCTGCTTGTTGTTTAGATTGCTGTGGTTGTTGTGATTTTTCACATTTAATAAAAACTACTATTCTATTTCCACCACCTTCTTCGTTTTCTATCACACTTGCTTCACAAGAAGAGCCGACACTTATATATTCTGGCTTAACTTTTTCGCCAAGACTAAACCATTCACTTTCAAGTGCATTTCCTTCTTCTTCATTATTGAATTCTATGCAAACTGCTGTCTTGTCTTTTCTTATTGTCTTTACAATTCCATTTATTTTTTTAGTTTCCATCATTTCAATTCCAAATTTACAGGAATTCTTCTGCATTTTTTATTCTTGCAGATATAAGCAATTACTTTATCCATATATCTTCCACATTCTGGGCATTGTGCTGATTTGATTTTATTTTTCTTCATTTTTCCAATTTCTTGATTTACAATTTGGGCATTCAACTGGGATTTTTTCAGAACGAGGCATCCATTCATGCTCGCATTTTAGGCATTTATATTTTTTCATAGAATTATATGACTATCATAGTATTTAAACCTTTCGTATATATTAAATTTCTTTGAAATATTTGTCAATATCAATAATTTCCTGTTTATTTCTTTCATCAAATTTTTTTTGATTATAATGCACAGCATATCCAGAAATCTCAATTAAATTCCTACTTTCAAGAATATTTAAATATTTTTTAGCTATGGCCTCAGTTACTTTAAATTTATCTACTATTTGAAATATTAATTTCTTTTTATCTGCAAGTAATGGATTTTTAATGTCTTTAAGTTGAGTTAAATAAAGACTTTCAATTAAGAGATTGATATGAGATTCTTCTAATGCAATTTCATCAGATTGTTTTTTCATTTTAATCCACATTTAATTTTCATTTCAATAGAACAACTTTCCATAAATTTATCAAAATCTTCTTCTAATGCTTCTGGATTATTCACAAAAAAATTCTTTCTTATTTCTTCTAATTTTTCTCTTTTTTTTTCAATTAATCTTTGTTCTTTTTCCCTTTGCTTTTCTCTTTCAATTTCTTCTTTTGTGATAACTTTATAATGCTCTTTCAAAAGACGATTAATAGTTCCTGACAAATTTATATCTAATTCTTTTGCTTTTGTTATTAATTCTTCATCAATAGAAATTGTTGTATGAACTTTCATGAGAATAAAACAAATACATACTATTTAAACTTTTCTTAAATTTAAAAATATTTCCCCATAAGAAATGAAGGTGTTTATCGACGATAAAATAAAGAAAAATCACCCTTCTATTTCCTATGCGAATTTCCCCCTCTTACCAACACCCCCTACTACGATACATACATACATACATCAAACACCAACACCCTTCCAACTAAGAATTACACGCCCCTATTGCATTCAACACCCAAAAGCCAAGAAAGATGTGTATTTAAAGATTATGGTGACAAAATGTAATGTTTAGAATTAATAAAAAAATAAGAAAAAGAAAAAAAATAAATCAAAATTTCTGATTATTCCAGAATTGTTATTTCTGGATTTTCCTCAGGTTCATAGAAAACATTCACATTGAAAGTATTGTAGCATTTCTCTTCAACATCACTATCAAGATATTTCAATTTTATACTGAAAGTTACTGAGTATTCATCTTCATCAATCTCAACATTCCATGCGTCATATACTTTCTTTACTGCAATCTGGTCTTCATCGTATTCTATTTCATCACAAGTTGTTAATTCTAAATCTTCTATTTCACTTGTAAATTCTTTTATTGCTTTATCAAGATAAGTCGCTTTTATATCCAAAGGGATATTCACTATTTTCTCAACAAGAACTTCTTTTTCTACGATTTTTTCTACTTGGACTGGCACGTCTTTCGTTACTATTTTTTCTACTTCTATTGTTCGGGCATCTGGATGAATTAAATATCCAGCATAACATCCAATCAATAAAGCAATAATACCGATTATGGTGGCCACTCCATATCCAACATTTTTTGACATTTTTGATTTTTTACCTCCTAATATGATTAAATTTTTAGTGTTTATAAATGTTTCTTTAAAAAGTTTAAGTAAATAGGGCATTTAACATAATTCCCCATATAGCATTTCCAATAATCCCCTCGAACTTCACATTTCTGTTTAGGCACTTCACAAATAATCAAATCTTCAGATTTTTTAATAATTCTTTCTAATTCATCATTTTTTAAAGCTTCTTGCCCTTCTTTTAGATATTTATTGCTTAGTAATCCTTTACTTGCCTTTTTTGCATAATCTGATAAGCCTTCAAAATGCTCTTCCGAGTTTTGACCTTGCATATTTACCTCCAAACATTAACATACTTCCTCTTTTTGCTTTAGTGCTTTTCTCAGCAGTTATACCATCAATTAAACTTAAAATATCAGATAAAGCTATTGATGATACCCCTCCTGTATAAGCAGAAGCAGTTACACTATCACTAAAGATTAAAGTATCTAAAAAAGATTTTGAAGTAATTTTATTTTTTGAAATTAAGTCAGATAATACTAAAGTTTCTGTAATTAATCTATTTAAAATTCCATTTCTATTGATTGTATCAGTTAAATTAAGAGTTTCAAGAATTGACAAAACAGCAATTTTATTTTTAGAAATACTATCATTTAAGCTTAAAGTTTCACTTGCATTAAGATTTTTATAGACTGTTGATTGAGTTGAAACACTATCAGTTAAAACCAATGTTTCTGAAAAATATTTATTTAAAATAGCTTTTTTATTTAAATTATCAGTTAAAGTTAAACTTTCTGAAAAAGATTTATTAAGAATTGCTCTTTTAGATATACTATCAGATAATATTAAAGTCTCTGTAAATGCTCTCGCATAAGTTACTTTAATTGAGATTGTATCTGTTAAAGAACAGGTTTCATTTAATTCTTTATTGAATTCGACATATAAAGGAATTGGGCTCATTATTGCACCCCCATACTTATGCTTTGTCCGGGATTAGCAGTTATATATGAACAATTAGCTTTTAGCCATATTTTTTTGGTTTCACTAACTGCTACATTAGACCAAATTGTTTGTGCAGTTGTGCTTAAAGTGATATTATTAGAAAGACTATCATTTGAAGCCCAAATAGTCCATCCACTATTTAAAGTTCCTGTTAAATTAATTATAAAATTTCCAATAGCACTTCCATTATTTGTTGCATTTATTGAAGCAATTACTGAAGTTTGCCCATCTGGGCGGCTATCCTTATTTTCAAAATCTGGAGAACATCCAAGAAATCTAATTAATCCTAAAGGCAAGGCAACTGAATAATTTATATCTGCAACTCCACCTACAGGTGCTTCATACCAGCTTGTTAAAGTTACATTTTCTTTTATAATCGGCGAATAAAAAGGATTTGTTGAATTTCCTGCATAAAACTTTAATCTTAAGCTTACATTATTTGGGTTTCCTGTTATTGTATAATTAGTTATCATGCAATTTTGAAAATTTACAACTGAACCGTTGTATTGATATTGCCAAGTGCATACATTAGCTTGACTTAAACCCTCACAAGTTGCTTGGCTTTGAAACGAGCCACATTCTGGATAAAAAACTGTTGTACAAGTACCATCCCAACCGCAGTTTGATTGCTCTGAACAAGCAGTTTGGTCAGAAATGTCAGTACAAATATAATAATCTGGCTCTACATAAAATCCAGGGTCATCCATGCATCCAGCGCCCATATAAATCCCTAATTGCGCAGATAAGTTGCTTCCTAAATTAGTATCGCAATCTCCTAAAGTTATGTTTACTTTGTTTTCTGTTCCTGTTCCAGAGATATTAATAGAATTTATATCCTGTGTTCCTGAAACTGCAAATCTTGCAGATTGATTATTATAAATTGCTAAAACTTGTGCAGATGTTAAATTTGTATTGAATACCATAACTTCATCTATTGAGCCATTAAAATATCCCATAGATACTGCTGAATAACCCCCTATTGCCCAAGACGAACATATACTATAATTCCCAGTTGGTATTGTGCTGTTTACTATAACTCCATTAATCCATATAGACATATTCATAGTAACATTATTATACATTCCAACTACATGTGTCCATGTATTTGCAGGAAATGTGTTTATCGGTGAATTAACTCTATCATTTGTAGTAAAACTATTTAAAATAAATTCTGCACGATTATTATTACCTCTTAGTACACATTCTGATGCTGTTGTTGTAGATTGTAACATTCTATAATCTGAAATTGATGCTTGTCCTGTTTTTGGATTAGCCCATAAAGAAATTGTCATGCTTGAATTTCTAAATGTCCACTTATTTGGATAATCTATATAACTTCTGTGCCCATAAGTTCCATCACCACTAAACTGAACACAATCTCCATAAACACATCCACTTGAATTAACAATAGTTGTTCCTAAAAAAGTTCCATCTAAATTATTACTTGAAAAATCATAATTGCCTAAATCATCAAATCCACTCATAAATCCATCATTTGCTCCTGTTCCATAATCTTTTGTTTTATAATTTGATGATAAATTAAACGGATAATAAGCAACTAAAAAAGCATCAGAAACAAAATCACTTCCTGCCAAGCCAGCTGATTGATTGTTATATAAATCAAGAATCTCTGTTGAAGATAAAATCCTATGAAACACCATAACTTCATCTATTGAGCCATTCATGGAGCCTGCAAAAGTTGTTCCTCCAATTCCTAATGTTGTTGCAGCTTGGCTATTGTCATCTATATTTGCAGTTAAATTTACTGTAGTTCCTTGTCGTGTGCCATTAATATACATAAAAACATTTGTTGTATTATAAACCCCGCAAACATGTATCCACTGATTTGCTTTATTTAGGACACAATCAACACATGTTGAAATTGCACTTACATGAGTAACATTATCAACAGAAAAAGTTATATCCTCTGCTGAATCAATACCCAATTTAAAAGGGTCATATCCAGCACCAGACTGTGCAATTATCATCTGTGATGATTCAACTGTATTTCCTGGAATATTAAGCCATGCACAAATGGTTATATTATTTCTGCCAGAACCTATATTTGGGTCGCCTAATTCAACTATATCATTTCCATCAAAAGACAAGCTATTTCCGACTTTTCCACTGACAAATCTTGGTGATGTTGAGCCATCTCTTTTATCTCCATCAAAATTCCAGTACCCTATTAAATTATTATAAGGAGTTGTTGTTGTAATATTTAAATGTGTAAAATTAGCTTCTGCTGTGACGTTAATTAATGTTCCTGCATACATAGCTGAGTTTTGAATAACTATTGTTGGATCAAAACTTATGTTCCAAGTTCCATCTCCATTACTTATAAAATTACTTATCAAATTTCCTATAACAATATCTGTTTTGTTAATAATAGGAATTGTATAAGTTGAAAGAATATCATCATGAGAAATATATATTTTATCCTTAATTATAATTGTATTGCCTTCTAACCTTATATCATCCCAAGTTAAACCAGTTGAATTGCTTCTATGCAAAACAACATACTGAAGATTATTTTTAATAGTTGTAGAAATATTGTTAAAATTAACTCCATATTTATAATGAGTATCATCAATTTGAACTTTCCATAAATCTTTTTCTATTGAAGCTGGAATATCCCCCCATTGATAAACTGCTCCATTTTTCATAACAAAGTAAGGAATAAAAGTTACTGAATAAGTATCTTTATAAGAAATCTTTAAGCCATTATCTATTTCTACTTTATAATTTAAGTTTTCTGGATTAGAATAAGTTATAGGTATAGTTATTCCACTTCCAGAGCCATACCAATAAGGATCTAATTCCTTATCTTGAGTGCTAAAACTCCATTTAATTGTTTCTTTAGGATTATTTTTAATTCCAACTATTCTAAAATATTTTGTAGTATATGCAGGAAATCTAAAAACATATTCTTTGTCTTCTCTTGGCTTTGTTTTGTTTGTAAAATCTATATATTTCCATCCTTCAAACCAAAGTCCATTAGGAGAAGCACAAGAAATTGAATTGGTTTTGCATCTTCCATCTTTTACAAAAAGTGCATAATCTTTAATTTCTGGAGAAAAATCTAATTTAACTTCTTCTTTAGAATAAATATCTACATAATAAGCATTAGGATTTCTAACACTAAAATCAGAAATACAAGGATTAAAATAATCTCCTTCACAAGTTATATCTCCTGTTAAGTTTACTATTTGAAAACCATAAATTACTGCCAAAATTTGAAACAAGCCTAATATTGTAATGATTGAACTTCCTATCCCTACACCAATTTTTAACCATTTTCTCATTTTAAGAAATGGATTAACTTACTGCTACATCATATCCGATATTTAAGGTATCTCCAGAGTTTACACTAATCGCACTAAAAGTTGTTCGAGCTAACATATCTCCACCAGATGAAGAATTAAAAATCCCTGCTTCTGTGAGAGAATTGCTTGCTGTTATTGCTACACTTGCTGTTAATCTTGCTGTATCGTTTGTAACTGTTGTTGTAGTTTGACTTCCTGTTCCTGCTCCTCTATATTTCTCGCCAACTAAAGCTGTTTGTGTTGCATTTGGGGCCGTTGTTCCTGTTCCTGCCGCTAAATAATCAAATGCTACTCCGCCTATATCTGTTAAAAGTAAACCACTTACTTCTGTTTTCCCTGCGTTCATTATTGTATTCTCGGTGTCTCTTTCTTCAATTACTTGATTGTCTCTAAGGCATGCTATTCTAAATCTACCTTTTAAACCAAATTTTTCCATTTTTCCTCCTATTTATTTTGAATATAATTCTTTACGAAATAGGAAATCAATCCTATTATTGGAAGTGCAATTGCATTGTATTCGTTAGGCACCCATTGTGTGTAGTTATCCAATAATAAAACCAAAGCAGGGATCCCCATTACAATTGCCACATTTTTTATGCTCTTCCAAATTCCTATTCCTATGCTGTATTTTGTCATTTTTTCCTCCTATAAAAACATTAATTTAATTGCAATAGCAGTAATTATTCCCGCCATATAATAACCTACTCTCCTCATCCATCTAACATCTACTTCTATTTTTCCAGCTTTTTCTTCTATACTTGTCATTCTATGGTTCATAGCAGTTACGAATGTTTCAATTTGATTTTCTGATATACTTATCTTAGGCATTTAAGGCTCCTATAACCTCTTTTCTGTTTTTGTGAGATATTTCATAGGTTAGCATAAAATCTTTGATTTGAGAGGGTATTCCATCATTTTTAATGGCTTTTAGAAGGGTAGATGTATTTTGGTCAAGATAATTATCAAGCGTATGATAAAGAAACCATTTTAGATATTTAACTGCTTCTCTTTCTGTTATTCTTAAATCTAAAAATTTATCAATTTCTTCCATCTTTTTATGAAGTTTAATTTATTTAAATTAACTATGTTGAATTTATGTAAATTTATAAAGCATATTATCTTCCAATAAATCTCCCGTGCCAATCTCTTCTCATTTTATCTCTTCCATCAATTATTTTATGACATTTATTGCATAAAGTTATTAAATTTTTTGGATTATTATTTTTTATGTCATTATCTTTGTGATGAACTTCTAATCTTCTATTTTTTATTTCTTCTTTTTTTAATTTACAATTTTCGCAATAGTTTTTTTTATATCTTTTTGCTCTTTGATGATAAGTTGTTTTATCTAAAATTATATTATTTCCTTTCCAAGATGGGTGATCTTTTCCGTATAATTGTTTCCAATTTTTATTTCTTTTTTCTTTAATTTTTTTTGCCCTTTCTATTCCATAAATTTCTTCATAAATTTTTCCTTTATATTTATTAGGTATTCCTTTTCGTTTTTCAGCACCAGACTTTATTCCGAGATGGTCTTTTGCAGTTAATCCTTTATTCCAAGATTTATGTCCTTTCATAATTCTGCTATAACCTACTTTATAACAATCTCTTGAACAATATTTACTTGTTTTAATATTTTGATATTTCTTAGGAAGTTCTTTTCCACAAATTAAACAAATTTTCATAACTTATTTAATTTATATAACTTTATAAATGTATCTATTGATAGGTTTTATTTCTTATGCAAAAGGCAAAGTGAATCTATTTGAGTATCTGCTGAATTTAATATTATTTTTATTTTAAGATTTTGCCCGGGTGGAGATAAAGTTAATGAAGTATTTAAAGAGATTGTTTGCCATGTAACTCCATTATCAGAAGATACATAAAAATTAGTTCCTGAAATAGTTTCTCCTATTGCCCTTAATTCACAAGCAGTTGCATTTGAAGATAAAGACTTTACAGAGCTAATCCATGTTCCAGAAGAAGCAGTTGATTTTAAAACTCCATTAATTATTTGAGTAGTTGAATGCGTTCCACTATCTGTATTAAAGTCAAAATTCCAAGAATATTTCATTTCATAAGGATTAGGCATTTCTGTAATTTTTTGTTCTGTTGAAATTCTATCTCTTATTATATGATAAATTTTTTGAGGCTCTTTTTCTATTGTTAAAATTGTCTCATGAAAATCCTCAAATTTATGCCTGTATGAAACAATTTTGTAAGTATTTGGCTGTAAATTATTATCAGGGTCAGAAATCCATATTTTTTCACCGGGCTGAAGAGTTGCTAATCCTTTGCAAGTTATATCTCCTACTAATGGGGGGTCTTTGGCTAAAGCAAGTTCATAATCTGCTCTTTCTTGTGCCTGTGTTTCAGTAGTAATATTGCTGTCATTTATAATTAATTCTCTTATTCCATAAATTGTTTGGCTTGTTAAATCTTCTGCTGTTTTGATTAAAGGCAAATCTCCGATATTTGCACCATAAACTATTACTCTATTTGCAATTTGAGATTGGTCATAAGCAAATTCTCCTGTTTCAAATATATTTTGAGTATGAACTGCCCCTTCAGTTGAATTTGTTATGCTTCCACTTTCAAAATAATGAACATCCAAATCAGCGTCAATATAAAAATCAAATCCACTCATTTTGCATAATTCCTGAATGCATTCCATCATAGGCTTTTGATACCAATTAATTGTAACATTTGCTGAAGAAACATTAATATTATTATAAGTAAATCCAGAAGTATATGCTTGAAATAATTCTGTTAAGATTACAGAAGTTTCTATATCTGAAGAAGATTTAGTAACTGAAAGTTTTAAAAGTTTTAGGCTTTCACCTCTTCCTGTTAGTTTAATAGTATTTTCAGTATAATTTACTTTTTCTGTTCTTCCTCTAAATCTTTTTGTTGCAGCAGTTTTAGCATAATCACAATAAAAATTTAAAACCTCATTTCCAGAAAATTTATTTTGATATGTCTGGGAAGAATTATCAATTGTAAAATTAAAATTTCCAATAGTATCAGTTGCTCCATCAACAATTTCTCCTTCTAAAATTATGTCAGTTATATCATAAGCAGTTCCATCGCTTCCTACAATTTCTATTTTATAAAGTGCGTCATAAATTGGTGGGATAAAAATATATGTTGGAATAGTAATTATACTTCTTGCAGGCATTTTAAATCTCTTCGGAACAAACACAATCCGAACAGCACCCCCTTATTTTAATATCTGGCTTCCATAATCTCCAATATGTATAATTGCAAGAATAATCTGCCCACAACCATAATTTTGAATTATTTAAATAAGTTAGATTAGTTTTAAAATCTTTCCAAGTATTGTTAAGCAAAAATCCATCAGACTTATTTAGAGTAATTGAAGCAGTAAGATTAACACAACTAAATGTTTCATTAAGATAAATAAATAAATTCATATTTTTTCCTCCATAATTATAAGTAGTGAGATTAAAAATGGGAGTATTAGATGTCTGTCCATAAGGAGTTACATTTTTAGAAGTAGAAGTTTTAGGAATAAACTCAAGATAATTTACATATCTTGGAAAATTAAAATTCCATTTAGAATAATAATTAGTTATATTTAAAGTGGATGGGGAAATTTTTGATTGATCATAATGTAGTCCCAATCCATCATTCCAAAGTTGAAAAATTTCACTTATATCTAAAGTTCTTGTCCATATTCCTACTTCATCCATAGTTCCATTAAATGGATTCTGTCCAGTAAATGTAACTCCCATAATTAATTTACGATTATTAATCCCAGAAATATTTGTAACAACTCCATTCCTACAATTATCCAAAGTTCCATTAATATATAAACATATACTACTTGAATTCTTTGTTATAACTATATAATTCCATACATTAGAATTTAAGATATTAGTTGAAAACTGAGTAGTTCCAGAACCATTAAAACCTGCCAATAAAATTTTATTATTTGAATATAAATTCAGTGCCCATCCCCCACTTCCGCAATTAGTGCCGAAACTATTGCAGTAATCAAAATATTCTTGTTCTACTCCCAATTTAGTATGATTGACCCAGAAAGAGATAGTATAGTTAACACCACTTTGGTTAAAATTTATATTATCTGAATAATTGGTTACATTCCATCCAATAAAACTAACTCCTGACTGTTTGCTTCCTAAACCAATTATTCCTGTATCAAATGTAGGAGAACCAGAAACTGGATTAAAAGCAGTTAAATTATAATAAGAGGGATTTATTTGTTCTGTTTGATTTTCCATAGCCCAATAAGCAATAATTTTAAAAGAACTTTGAAAATAAACTGATATATTAGTAGTTTTATTTCCTCCAGCATAATCTAATCTAATATCATTTATTTGTAATGTTCCATTTAAACTACTTTCAATTTTAATAGGAATATTTGCAAAATTAGTAGAGTTACCTAAAAAAGAAGAAATTAAGTCAATATCTAAATAAACAGGGTTTGGATTATAAGTATAATTAATTTGAATATTTGAAACAGCTAAATAACCTGGTGTTTCCGAAACAAAATAAATTGGTATATTACAATATCCTGTGCTATCTTGAGTGCAATTTAATAAATAATTATTGAAAGAAGTTTTATTTAAATTAATCTTGGTATTTAAAGTATATTCATTAGTCCAATTCCATTCTCTTACTCCATCAATTTGCCCAACTTCAATATAAGAATTAGTTGGATAAGATGCTGTATAGGTTTTAAAAGCAAAATCAAGAGATTTATTTTCATTTGTTCCAGAATATGCTGAAGCTGTTCCTCTTAAATATACATCATTTGATGAGCCTCTCCAATATACGCCATTTGTTGTAAAGACATCTATTGAAATATAATATGTTTTTGAGATATTTAGAGATAAATAATTTGTAGGGATTATTTCCACATAATCATTATAATCAGGATATTGATTTAAAGGAATTTTAGATAAAACTATGCTTGTATTAAATATTTCACTCCCATTTATGGTTGTTCCTATCCTTAATTTAACATCACTTGAGGCACTGCTATTCTTTGCAAGATTTATATATAATTTTGAAAGATTTGAAACAGAAGGCTGGAAACTTTGAACTAAAACCACCCCTGGTTGTCCAATATAAGATGATATACTTATATTGCTTTGTTGGTCATAAGCTTCTTTTAATAAACCAGAAATATTAAAATTAGCATCCGTTATTTCTGCTTGCTTTTTTAATCTAATTTGTGCGGCTTTAGTATCTGCTTTTTCAAATTCATAGTAGTAACTTGCATTCAAATACCAAGTTATATTTGTTTCTCCAAGCTGTGAATTATAAACATCTATATATCGTAAAATAAAACGCATTGTTAATTTATTTTTAGTATCATAACAAGAAGGTAGAATGGTATCCGTATAAGTTCCTATGCTTCCTCTTGCATTAATAATTTCTGGACCTTCTGTTTTATTTAAGCAATAAATATAAACTAATCCAGGACAAGCAGGACAGGCACTTATATATGGTATTTTATATGTAATATTTGCAGAAGCAGGATTAATAGGTATAGAATAATTTATATCAATTGCTACATCTGCATTATTACTGAAAGCATAATTATCCCAATTTCTATCATAAGCATTTGAACAAGGATAAGATGAAGAACATTTGCCAGAACTATTCCATCCTTCTGTAGATTCTCCAGTTAAAGTGCTAACATTTGTAGTAAGAACAAATTGAGTAATTGTAATATTTTTATTTGATAAAGTTCCAATATCATTACTTAAAGTATTATTTATATAAATTTTTATATTAATTGGATAAGTTCCATTATTAATAAATCCTGTAATATTCAAAGAAGCATTAACTATTTCATCATATTGATGTTGTTTTATATAAACACTTTGATTTCCTCCATTATTCCAACTAACATTTTTAGTTACATTTGTATCATTAAATTGATTATTTCTAAAAAAAGTTATATTAAATAAAAAATTAGCAGATGGAGTTCCACAAGCATAAGAATTATTGTAACTTGGATGGTCAATATCTACACAAACAGTACTTGCTCCAGAAAGATTAGCAGTAATATTTACTTGACTTCCTAATTCAAGATAAATAGTTGAAACACTTGTTCCTCCTGTTGCTCCGCCTGTAGAATTATACCAAAATGGGTCAACATCTTTTCCAGAAAGAGATAATCCCCATTTAACTATTTGTTCTGGCTTTTTATAGCCAATTATTTTAAATTCATGAGTTTTATTTTTATCCAAGCATTTATTTGCCGTAAAATTATATTGCTTCCATCTATTTGGATTATCACTTCTATATCTACTATCTGCTTTATAGATTTCTATTGTAACATTTGGCTCTGTCATAACTCCTTTAAATGTGCTTCCAAAACATAAACTATATTCCTTTAAGGATATGTTGAAATAGGATATACAAGTATCTCCACAAACTTGGTCTCCACTTGTTTGAACATCTATTCCTAAATAAGATAAGCTTAAAAGTAAAGCAAAGAATAAAATTAAGCTTCCTCCTCCATATATAAAAACTTTCTTGGTTTTGCTCATTACTCTTTTCGTAAATACCATTATACTTTAACTCCTTCAAATAAAGTTAATTGAACTTCATATTGATAAGGATTATTTGCAGACTTAGTTATAGCTTTTTCAATAATCATTAATTTTTCTATATACATACTTAAAGGATTATTAGGATGCGTATTGTAAGTAATTGTGCAAGGAGTTCCTTCTATTCCTCCTCCTTTAAAAATTGAAATTAAATTATTTCTATCTGTCGTATTTGTTAAAACTCCTCTTACTTGTAAAGTATGAGAAATTTTTAATAAATCTATAACTTTATTTGTTGCTGGCCCGCCATCTTGTTTTTGTGCAGTTGTAGGTATAATTATTGGCTTGATTTGATTACTCCAATCATCAGTTATTTCAACTGTTCTGATAGTAACATCATATCCCCCTCTTACAATATTTATATCTGTTGTCATTTTTAAACCGCCACCATCCTTTTAACTTCTTCTACTAATCTAATGTTATTATCTTTTAATAATCTTTCCATTTCTCTTTTATCTGAAACTTGGATATTATATGTAACATTTAAAATAATTTCTCCACCACCTTTTCCAGCAGGAATTATTCTTTCTCCTGCATGAAGATAAGCCAATCCCGTATATGGCATTATCCCTCCATATTGAAAACCTAACCATTTTTTAATAGTTCCAACAACTTTAGAAAATACTCCCCCACCACCGCCGCCGCTTATACTTCCCGAAGGAGTTTTAGTATTTTCTTCTACTCTATATGTTCTTATTGTATGAATTGTTTCAATATTTTTAGGAATAGCATCAAATTCTTTTGTAACTCCATCTACATAATTTGTTACATTAGCCCAATTTGTTTCAAGAGCAGTTCCCCAATTTTCTTGCATATTTAATGTTCCTCCAGAAAAATTTGAAATAATTTTGTCAATATCATCATTAATAGAAATTTGAGAAGTATCAAAATCTTTAGTTATTCCATTGGCAGTAGTATTCATATCATTCATAATTTCTTTTGACATAATATTCATATCTTGTGTAACATCAAATTTCATATTTTCAAATTCTCTTGAGGTAGTATCAACTAAACCATTAACTGAATCTTCATGATAATCTGCCCATTCTTTTGTATATTTTTCAATTTCTTCAGTAGATTTGGAATAATCCATAACAAATTGTCTTGTTCCTCTTTCTTCATAAGGATATTTATATTCTTTCTCTTCCATTCCCGGTGGAGTTACCATTCTATATGCTTTACTTTCTTCTGCTAATTTAGTTATATATTTCCAAATAATATAACTTAAAGCTACTATTAGTATTAACCAACCCGCCCATTTTCCTAAAAAAGCTAACATTCCACTCCAAGTAATAGGCAATCCAAGAATTCTCATACTTGCTAAAAAAAGAACAATTTGTCCTGTAACTCCTAATATTTGTCCAGCAACCCATCCAAATAAAACTCCCCATCCAATTATTGTTGAATAATCTTCGGGCAAATTCATTATAGCATTTATAAAATCATAAACAAAAGTTGAGACCGTATCCATAGCAGGAGCCATTAAAATTGTCCACATATCAGTTGTCATAGCAGTAATTCCATATAACTCCATTTGAGCAGAAACTATTCCTTTAAATGCTCTTTCTAAAGCCATCCCCGCAAACATTATGCCCAACCATCCAAATTGAAATCTTCGATTTTGCAAAACTGCTTGTTTAACTGCACTTCCATAACTTATAACTCTTTGATTTAAGTTATCCCATAATCCAACTCCTTTTATATTTGTAAGGAAATTTTGTTCTGCATATTTGTTAAAATCTTTTTGAGATAATCCAGCAATATTTAAATAATCAGATAAATCTCCTATAGGCTCAAAATCCATTTGATCCATTTGATTTTGAAAATTTTTAACAGGTTTTTGTAATTTTTCCCAAAGATTTTTTGTTTCTTCTAAATTCAAATTCATGTTCCTTAAAGGTGTTTTTCCAAATCTCCCCATACTGTCCATAACTCTTCTAAAACCTAAAAATTCATCAGTTAGATCTCCAAACATTACTTTTCCTTTTACTGATATTTTATCAAATCCTTTTAAATCGAATACTGGTTTTCCTATTTCAGAAAAAGATTTATTAATAGTCCTTGCTAATGCTTCAATTTGAGGAGTAGCTTCATCCTCTGCCCGTATCTTAATAATTATTTCTTCTTGCATTTTATTTTCTTCTCTTGGATTTATCTAACATTTTTTTAGTTTCTTTTTGCTCTTTATTCCACCTGTCAAGTAAATTTAATAAGTCACATAAAGGCATCTTTTTAATTTCTCTGTAAGATAAATGCAAATCTCTCATCATAATATACATTATATCTCCGATTATGTCTTTTGTCTTATTTCTATTTATTACTTCTTGAACTTCACTCGGCAGATACATTTTTTAACCCAGATATTTCAACAATTGCTTTTATAATATTCTGTAAATTTCTTAATGCAAACTCTTTGATTTCATCATCAGAGGCATCAGGAATTGTTTTTTTTAGAATTTTAACAGCAAGATCCTTCATTATTTCTGCTTTCGCCTTCATATCTGTATTAGAAGGGTCAAGAAGAATTAAATTAGGCAAGTCATCAATATTTACATAATTGCTTTTAAATTCTAATTCTGTATTTTCAATTGTGAAAATCTGCGATTTTCCGCACAAATTTGATATTTTACTCATCTCCAAAAGTTTTAAGCTTTTTTTTATCTCCCGCTTTTTTTAATTCATCAATTTGTAATTGTAAAGAAGAAAAAAGAGTAAGAATTTGTTCATATTGCTCTTGTATTTTCAATAATTCACTAATCCCTACCCAATAAATATCTCCATATCTTTCTTTGCATAGTTTCTTAAATTGCTTTAATATACCTATCGGTATCCTTGTTACTTTGAAATTCGTATTCATTAAATCTTCTGGTTCATTTGTTTCCAAATTAACTCCTTACCACTTTAGCGCACTACTTGTAAATGCATTTAAAGCTGAAAGTGTTCCTGCCGTAGTATCTTTTGCCCAAATTCCCCAATTTTGTAATCCTGTATCATCTTCTGGTGCAAGTTTAAAGTTTATTGTGCATGTAAGCATATCTCCTGCATCTTGAGTTTCTTCAAGACTTGTGCAATATGCATCACAAAAACTTCTTCTTCTTGCTTCATTAGAACCTGTTATAGCTTGGGTAGCTCCTGTTACTCCTGATTGATTTGTCCATAAAAATGTAACCCTGTATTTAGTGCCTAATGTTGATGAAGTTATTGCTGAACCACTTACTCCAAATGCTGTTGAAGCAGTTTGCCCTGCATTTATCCAATCAAATTCTGCGTGGCTAACTGGTATTCCATCCATGCTGATTTCCATATCTTCTCTGGTTGTGTATTTTGAGATTTTTCCGCCAAAGGTTTCTACTCCTTCCAAATCAAATCCGCCGCCGCTTACATTCAAATTAGTTGTTCTTGTTTGCAAAGCTAATTCTGCTCCACTTAAAGCAGTGATACTTACATAACACTTTTCAAACCATGCTTTTGTATTCATTGAAATTTTTCCCTCCTGAAAAATTAATTTCTTTATTTACCTTTCCTTTCCTTTCATTTCGAGATTATTTGATTTAATGATGTTTGAATTGTAAATAATGCTTTAGCCAAATATTCTTGTTTTAAAAATTCATAATCCACAAAAACCATATTTGACCAATCTCTTCCGACTATTTTTTCTCTTTCAATTAATACTCTTCTTCCGCTTACAACACAAATAATAATATTTTTCATAGTTAAAGTATATTCAAATTCTCCGGTCATTTTACCTTTTATATTTTCGCCAGAAAGGGTTTCCATTAATCTAAATTTTAAATCTTCTCCAATTCCCTCTACATCTATTCGCAATCTTTCTTTTATTTCAGATGAAACTCTCATTAAATTATTAACTGTTCTATCTACTCCTAAAACTTCAAATCTCATATTTTACTCCTAAAAATTAAGCCTATCATTCTATAAGTTATTTTTTTTCCATTTAAATCAAGAGTATAAGTGATTGGGGAAGAAGTATGCTCTCTGGATGAAAAATCTGTTAATTTTGTTTCATCTTGAAAATTAGAAATAATATTGTCTGAAATAGTATCTACTTGCGAAGCATCATCAGAATAAACCTCTATTATAACTCTAAAAACTTTTTCTGAATTATTATCAAATGTTTTCCTTTTTTCTAAAACTTCTGATTTTAAAATAATAAAAGGATATCCATCAAATCCTTTTTCATTAATATTTGGGCGTGAAGGATGGATCCAATTTGCTTTATATCTATTTCTTGGGTCAAGCCCTGAAATTCCATTTAAGAAAGTTTTTATTGCATTATACGAATTGCTAAAAAGATTTGCATTTGTAATTGTCATTTTCTCTGCGAGATTATACCAATTCTATTGATTGTTTTTTTAATATTCTTTTGAGTTCCTCAATTCTTAAATTAATTTCTTCTACCCTTACAGGCGTAAAATTATCATACCCTTTGAATATGCTTTTATAAACTGATGAATTTGCCATTTGCTTAATTGTCAATAAAATGCTTAATTCTTTTACTAAAACAGGTGTAGAAGAATAACCATAATCATATGTAGCTTTAACCATATCTTCACCTTCATATGGAAAATTATCAATCCATCTAATCCTTCCAATTGATAAATCTTCAGAATTAGCAATATAATCATTCCCTAATCCACTTGTTAATGTTTCCCAATCTGGAGTTGCTGTTTGAATAGATAAATTTCTTTCAATAGAAGTTAAAGAAGTAATAGGATAATTCTTTAAAAAGAAAACTTTTTGGGCATAATCTACATTTAGATATTCTACGCATCCTGTATTATTATTAAAATTCCTTCCTGTTTCATTATTAATTAAGCTATCACTTGAACTAATCATTTGTTGAGTTATACTATCTTGAATATCTGCATAATCATAATCAGCAGTTAAAACACTTCCAGAACTTGCTCCAGTTAATCCTACAATTTTTCCATCATCTAAATTTAAAGTATAAGCAGAACTTGTAAGAGTTGAACTATTTGTATAAAGAATTAAAGAAGAAGTAATTAAATTATCATGGTCTAACTCATAATTTGTTGATGCTGTAGTTGAGCTTGTTCCTACTATTTCTTCTCTAACTTTTGTATAACTATCTTTTCCAAGATACTTCCAAATTTCATTTGATGAACAATAACTCATTTTAACCCCTGCGGAGATAAGACTAAAGAATACTAAAAAAATAAAAAAAATAACAATTAGTTAGTTATTCCTCTAATCAAACAATAGGCGTTTGGATATTTTATAGCGAAAGCCATTCTTGCAGTTGTTTGCCACACATAGACATCAGTTGTGATTGTATAATCTGTTTTCCAGATAAACCCTCTTCTTTGTCCAAGTATTCCAAACATCTTGCTTTTACCGACAAACGCATCTGAACTTGCAGATAAAGCCGCTGTTGTTCCATAAATCAAGTTTATAGGCACTTGAGCGCTTTGTTTCACTTTTGTTCCGTATAATCTTCCAATTGACCCTTCAGCAATCAAAGGACTTCCAAATGTTTCCATGTTCAATACTGGCCTTGAAGTGCTATCAGTAAGTTTCATTAAACTACCAATAGTTCTTGGGTTCCAATAAGAAACATCAGGTTGTTCGTGATTATCTTGCAAAACTTCTGTAACTGCATTTGCTATTCCTGCTAATGCAATACCTGCTCCTGTAACTGCGCTTCCTGTTCCCCATGTTCCTGTTTGGTTTGTATTTCCTGCCGCGTCTACAGCATTAGAATAACTTGCGGTGTGCAATAATCCATAGAATGGGCTTGCCGCACCAGTATTACCTGTTGTTAAGCAAGAACCTGTATAGATTTTTCCGTCAATTGAAATTGCTAAATCTGTAGCCATTTGGTCTACCAAATGATTAGCAAGATCAATATTGTTATCTTCTAATACTTCACTCGAAGCCTGAACTAAAGAAGCAACTTTCTTTGCTGTCAAAGTTATTTGTCCGTATGCTGTATTACTTTCTGTAATTGATGCTGTTTCTGTTATCCAATAAGCAGTTGTTCCACTTGTTACTTTAGGTATATACTGAACATCACTAATCATTTGCCTTACATCAAGATCATCCATTGTTATGGTTTTCTGTTGTATTAAGGCAAGTAATTGGTTAGAAAACTCATCAGGGACTAAATATCCACCTGCACTATTTGTAGCTTCGTTTAAAGCTTTTGTAATGCTCGGGCTCATTTGAACCTGAAGAGACCTTGTTCAATTGCCATTTCGCCTAAACTTTTGGTTTTGATTGGTTGTTGTGCAACTAATCCTCTTTCTGCTTCTATCAATTCTTTTATGCCTTCTTTAATAGCTTTTGCTATCATTTCAGACACATCAGTTTTTTTCTCTTCTTCTGCATCTTTTGTTACTTTGTCGTCTATTTTAGAAATGTCTTTCATTTCTTCTTCTACCATAGTCTCCTTTTCCTCCATTAAATTTAATTCATCACCTATATCTTCTGTTTCTTCTGCAAAATCTGTTTTTCTTTTCAGGCTTGCATCAGATAAAGATTTTATAAGTGAAAATGAACTTGCATTTGCATGCGCATCAGGATATGCTGGAATTCCTACTGCACTTGCTTCGTATAATTTTAATTTACCCCAAACTTTAATTTTTCTTTTCATTTTTCTCCAATTCTATTTCTTCATTATTTTCTACTTCTATGAAAGTTGGTTCTTCAGTTTGCCTTCCGCCTATACTAAACCCTATTGGCATTCCTTCATTAACATAATTCCAAAATAATTCACTATCTGGATGTGCTTTATTTAATCTTACAACAGCAGGCAGATTACTTCCTTCTTGTCTTGCATCTACCCATACACCCATCATTTGTTTCCAAGAATAAACATTTTTCACTCCTGTTTGTTCATGAAATCCATGGTCTGGGAAAAATCCTATTGTTCCAGATTTAAACTGCATAATCATATCATCTACTGCGGCTTGAGACATCATTTCATTATCTCTATCTTCTTTTAATCCAGAAACAGTTACTTCAATAAATCTTTGTTTTGATTTTTCTGATTTTGTTGCTGATTTTTGAATATCTACTTCTTCTTCCCAGAATTTAGTAATAGGTGCTTTAATAAAAATAACATCAGTATCTTTCTTATATTGTGCTTGGGCTATTGCCCACATCTCACTTTCAGTATAAAGTTTTTTAGTTCTTGGATTGGTTTTTCCTTTTAATCTTCTTACAATTGCGTCATGAATTTCATCTAATTTTTGTGGCATGCTATTCACCTTTAAAAGTAAAAGAATAATTAGTTTAAATTAACTATGTTAAGTTTATGTAAATTTTAATTATTTTAATTTGTTGTCCATAGTCTCTTTTGGAGTTTGGTCTTCGTTTTCTTTAGGGCGATTTGTATTTGTTTCTGTATCTCCAAAGGTAGGTGCAGTTGGTTTAGGCATAGTTCCTTTAGGCAATTCAGGCTCCAATCCCATCATCTCTCTGGCTTCTTCCACTGTTATTAATCCCGCTTGTGTTAAAATTTGAACAACTTGTGCTTCTCTCATTTCATCAATTTTATATATCTTATTAAATCTCATTACTACATTAAAAGGTTCCCATAATTCAAGATTTAAAGAATTTTCAATAATCTTCTGCATAAACTCTAATTTTTTATAATATCCTTCATATGCTCTGTTTACTGCCCCACCAACTTGGCGAACATCAATTGTAAGATTAACTCTATGTGCGGGAACTCCCATAAACATTAAAACAATTTGAGTAAAATGCTGAATAAGTTTAGAAAATTCCAAATCTTTATTAAATTTACTAACTTGCTCTGATGTTACATTTCCTGTAATCACCATAGAACGATATTTATTTGTTTCTTTTTTCATATTTTTTAATTCTTGAACAAGATTTTTATAATTTCTATCATCAGGAGTTGAATCTGGCATATGGAAAATAAAATAAGGTATTCCATCATTTTCAAAATATTTCCCTGCAAATTCTTTAGCAAAAATTAAAGTAGCCATATCACTCATAGCTGTTTCAAAAGGAGTAAATCCATAAGGTTGCCCGCCTATATTAAATAAGGATAAATGAATTATATCTTTAGGGCTAAAAATTCTTTTTTTCCCTTGAACTTTTTGCTCATAGGAACTTACTTTTCCTGTTTCATCAAAATTTATTGTAATAGTAGATGCCTTCAGCAATTGCAAATCTTTAGGAGTTTTTACATCTTGCTTAATTAATTCATAAACTTCTTCTTTTTTTAATTTAACATTTAAAACTTTAGCTAATTTTTCTGTCAGTTTATAAGTAATGGATTTTATTTTATCTTCGTCTACAGACAATTTAAGAATATAAGCATCTCCTGTAATAACTAATTCAAGAAGAGAATTTGTTAAAATTTTAAAAGCATTGGAAGTTAAGCAAAAAGTATCTGCTTTTGTTTTTGCTGATTTACTGCCTACCCATCTCCATCCATCTGCCATTATATCTTCTACAATTGCAGTTGCGCAGGCACTTACTTCAGGGCTTGCTTTAACAACAGAATATAAAGTATCTACACTAACAGAAGTTTCTTTTGTGAATATCTTTTTTTCTATGCCTAATCCTGTAGCATGAGGCACATATTCAACTTCTAAACCTCTTATATGGGAAGTTTTTTCAATTTTTTGCGAATTTTCAGCATTTTTCTTCATATTTTAGCAAAATAAGTAAAGTTTATATAGTTTCTTCTTCTTTTAAGTAAATGGTAACTATAAAAAGAGGGAATTATTCTAAAGAATATCCTAATAAAGTAATGGAAACTATCTTAATGGATAAAAAGATTAAAGATGATTTCTCTAAATTTTGCAAAGAAAAGAAAATCAAAAAAAAAGATTTAATTGAAAAATTCTATAAAACTATTCTATTGCGACATAGAGAAGGAAACCTAAATCTTACTAATAATTATATAACTATTCATATTTCTTAATGCCCTTTTTAAGAGAAGGGCGAAACTCCAATACTTTACTCTACTTTACCTTACTTTACTTTACCACACTTTAAGCAACGTTACCCAACAAAACCTTATTACACAATACAAAACCTTACTTTAAATATGAACCCTGTTTTTAGAGAACAGGAAAACTCCAATACTTTACCAAACGTTACCTCAACGCACTTGACCTCACACTAAATAAATATAAACCCTATTTTTAAAAGAATAGGGAAACTTCAATACTTTACTCTACAAAACTCTACCAGACTTCACTTTACTTTACTTTATGAATATAAACCCTGTTTTTAGAGAACAGGAAAACTCCAATACTTTACTCCACTGAACCCTACTTTACCTACCAGACCTTACCCAACTCTACCGCACCCGACCCTACCCTACCTCACTGCTTCACTTAGCGTTTATTCCATTGAGGAAAATAATTTTATGAGTTTTAATAAGTTTTCTAAAGTAACTTCCATTTCCTTAAGTAATTGTTTTTTGTAACTTGGGGTTTTTATCACTTCTGCTAATGAAACATAAATATTTTCATCTTTTGCAGTTGTATCATTTTTTGCAGTTACATTAAAATATGCTCTTTCTTCTATCGGATTTCCTTTTATAACAATTACTTCAAGTATGTGGTTTGTGATATTTCTTGCCTGTTGTAATCTCCATTTTTCTGCGGCTTCATTATTATCCCATTCAAAATATTGATGTAAAATAGATTTTGGGTTTTTTGCTCGTTCTACTATATTACTTGGATTAAGAAGTTTTTTGGATTTTATTTCTTCAAGTTCTTCTCCAATTTTTTGTGCATCATCTACTGAAAATGGTGCGCCTGTTCTTGCTTTAAATTTTTTGGTTTTCATTTTGTTTTTACTTCATACATTCCAAATTTTCCACCGCATTTTGCTCTCGGAGACCAAATACCTATTCCATAATAAAATCCAGCATAGTTCAACAAATTCACTAAATCTTGCGGAGAGATGTTATTCTGGTCGTATTGTATTACTAATTCGCATTCCCAATCTTCTAAACAGGGAGAGATTTTTGTATTCCCGCCTTTTGGATAATGTCTTAACTTGGAAATCTTCTTATACTTTATTGGAATTAAATCATTTCCTTCACTATTGATTATTTGAATTCCTTTTAATAGTTTCTTTGAAAAATCTTTAGACCCAACAAAAGAAGTGCTTTCTATCATCGCTGATTTAAACCCTTGTGCTGGAAATCCAATATCTCCATTTGGAAGTTTATGAAATGCATTTTCATATTCCCAATCCATATTTCTTAATTGTTTTTTCCCTCTTATTTTTGAAGTTTGCTTTATTAATATTTGTTCTCTTATTTCTTCTGGAAATCTATCCATTAATAAACCAGTAGAAGTTAATTGTTTTATTCCTACTTTTAAAATTCCTAAATTCAATTTTGGAACAACAATCTCAAGTTTCTGTTCTTGTTCTTCTTTTTTCATTTTTATACCTCCTATAATTTAATTGAATATTATTTCCATTTTCTACTTTTGCATTCAGGACAAGATTTAGGATTTTTCAAATATCCTTTCCATTCATATCCGCATTCTTTGCATTTATTTTTAATATTTCTTTTCATAGAAATAAGAATAATAATAAGTATTTAAACCTTTCGTATATATTTATCCTTTCGTATATATTTATTCAATCCCTCTTATGCTTACATCTCCATAAATTTCTTCAGAAGCCTGATTAGCATAGGCAAGGCTGTCGACGCAATCATCGTATTTTCCTTTAACAAATTTTGCCCGAGTTGTCTGCCCCGGGCGGAAGTCTACTTTTAATGAAAATTCATTTAATTCTTTAAGCAATTCTTGGGCATAAGAATAAGCATTTATATCATCTTTATTATTAGGAATGACAATTTTAAAATTATCAAATTCATTTCTTAAATCAATCATCATTTTATATTTATCATCATAAGACATTTTCTTTGGCTCAAGATTAGAAAATTCTTCATGCAGTTCTCTTGCCTGATTATCCCCAATTCCAGAAGCATCCACTATTCCTTTTTTTATTGGAAAATCAATATATAATTGCCTTAATCTTCTTTTTTGCTCTTCAAAATTATCTCTAAACCTTAATGCTTTAGCAATCATTTTCCTGTCTGCATTTACTCCTAAAATTGTCATGACAACCCAATCTCCTTTTGGGCTAATTGCTACATCATACCCAAGATAATATTTCTCATTTACTTTTCCATATGGAAGGAATTTATCATTTGATAATCCTTGAGAGCATAATTCATAAGGAAATAAAGAATTTGCAGAAGATATTGGAATTAATAAATATTCTTGAGTATAAGCTAATTCTCCAAGTTCTTTTTTAATTAGCTTTAAACTTCTTTGAAACATAGTGTCATGCTCAAGCAAGGTATATTTTTGCTTCCATAAAACTTCTCCATCTTTTTCAGCAGGATATTCTTGCGAAAAATATTCATCATTATTTTCCAATTCGCAAAGTAAATCTCCATTAGAAATTTTTGTGCCTATCACACAAATTCTTCCTCTGTTTAATTGAACTGTTGGAGAAATAGCTGTCCAGAAAATAGTTTTATCTTCATATCTTCCTCCTTCATCTGCTAAAAGATAGTCTATTCTTAATCCCCTGACATTTTCCCCATAAGTTTTGCAATAGAAAGTGCATCCCGTCTTTAATGTTAATTCAGTGGCTTTCCAGACGCTTTCTTTTCCAATTGGCATATATTCTCTTAGTAATTCATTATCACAAATCATTCTCCTGACTAATTTAAGAACTTCTTTGCTTTGGTCAAATGTATTTGATACTATTAAGAAATTTAAATTTTCTCTAAATAAAGCAATCCATATAAAATATCCTGCAACAAAAGATGTTTTGCCGCTTCCTCTAAATGCAATTATGCAAAGTCTTGACCATTTTTCAAGCAAACCATACCATTCTTTATGATATTCTGCAATTTCAAATCCGAGAACAGTTTCAGCAAAATAAAGATAATCAGTAAAACACTCTGCAAGAAAATATTCAATTCTGTTTTCTTTGTATTTTGAATTTTTTAAAATTTCGTTTAAAGTTCTCATTTTTTCTCTTAAATCTTAGTTTATATGTGTTCATAAATTTATCTATAAAATCAAATAGTCTTACTCTTTTTCCTTTCTTTTTAAAATTTAAATACCAATTCCAATAACATTCAGAACAAAGAGGATAATCTTCACATATTATTGTGCATCCTAATATTTTTTGAGACTGCTTAGTAAATGAATTAAAAATTGTTTTTTCCAATTCCTGATTTCCATATGTCCCAAAACATATTCTTACTTTTTTCATCCTTCTTTTTCAAATAAATCAATCCAAATTTTACTAATATTCCCCCAATCAAATTTTAATGCAAATTGCCTTGCTCTTTCATTTCTTTCTTTTAATTTTCCATTTTTCCATTCTTCATATAATTTTTCAAGAATTTCAGCAATTTTTATATCATCTGGAATTGCATTTTCTACTCCATTTGGGCCTATTTCAGTTACTTTTCTTCCATATTTATCTTCTAAAACAGGAATAAATAAATCTTCTTCACTTACTACTTCAATTGCACTTGAATAATTAGTCATCATTAAAGGAATTCCTGCTGACTGAGCTTCAAAGCAAGGCAAGCCAATTCCTTCTCCCCCAACAGCTTGGCAATAAACATCCATTAAATTATATATTTCATTCATATTTTCTGGTAAAATCTTTTGCCTGTTAAATACATCTAAATTAGGGTTTGTTGTAATTATTTTAGCAATAGGATTTTGTATTTCTTTATCTTCATCTTCATTTTTTGCAATTAAGCAAGGTAAATTCCATCCCGCAGGAGTATCAATATCAGTATGAAGCAATAACTTTACATCATTTTTTCCTTTAGAAAATTTAGCAAATCCTTTGATTAAATTAGGCAACATCTTTCTTCTTTGATTTTTTCCAACAAATCCCACTACAAAATTATTTTCAAACTTAAATCTTTTTTTTAATTCTTCTTTGATTGCTAAAGGATAATAAACTTTTGTATCTACCCCCATAGGAATATAAATTACATTTTTAACATTATGTTTGGTATATAAAATTTCTCCATTTTTAGCAGTAATAATCTTGTCAGGAATATCTAAAACTTTATTCCATAATATATTTTCCCAGCTTTCTGTATCAACTAAACAAATAGCAAACCATCTTCCTCTCCATCCTCTTTTTTTGGCTTCATTTACAGCATCAATAAATCCTGTATTAATTCCTATATCTGCCATAGTTAAAAAAATATCTGGCTTATATCTAAGTAAATAAGGAAGAATTACATCAAATCCATATTCAAGTTTATTAATTGGAAGCATAAAATATCCTTCTTTTGCTTGGTGTTCTCTATCTCTGTTTTGCCATCCAATATGATAAAATTTCCAATCAGGCTTTAATTGTGCCCATCTATTTAATAAATTTTCCCAAATTTGGCCATAAATATCCCGTGCTTGTGAAAGGGTCATCCCCCATCGTAAGCACGGTCAAATTGTTATTTGACATTGGTATCACCTCCTTGGCATCTTATGCCCTTTTTCATTCCTCTTCATTTAAAATTTTTAATAATTTAATTGCAGAATTTTCCCAGCTCCAATTTTCTCTTATTTCTTGAGAATTTTTAATGGCTTTTTCTTTTAATTCTCGATGTTCGAAAGCATATCTCATTTGTTTTTTTAAACTATCTATTTCTGGAATTGGCTGTAAATTGCCTTCGGCGAAGAATTGCTTATCTGCTTGTTCCATTTTATTGGCATCTATCCACAGAACGCTGTCCTTGCCTCTTAGGAAGTCCATATAGCCAGAATTATTGTCTTTTGTGATAATTATAGGCAAACCACAGGCTACGGCGTTTATTGCAGTTAATCCAAAACTTTCACTTCTTGTAGGCATAACAAAACAATCACTTTTTTGATAATGCTTAACTAATTCTTCTTCAGGAAGATATTCACTATTTACTAAGATATTTGGATTATCCTGTTTTGTTATGTCTTTAACTGCTTTTAGATAAAATTCATGAGGTTGTTTTCTCCAAAAAGTGCTAATCTTTAAAAGTAATTTAACTTTTTCATCTGGCTTAAATTCTTCATCAAAAGCTTTAATAAGTATATCTGTTCCTTTTCTGTCCCCTATACTTCCTGTCCAAGAATTAACTGATAAAAATACAAAATCTTCATTCTTATTTTCTTTTGTATCTTTTGGTACCAGATTAAACTTATTGGTACCAAAAGTTGGCTTGTAAATTTCAGGATTAACTCCAAATGGCACAATTTCTATTCTTGGAGTTACTCCATTAAATCTAAATAAATTTTTGGTTGCTTGGCTTGGAACAATTATTAAAGGCATTGTATTGAATATCTCTGCCCAGTGTTCAAGTAATTTTGTTCCTTCATGCAAAAAATATGCAATAAATTTTCCATATCCTTCTCTCCATAAATGAGGATAATCAGCAAAAATAGTATAATCTACATCTTTTACATCTATTGCACTATTTAATTTTTCTAATCCTTTATTAAACTCAAATCCTGAATGCCAAATATCAGAGGTTTGAATTATCACTCCTTTTTTCATTAATTCTTTTACTACTTCTCTAAAAGCTGTTGAAATCCCAGTCGGATTAAAGATTGAACCCCTCCATAAGAGTTTCATCTTTTATTCCTCCCAATTAGATTATTTTGTATTTGAGCATATTTGCTTTTGTTAATCCCATTTCGCCAAAGTATTTTCATTTTACTTTTTTATAATCCTCCGGGGTATTTACATTCATATAAAATCCTTCTAAAATATGATAATCTGTTTTTTTTACATAATTAAGGGCATCAGTTAACTCTCCCCCAATTGGGCTCATTCTAATAGCATCAAATAATTCAGGTGTAGCCATATAAATTCCTAATCCTATTAATGGCTTCAAATTAGAAACATTTTTTGGCTTTTCTATAAATCTTCCTGAGGGGTCTATTCCGAAATTTTTCTTTATTTCCTCTTTATCTTTAACTTCTTGCATTCCAACAAGCAAATTTGTTTTTTTAAAAGCCATTTTCATATCCCATAAATTTCCTGTAAAGATTATATCACCTAAAATTATTAGCATATCTTCATTTATTAACTTTTCTGTTAACAAAATCGCATCAGCAGAGCCTTTCTTTTCATCTTGAGTTACATATTCTAATTGCATTCCATTCCAATTATTTCCAAGAACATTTTCTATATCTTTTTCATTCTGGATAATTATTACTTTTCTAAGCCCCAATTCAAACATATTAATTAAGGGGTATGTAATAAGATATTTTCCTTTAATTTTAATTAATCCTTTTGTTCCCATCCTAAGTCTTGTTCCCGCCCCTGCACAAGGAATTACGCCGAGCATTTGAACAACTCCTTATTTTCTTCTATCCATTTACATATTTTAAATAATCCAACATTTGTATCAATTGAAGGTTCCCATCCAAATTCTTTTTTAGCTTTCTGATAATCACAAACAAAATACCATAAATCTCCTTTTCTTTTAGGCTCTGTATGAATATCTTGATTTTTATTTGTAAACATTTTTAATTTAAATAAGCATTCTCCAAGTGAAATAGAGTTTTTCATTCCTCCGCCAATATTATAAATTCCAATAGGGCATCCTGCATTAAACCAGCATTCAAAAGCTCTGGCGGCATCTTGAGCATAAAGAATATCTCTTACTTGTTTGTCTGTTCCAAAAATAGTTATTGGCTTTTCCATAATTGTTCTAATCGCAAAATTTGCCACCCACCCATGATCCATTCCACCAAATTGCCTTTCTCCATACATTCCTGTTAATCTAAAACTTGCAGTTTTCATATGATACATTTCAGCATAACTTTGAGTATAAAGTTCAGTTGTATATTTTGAAACATGCAAAGGAGTTAGTTCTCCTTTTAAAATTGGTTGGTTTTCATTTATTTCTTCAGGAACATTTGTAAATCTTGTAGCTCCTTCTCCAAGTAATTCATTAATGTCATTTCCATAAACATGAATAGACGAGCAATTAACAAAAGGGCAGTTTAATTTTTTTGCAATTTCAAGCATATTTATGCAAGACATTATATTATCATCTGCATCATACATAGGATCTTCAATTGCAATTGTCATGGCAGGTTGTGCCGCGCAATGTATTATTAAATCTATCTTTGATTGATTTTTACGAGTAAAATCTTCCGCGCAAACAACCCTACAATCCCATCTATGAAATTCAAGTAATTTATCTAAAAATTCTAAATTATTCTTTCTTGATTTTTCTATATCAAATTTTGTTCTTTTTAATTCATAATCAGTTAAATTATCAATTCCAATTACATCCCATCCTTTATTTTTAAAATATTCTGCAATATGAGTTCCTAAAAATCCCACACATCCCGTAACAAGCACTTTCATTAGAAATCAAACCTCCTTAATTCATTTTCTACCATAATTTGATGCCTTCTTAATCCTGCAATATTTTTCAAGCAATTAGACAAATGGATTAAAGTTTTATTGTCTATATCACAAATTGGAAAGGGGCTTGTAAAAAAATTAAAATCATCCCAATTGATTTTTTTAGGGATTTTTTCTTTAAGATTTTTCCACATTTGTGTTTCAGGAAAAGGAGCAGTAATGCACACTCCAACTCCGCCGATTATTTCATTATTTAATATAAAATCTTTTGTTTTCCTAATATCTTCTATTGTTTCTGTTGGGCCTCCAATCATAACTGTTCCATTTGGAAAAATACCTATTTCATTACATACTCTTATACTCTCAATATTTTGTTCAATTGTAGTTTTTTTATTGTAAATATCAAGCATTCTTTGAGAGCCACTTTCCCAACCAAAAGTAACCTGAACACATCCCGCCTGTTTAGCTAAGATTAGAATATCTTTGTCAAGATTATCAACTCTTGCATTTCCTCCCCATTTTATTCTTATTTTTCTTTCTATCATTAATTCACAGATTTTCTTTGTTCTTTCTTTCATTACGAAAAAATTATCTTCAATAAAAAATAAGCTGTCTATTTGATAATGTTTGATTAAATATTCTATTTCCTCAATTACTTTTTCAGCAGAATTATATCGAAATTTTAATCCTTTAAAAGAATTATGGCAAAAAGTGCAATTGTAAGGGCACCCTCTGCTTGTTAAAATATTCCCGCATCTATTTTCTGGAGTTAAAGAAGTAATTAATTTAGGCATATCATTTTTAATATAGAATTCCATATTCAATAAATCATAAGCGGGTAAAGGTAATTCATCTAAATTTTCAATTGGAATTCCTCTAACTATTCCTATTAAATTTTCTTCAATAATTTTTTTCAAGATTATTTCTCCTTCTCCAACTACAACAACATCTGCATGCTGGATTGCTTCCTCTGGAAGAACAGATGCATGAACTCCCCCAATAATAATCTTATATCCTTTAGATTTAAAATAATCCGCACATTTATAAGCAACATTAATTGTAACTGTTGTTCCTGTAATTCCTATTAAATCTGGCTTAAATTCATCAATTTGAGAAAGATTATCTCCACTTGCCATGTCTACTATTTTAACCTGATGATTAAATTGCCTTATATAAGAAGCCAATAAAGCAAGAGAAATGGGTGGCGCACCTGCATAAGTAAAACTGTTAGATGGATTTATTAATGCGAGTTTCATTTCATAATCTCCAATACTTTTTCTGAAAATTTATTCCAAGTTAGATTTTCTTTTATCCATTTTTTATCTTCTTTCATAGAAAAAGTTTCATCTTTTCCAAGTTTTTCTAATAAAATAAAATCATAAATTAAATCTACATAATCTTTAAATTCTGTTACGGGAGTTATATTTGCCACTTTTTCAAGTATCATTTGAGCAGTAAATTCTTTAGATATAAAAACTGGAACTCCTGCACTAATTGCCTCAAAAGGGCTTAACCAACTTCCTTGAGATTTGACAGGCATTAAAACTACATCGGTTAAATTATAGATGTTTCTTACTTCTTCTCTATTTACTATTCCTGTAAAGATAACATTTCCCATATTTCCATCTTTTATGATTTGATTTCTTAATTCTCCTGAATATGGCTCAATTTCCTGCCCTACTAAAATTAATTTGGCATTAGGAATTTTCTTTAATACTTCTTTGAATATTTCATAAGTGAATTTTGTATTTTTGGTAGGATGAATAAATCCAACTTGAGTAATTACAAAATTCTCTTTTATCTCATATTTATCAATTGGAGAAATTTCTTGGGAAAAAAAATCATAATCAATTCCATAATTTGCTATTTCGCTGTCCATATTATAAAGTTCTTTAAATCTCTTTTGATTGAATTCATCTGCAACAATAACTTTATCTATAAAGTTATTAACAACTTCTTTTTCTTTATCAGGAACATACCCCAAATCCAAAAAAGATTGAGGCTCATTGCATAGCCAAATATTTTTATTTTTAATTCCATAACTCATTAATTCACATGGATGATTATTATAAAATATCACATCAAAATCTTGATGTATTAATCTCAAAACATTTGACATTTCTGGTAAATCTTTGCAAAAAATAAGGCGAGTATCAATTAAATCATTTCTTACTTCATTTATCATTTGAGTAGTAAGAATTGTTGTCTGGATATGGTGGTCTGAACAATATTGGCAAAATCTCACAATAACTCTTTCTGCTCCGCCATATATCCAAAATGAAGGGTTAAGCAATAGGATTTTCATATAAGATACATCTCCCGCAAGACACACATATTTTATTTAATTGAATAGCATCTATCATTTCTTTGTATTTTTCTCCTTTCCAAATCTTAATAAAATCTTCTTTTAAAATATTCCCTAAACTATTTTTAACCTGCCATGGACGGTCATTTTGTTCATTAAGAGAGCAACAAGGAGTAATTGTTCCATCTACAAAAATAAAGGGTTGCCCCCAGACTGTGCAGTTATTAATTGAGGGTTTCTCTCCCGTATTTATATTAAAAGAAACTGGAATTCCCAATTCTTTTCCTTTTTCCATTATCTCTCTTTTTTCTTCTTCTGTTAAATCTATAAACCAATCTTTTATTTCAGAATAATTATGGAGTAATTTTGTAATTTGAACATTCGTAACATCTACTTTAAGAGAATGTATCATTTCAAGGTATTTAATTATTTCATGCTTATTATGCTTTCCAATTATATAATGAAACCAAAGTTCAGGAAAATAAG
>Ga0315276_10000191_pt1 | contig 50483 bp, 48 predicted proteins | sample YL17G05_0_MG_FD_204542 | JGI IMG/M metagenome (GOLD analysis project Ga0315276, IMG submission 204542) | Sediment microbial communities from Yellowstone Lake, YNP, Wyoming, USA - YL17G05_0 | ecosystem: Environmental > Aquatic > Freshwater > Lake > Sediment | place: USA: Wyoming | collected...
CCCGCTGTATAGCGGGACTTGGGTGTCCCGCCATTCGGCGGGATGTACGATTTGACAAATAGTTTTTTGCCGCCCACGTAATGATCAAATTTAACGGGGCGTAGCTCAGCCTGGACTAGAGTACTTGTCCCGATGCGACATGATTTTTGCAGTAAGCAAAAATCATAAGTCGCATCGAGGATCCCGCTGTATAGCGGGACTTGGGTGTCCCGCCATTCGGCGGGATGTACGATTTGACAAATAGTTTTTTGCCGCCCACGTAATGATCAAATTTAACGGGGCGTAGCTCAGCCTGGACTAGAGTACTTGCTTGGGGTGCAAGTGGTCAGGGGTTCAAATCCCCTCGCCCCGACATGGGGCGGCAAAAAACTATGTCAAATCGACACAAGTGGTCAGGGGTTCCGACCGAGCGCGGGGACCCAAACGGAGTTTGGGTGCGCGAGGAAGTACCCGAAGGCGAAAGCCGAAGGGTGAAATCCCCTCGCCCCGACCAATCGTGGCAAAAGGGGGGGAAAGAGTGTCCGACACTGGATGTCGGACACTCTTCCCCTGCCAATTCGGGACAAGTAATCAGAATTTCTAAAGGAGATGCATGATCAAACTCTTTAAAGCCATAAAAGATGACTTCGCAATGGTCTTCGAGCGCGACCCGGCGGCAAGATCCAAGCTTGAAATCGTTTTTTGTTATCCAGGACTACATGCCCTTATAATACATAGGATTGCGCACTATTTGTGGAGCCATTACTTGAAGTTATTGGCAAGGCTTCTTTCTCATTTTTCAAGGTGGGTGACGGGCATTGAAATACATCCGGGGGCAAAAATCGGTAAGAGGTTTTTCATCGACCATGGAATGGGAATTGTCATCGGGGAAACGACAGAAATAGGCGACGATGTCAGTTTATATCAGGGTGTGACGCTGGGCGGGACAGCATGGACGAAGGGCAAGAGGCATCCGACAATTGAAGACCGTGTGGTGATCGGCGCGGGAGCGATCCTTTTGGGTCCCATCCGCATCGGTCATGACTCAAGAATCGGATCCTCATCCGTCGTTATCCACGATGTCCCATCGTTCTCCACCGTCGTCGGCATTCCCGGAAAAGTGGTCCATAGGCGGGAACCCGTTTTGAAAGAGGGCGAACATCATTACGACCTCGAACACGGTACACTGCCGGACCCGTTCGGCGATGCGATAGACGGCCTGCGAAAAAGCGTAGAGGAGCTGCACACCCGCCTCGTCGCCTTGGAGCAAAAAGTCGAAAAGATATAGTTCTCGGTGTGAAGTGGAAAATTCGAAATTCGAATATCTAAATCCTAAACAAATTCGAAATCCAAAATTCTAATGACCAAAACGTTTCTGAAATAATTGTTTGGAACATTTGAATTTGGGTCATTCAGATTTGTTTAGAATTTCGATATTAGTGCTTAGGATTTACGCGTTACGTATTTATCATGTCAAATCTCGGATTAAAAATATTGGTTGCCATGTCAGGTGGCGTTGATTCATCAGTGGCAGCGCTCCTGCTCAAAGAGGCCGGTTACGACGTCGTCGGTGTGTGTCTGCACCTTTACAGCTGCAATAGCACTGCGGCAAAGAGCTGCTGCACCGCACAGGATCGCATTGATGCAAGGCGCGTCTGCGAAAAACTCGGGATTGGCTTTGTGTCAGTTGACCATCGTGAGCGTTTTCGAACGCGTGTAATTGAACCTTTTGTGGAGGAATATCTTCGCGGTCGAACACCGTCTCCTTGCATCCTGTGCAACCGGCATCTCAAGTTTGACGTGCTTTTTGAGGAGGCCTCGCGCCTCGGCGCCTCTGCAATTGCCACGGGCCACTATGCGCGCATTGAAGGGGCGGGAGATGATGTGCACCGCTTAATGCGTGGAGCCGATTCGAAAAAGGACCAGTCTTATTTTCTATTTACGCTTTCGCAGGATCAATTGCGTCGCATTCATTTCCCGTTGGGGGATTTGACGAAGCAGGAGGTAAGACGGATTGCAAAAAAGCACGGGCTTCCGACATCGGAAAAGGAAGAGAGTCAGGAGATCTGTTTTGTTCCCGATGGCGATTATGCATCTTTTGTCGAGAACAAAAAGCCTGAATTAGTCAAAGGTCCCGGAAATTTTGTCAAAACGGATGGAACTGTTGTGGGCCGCCACCGCGGCATCCACAACTACACGATCGGACAGCGCCGCGGCCTGGGGTCTGGAACGGGATCGAGGCAGTATGTGGTGAGGATAGACGCTCTTAAAAATGAGGTTGTCCTCGGTACAAACGATGACCTTCTAAGGCGCGAACTGATTGTGGGTGACATTCATTGGATTGCAGATAAAGAAGCAATTGATGGTCGCAGTAATCTAGCGGTGCAGATACGCTCTGCACACTCCGCCGCCAAGGCAGATATGGAATTGCTCAGTGAAAACGCGGTGCGCGTAATCTTCGAAAAGCCCCAGCGGGCAATCGCACCGGGGCAGGCGGCGGTGTTTTATCGAGGGGAGGAAGTGGTGGGAGGAGGGTGGATTGAATGAACCGCCCAATAAATTGGCTTTCGGTGCAAGGTGATCATGGGGCCGGCGTCGTTTGCGGGTTACGGCCCGCAAACGCGCCTTGAGAATCTCGCCCTGCGTATTATCAGAACCATGGATACGCAGGCCTCCGATATACCCCATGATCACCTTGCCCCTACGCTAATTTATGGAGTGGATTCATTTGGAGTTTTGGGATTGAAATGAGACGCATCGCTTTCACAACGCTCGGTTGCAAGACGAATCACTACGACACCGACGCAATGGCGCAGGCATGTCGTGTGGCCGGTTTTGAGGTTGTCTCTTCTGAGGATCAGGCGGACGTTTATGTCATAAATACGTGTACTGTCACGTCTGCCGCCGATGCGCAGGCGCGAAATCTTGTCCGGCGCATAGTGCGAAGGAATCCCAAGGCTGCTGTTGTTGTCTGCGGCTGTGCATCCCAGGTTGATCCGCAGAGATTCAAGGCAATTGAGGGTGTCAGCTATGTGCTTGGCGTACGTTCGGCAGATGAACTAGTAAATATTTTGAACAATTTGAAATCCCCCCCCACCCCCCTTTATAAAAGGGGGGAGAAGGGGGATTTGAATGATCCTCATTTTCCCCTCACCCTTTCCCCTCTCCCCATAGGGGAGAGGGGGCAAGACCGAGCCCGCGCGTTTCTCAAGATTCAGGACGGTTGTAATCATAACTGTGCTTACTGCATTGTTCCGCAGGCTCGCGGACCAAGCAAAAGTGTTGAGCCAGCCAGTGTGCTCCGCGAGGCACAACAAATTATTGCGGCGGGCTGGCGCGAGATCGTCCTTACCGGTGTCCATATCGGACAATATGGAAGAGATTTGCGACAAAAGATTTCACTCAACGATCTCGTCAGGCAAATTCTCGAGAATACCGCTGACTGCCGGATCAGGTTGAGTTCTCTTGATCCGGATGAGATAGACGAACAGACCATGGACCTCTTTGAACATCCCGGGATATGCCGTCATCTTCACCTCTCGCTGCAGAGCGGTTGTGATAGTGTTCTAAAAACGATGAATCGTGCCGGCAAAGTTGAGCGTTATGCAGATCTGATAAAATCGCTTGATGAAAGAATGCAGGACATCTCAATCGGAGCGGATATTATTGTCGGATTTCCCGGCGAGACCGATGATCAGTTTACGCAGACGGAAAAGTTTCTAGAAAGTCTGCCGTTTGCGTATCTGCACATCTTTCCTTATTCCAGGCGGCCTCAGACCGAGGCCTTCTCAATGCCGCTTCAAATGGCTCCTAAGATCAAAAAACAACGCGCGCAGATACTCAAGCGAATCTCGGCAGCCAAGCGCATGGCGTTTTATAAGAATCAGTGCGGCAAACGGCATGATGTCGTCATCGTGTCTTCGAGGCCCAATGAAAACGGATGTTTCAAGGGGATAAGCGACAATTACGTGCCGGTTTTGATCTCCGGCAAGGAGTTAAGATACCGTGAAAAATATCCTGTTCAAATTATCAAAGTCAAAGAGGGAAATGTTTATGGGTCTTACACGCGAGGAGAAAAAGAGGTTCAAGGAATTCGAGCGCAAGCTGGGCTACCGCTTTAAAAAGCGCGAGCATCTCAAAAGGGCGCTGACGCATAAGTCATATGCAAATGAGCAGCATCTGCCGCCTACGGAGCACAACGAACGCTACGAATATCTTGGGGATGCAGTGCTTGAGCTTTCCATCAGCCATTTACTGATGAAGAATTTTCCCGGTCATCCCGAGGGGGAGCTGTCCAAATTGCGGGCAGCGATTGTCAACGAGGGAAAACTTGCCGAGATGGCACACGCCATTAATCTTGGCGAATTTATGCTCTTGGGCAAGGGAGAAGACCGAACCGGCGGGCGGGCAAAGCCCTCACTATTGTCTGACGCCTATGAGGCGGTCCTGGGCGCAATTTATCTCGACCGTGGTTTTGAAAAGGCATTTTCCGTCATCAGCAAGCACTTTACAAGTGTGCTCAATCAGGTCGGCGGCGAGGGATTCATCAGGGATTACAAGACGCGACTGCAGGAGATCTGTCAGGGGAGATTCAGGGTGATGCCGCGATATCGTCTTGCCAATACGAGCGGGCCAGATCATCGCAAGACCTTTGAAGTCAATCTTTTTATAAAAGACGAATTGGCGAGTATTGGATATGGTGCAAGCAAGAAGGCGGCGGAACAGGATGCAGCAAGACAGGCATTGGAGAAACTTGAATGAAGTTCAAAACGGGATATGTTGCATTGATCGGAAGGCCGAATGTCGGCAAATCAACCCTCATGAATGCCATCCTGGGCGAGCAATTGGCAATCGTGACGCCAAAGCCGCAGACCACCCGCCACAGGATCACAGGCATTTTCAACACACAAGATGCCCAGATCGTTTTTCTCGACACTCCCGGATATCATGAATCAAACAAACCATTGAACCAGATCATGAATGAAGTTGTCGATTCAGTGATAAAAGATGCCGATGTTGTATGCCTTATGGTTGAAGCGGACAGCCAAGATGTGGAGATAGAAAAGAGGCTCTTTGATCGCATCGGAGCAGATCAGTGCGTCGTCGTTGTGAACAAGGCAGACAGGATCGATCGTGAAAAGTTTGATGAACTTGCCGCAAGGTTTAAAAATGAATGGGGCGCAAAAGAGCTGGTTATCATGTCCGCATTAAAAAATATTGGTGTGACAACCCTGATTGACGCCATTCGCGATCGTTTGCCGGAAGGGGAGCCTCTCTTTCCCGATGATATTTATACAACGCACAATATGAGGTTTATAGCATCCGAATTGATACGCGAGCAGGTTTTTCTCCAGATGCATCAGGAGATTCCATATTCTGCTATGGTAGAGATCGAGGAATACAAGGATGCGACCGAAGAGAACCCGGTGACGAGGATCAAGGCTGCGATCATCGTGGACAAAGAATCCCAGAAGGGCATGGTCATCGGAAAGGGCGGCACGCGCATCAAAGAGATAGGCAAAAAGGCCCGCATGAAGATAGAGGAGATTGTGGGAGGCAAGGTCTATCTTGAGCTATACGTCAGGGTCATAGAAAACTGGACAAAAAACGCCAAAAAGATCCGCGAGATCATGGGTGTGGGGTAGATAATGATCTACCCCCCTTCCCCTCCCCCTCGACAAGGCTCGGGGCAGGCTTACAAAGGAGGGGAAATAAGGAAATTTTCTTAGCAACTTCTTGATGCATGAGGCGATAAGATGGGTGAGATAATGAAGGCCACATATTACGACATTTTGGGAGTTGGAAGGGGCGCGTCCTTTGAGATCATCCATGCGGCCTATCGCGCATTGATGCTCAAGCAGCGAAAGCATCCCGATCTGGGCGGCGATCCTGAAGAGGCGAAGACAATCAATGAAGCATACAGTGTGTTGAAAGATACAGACAAGCGTTCGCGCTACGATGAAAAGATTGGAAAAGTTCCTATCTGGCACTTCTGGGAGCGGACAAAATCCGAGCCGACAGAGCGGCGCCGCGCCGTTAGAACCTCAGTTAATGCAACCGTCTCTTTTTGCTTGAACCACGATCACTGCTGGAATGCCGCGCGCGTGAAGGATTATTCCATCATCGGTTTGCGACTGCTTTCGCACGAGCCCATCAAGAAAGGTCAAGGCATCGTCATCTCATGTGCCAATACGGCCTCTCAGGCCATTCATGGCACAGTCCGCTGGGTGCGCATGTATTGCCCCTCCATTTTTGAACGCGTGTATGAGGCGGGCGTTGAATTTGACTCGCCCATCGCCGACATCTCCCAGCGCATTTCTATCTAAGGATTAGATATCATAATATCTGGCGATCTCCCAGGGATGGGGTACGGAACGCATGTCCTCGACGTCCTTCATCTTCGCCGCAATCCACTTCTCAATTAAATGGGGAGGAAAGACATTGTTGTAGATGAGATAATCCTGGTCCGTCTTGAGCGCATCCACGGCCCTGTCCAGTGTTTCGGGAAAGGATTTGATTCGGGCAAGCTCGCCGGGTGTGAGCTCATAGAGATTTTTTTCATAGGGCCCAAAACCTTCCTTTGCAGGATCGATTTTCTTGAGCACGCCGTCAAGGCCCGCCATGATCATCGCGGCATAGGCAAGATAAGGATTGCATGTGGCATCTATCGTTCGAAACTCAAATCGCCGTTCACCGGCATCCTGAACGTAAGCCGGGATTCTGATCGCGGCGGAACGGTTGCCCTCGGCAAAGACGGCCTTCACCGGCGCCTCAAAACCGGGTATCAGGCGCCGATAGGAATTGGTGGTTGGGTTGGTAAAGGCAAGCAGTGATGATGCATGTGAAAGAATCCCGCCGATATAGAAGAGGGCGGTCTGGCTGAGCTTATATAAACCGGATTCGTCATTGAAGACGTTTTTGCCTTTCTTCATGAGAAAATGATGCACGTGCATGCCGTTGCCGGCTTCGCCGGGGATGAGCTTGGGAATGAATGTAATGATCTTGCCGTTCCTGCACGCAATGCGATGACAGATGTTCTTGGCCAGAACGGTGGCATCTGCCATGAACTCCACGGGCAAGAACTTGAATTCGATCTCGGCCTGTGAGCTGCCCACTTCATGGTGATGGTATTTGGTCTCAAGGCCCACTCGTTTGAACGCCATCACGATCTCATTTCTGATCTTGAATAGATGGTCATTGGGCTCCGAGCGGAAATAGCCCCGTTTGGTGAAGATGCGATACAATTCCTCGCCGCCCATCGGATTCGCGATTTCACAGCTTTCCACGCGGAAGCTCGTCTCTCGAGGCGTCATGATACTCTTGAGCTCATCGATCACATTGAACTCCAGCTCAACTCCAAGCCTCGCCTCATCGGCGATATCTTCCTTTTTGAGTGTTTCTAGGGCCTTTTGGATGATGTGGCGTAAATCCTGATGGAAATTTTCCTGACCGTCGGCCTCCAGCATGTGACAGAAAAAATAAAGAACCCTGCTATCCGGATCCACCGGGTCTTCGAAGGCAAAATTAAGATCGGGTTTGATGATCATGTCTGACCTGGCCACGGTTGCAAAACCCAGATTCGATGCATCAAAGCCGATGCCCTCATGGGCTATCTTTTCGGTAAAGTTTTCAGAAGGGATGGTAACGTTTCTCAGCCTCCCATCGATATCGGAGACATAAAACGAAACGAATTCAATTCCTCTTTTAGAAATGAATTTTTTGGCGTCATGGATATCGGAAAAAGAAAGCATATGTTTCTCCTTTTTAAAATCCGCCACAGAGTCACAGAGACAGAACAGAAATTCTTGTTATTCTCTTACCGGTCCTCTTAGTCTTTTCTTTTCCGCCTGAAGGCGTTTTTCCGAGAGCATCTTCTCCTTTGCGCGGCGCGAGCGGCGCTTTTTCTGCTTTCTGATCTTCCATCTTCTCTTTTCCGCTTCAGATATTTTGCCCACCAACATCTTTTCGATCTTTTCGATCAGAATCCGGCGGGCAATAAATCTATTGAGGGCCTGGCTTCGCTCCTTTTGACATTTCACTTCGATACCACTAGGCCGGTGTTTTAAGACGACGCATGTGGAGACTTTATTGACATTCTGCCCGCCAGCACCTGAAGAGCGGACGAAATGCTCATCGATATCCTGCTCATAGATACCCAAACGCCGCATGCGTTCTCCAAGAGCGGTTTCCTTTTTTGATGAAACGACCATGGTACAAAACATATCATGAAAGAATGGGAAATGAAAAGTCTGCTCTTCACCCGTATTATATAACAGACAGATGCGAATGTTTTTGTGGAGGGCTCAATCGGCTATGCAATGTCCCGGTAATATTTGTTATCGCTGACGATAGCATTTTAATTTATTCAAGTGCAAATGCGGGATGTGAATGGCGATCCTCCCATGGTACTTCGACGACCGATTTGAAAAATGCCAGATCACCATTTTTGTAGCGACTGTTTATGTCCCCTAAGTTGTTTAGAATTTTTCTACGAACCGCTCTTGAAAAATGCTTGTGGCGTTTATAATTGGGTCTTAGAGTAAAATAGACCTGATAGGGAGGTGCGCTGCCATTATCGCTTAAGATGGGATTGTACTCAATCACAAGACAGCCGTCTCTACCATAAATTCTCTTGTAATACCTTCCGTCTCTGACAAAGACATTTGGGGCGACATCGGATCCCATGAATCTTTCAATATGCCTTTCCATGTGTCTTTCTACATCTGATTTGAAACGCCTTATATCATCCACGGTCGGTGCGAGATCGCTCTCTAAATGAGTTATTCCACCAGCATAAACCAGCATGTCTTCCGATTCCTTAAGGGCATTGATGTGATTATACGCGATGGGCCGGACCTGATGTTGTTTAACCTTGCCATCTTCTCCGATGAGGACATACCAGATGAAATCATTTTCAGAGGGATTTTCCATTAGTCTTTCAAAGAACTCCTCTATTTCTTCCCGTGATTGCAATGTAGAAGCCTCTATCTCAAGTTTTATGATATTGATTTCTGGATGACCATTTGGCAGCTTCGGTATGAAATATTTGTAACTTACCAGAGCGGTATCCCGCAAGGGGGCGTTTTCTTCCGGATCATGCATGAAAAGGCGCGCCGCACTTATCCATTTTGCAATCTCGGGATGTCCGTTTGGCAAATGCTCCAGAATATAATGAAGCCCCATTAGCGCCTGTTGTCTCAGAGGCGTCGGGACTCTTTTGTCCGCCACCAATTTGCGAAGCACCTGTGCACCGTTTGCAAACTCAAATGCCTGGGCAGAAATGGAACTCCAATACAACCGCACGAGATATTCCCTGAGTGCTTCTCTGCGGCTTTCGAGGCTTTCTCCGGAATCTGAAAATTTTGCCCTCAGCCTTTCTGCATCATTTCTTTTTTCTTCTGCGGATTCGTTATCCACTTTGTCTCTTGATCCGATCGGTCCTGAATCGGTCGGTTTCTCAACTGAAGTTTCTGCAGGAAGCAGATCGTCCCAAGTGAGAATCGCACCAAAAGTGAGCATGCGGCGCACAAGGAACTCCGGCATCGGAACACCGCCGGAATCAAGAACGGGATCGGGAACCTCGATAACAATGACCGGAATTCTGTTAAGCCATTCTCTGGGGATAAGGCCCTCATTCGCCGCTTTTAATAGGGTTGCCAGCCTGTGATGGCCCTGCGTAAGTAATCTTTTGCCTGATTTAAATTGCAATACATAGATCTCTGCCGTTTCTCCTTTCCTGTCAGGCGTGTTCAGTATACGTCTCATAAGCCTTCGCTCATCTAATCCTACCGTAGCTATTATTCTTTTCAGCTCCCGATACTTACTGTCCATAATTGGCCTGCGAAGCGATTGATCGGGGTTATAGTCAGCCAGTGAATGAGCCGGTTGAAGCGTATGAAGCGGGATGTTTTTTCTCCTAGTCGGTAAGATTGAGCTGTATATTATTAAAAACAGACGATTCCATATCATCCGATGAAGTCTTGAAGGATAAACATAGCGGCCGATTCCAAATTGGGAGCTCCTTGTGAGTGCAGATGTGGACTCGCCGGACAACACATCATCTGCCAATTGATCAAGCAAAACTGGATTCCACTGGCCAATTGCATTCCATGCCTCCCACACAACCGCAGGGTCCGTATCGCCAAAGCCATCTTTAATAATATCCAGAAACGGAGTTGAGTCGAGATTGCGGAATACTTCAGGCCGTGTCCGCTTATTTTCAAGAATGCGATACGCCAGCCTCACTGCAAAATAACGCATTACGGGATCTCTATGATGGCGAACAACGTCGGAAAGAATTGCAGACAATCGCGCACAAATATCCTTGGAGCGAGCAATGACAGGTGTTTCCTGCCGGAATTCCGTGATTTCGAACTCTTGAGGAAAGACCGACTGGCTTAATTCCATGTCGCGCTTTTTTAGAAGGGCCTGAAACTTATGCCGGTAAACAGTCAATATCGCCCTGTCAAACTGCCTTACGTTCCAGTTGATGATGGAATCAAAGATCGGATGGTCGGGATCAATGTCCTGAATAAACTTGTATAAAACCTGAGGCGGACCCACATCATCACTTGTAATCCTTTGAAGCTGGCTCCACAGGTCGGGCCACCGTTCTTGGGGCGACAATTCAATTTGTTTTACATCTGAAGTCGCCGGTGTTTTTACAGGCTGCGTCGTGACAAGTATTGCGCCGTCCTTTTGAGGCGAATATGTGATCTTGAAATTGTTTGAATCGTCGGTCTTAAGAATAGAAACCCGTCTCCCCATGCGCAGTTCGGCAAGGTCCAATTCCGAAAGCGTTTCCGACAATGCCTCAATTTGAGTCTTTTTTGTCCTTCTTTCCACTGATATGCGTCGATCATCAGCAGGTGCCTTATCTCTGATCTCCCGTGACTTACCCTTTGGATCGCCAATGGACCCTGATGATGAATCAGATGCGGCCTGCACGGGTATTTCCTTCTGCAACCGCGCTGCCCTGACCATCCAGTTGAAAATGGGATCCTTGCTGAAGGCATCAACAATACTCTGAATGTCTCGCAACAATCTGGTTTGTTGATACCCGTCAATGCTTCCATCCATCGGAATTATTGTCACTGCATCGGATGCAGCGGAATTGATCGTGTCATAAACAACAGGTACCCCAAAATTTGGTATTGTGCTCGAATCAAATGTAGAGAATTGGCCGCCGAAAAATGGAGGTGTGATTATCTGGACGGTAGTCGTATACACAAACTGGCCTGCAGATATAGGACTAAATAATGGATTGATTATAGGCATATTCAAAACGCACCTCATCCCTTGAGAATGAAATTCTTTCTACTTATCGGCAGCCCATCGGAAAAGTTGCGTGCGAAATGCAGGCTATCGGGAAAAAGAAGAAAGGAGGTAAAAAGCCAATAAATTCATGGTGGCTGAGATGCCAGCTAGAACTATTGTTGTGGGCTTATCGAAGCCAAAAGCGGCGTTTGACGGTGTCATGTCCATCCGAAAAGAGAATGGATGGAGGGCTGCGCAGCTGTGAATAAAGCGGGTCGTAGAAAGGTCAAATCTGGAGAGGCTGTTGAAAAACGTCAATTATTATTTTTCGAGCGAGCGAAGCGAGTCGAGAAACGGTGATATTCAAATGAAATTTAGTTTCTCGACAAGCATGTCCCGAGCATAGTCGAGGGGCTCGAAAACTAAATTTCGGAGGTGATCCCTTTGATACTACTCACTGGCCAAAGGAATCCAATAGTAAGTGCATTTTCCATTAATGTTAGTTGCCTGGGGCACCTGAAGCTTATAATAATCTCCCTTTTTTACGGGAGACATCGCGCCGTTGTATGCATAGGCCCGGTTTCTCAACACCGGGATTGCACTGACTCCGGTGGGACCGTAACAAGCTTTAACCGACTCTTTATCAGAACCGGTGCAGATGTAGCATTCCGTTGTGGATGCGTTATTGCCGCCGTTAAAGAAGACGACAAATCCGTCTGCGTTCGCCTGAAGGGGTTCGGCATATGGGCCGCTCGTGGTATTCTCGATCTGTGCTTCTTTTTTATCTGCCCACGGTCCAAAGGAGGTCTCAGAAGGAATCCAATAGTACGAGCATTTTCCATCAACGTTAGTTGCCTGAGGTACCTGAAGCTTATAATAATCTCCCTTTTTTACGGGAGACATCGCGCCGTTGTATCCCATGGCCCGGTTCCTTAACACCGGGATCGCACTGACTCCGGTGGGGCCGTAACAAGCTTTAACCGACTCTTTATCAGATCCTGTGCAGATGTAGCATTCCGTTGTGGATACGTTATTGCCGCCACTGGCGAATACAATGAATCCGTCTGAATCCGCCTGAAGGGGTTCGGCATATGGGCCGCTCGTGGTATTCTCGATCTGTGCTTCTTTTTTATCTGCCCACGGTCCAAAAGAGACCGCAGAGGGAATCCAATAGTATGAGCATTTTCCATCAACGTTAGTCGCCTGAGGTACCTGAAGCTTATAATAATCTCCCTTTTTTACGGGAGACGCTGCGCCGTTGTATCCCATGGCCCGGTTCCTCAACACAGTGCTGACTCCTGTCTTACCGTAGCAGGCCTTCACCGTGTCTTTATCAGAACCGGTGCAGATGTAGCATTCCGTGGTAAATGCATTATTGCCGCCACTGGCGAATACGATGAATCCGTCTGAATCCGCCTGAAGGGGTTCGGCATATGGGCCGCTCGTGGTATTCTCAATCTGCGCATCTCTTTTATCTGCCCACTGCCCAAGAGAGATCACAATCGGGATGGTAGGAGTGGTTGGAGTAGTAGGCGTTTCAGGGGTGGTAGCGGGAGGAGTGGTTTGGGTGCTGGGTGGACCTTCGTAGATGCTTTCTCCATTCTTGGTACAAGAGGCAAATGGAACCAGACACAAAATTAATAAAACAATAAGCATAGCTTTTATAAACATAATACACCTCCTTATTGGAGGCAACGTACTTCGCAAAGAAAAAATAGTCAATGGAATTAGGGCAATAGGAAGATGGTCGATGCGGGCGAAGAGATAAACGAGGCACGGGTTTGTCATTCTGATGCAAATACCCTGTTAACCATATGGGTCGTCGGGCCTCGCATTCCTCCCCGGCCAAGGCCGGGGTCTTCTGCGGAGGCGGATGAAATGTAGAGGAAGATTTCTTCACCCGCCGCATTTTCCGGCTGGATCGCAATGACTTATGGTTATGAAAAGGGTGAGAAGACATGGGCCTTGATTCTCTTTTCGGTTGAAGGTAAGAGATTACCAAAAAGGAGCTGCCCATGATAAAGAAATTGATGGCCACAATTTGCATCGCCACGATGCTTATTAGTTCAAACGCCTTTGCCTATACGAGGGATGTGCCATCAAAGGAGGAGCCCAAAGAGGCCCCCGCCGAATATTACGAACCACAGCAGGCGCCGCAGCCGGAATACAGGTATGAAGAATCAGGCGGTCACGGAGTTGTGACGGCAGGATATATTTTGACTGCAGTGGGCGGTGCCGCTGCTATTACGGGCAGCACATTTGCCGTGGCGACGGATAAACACCTTGCCGGAGTCATTGTCGGCGCTGCCGGAGCTGCACTCGGCCTCGCAGGCAGCTTGATGATCATGTTCGGCTCCACGCATTACGCCCTTGGTCCTACAATTGATCACACCCGCGGCGCCTATGGACTGGCAATGTCGGGCAATTTTTAATGGTGCCCAGTCATTATATGATGCGGGTTACGCTGTCCGGGTTTTAACCGAATACGATTTTCAAGAGAAAGTATCGGCGCTTTACTTTTGCACATCGTCTTTGTACATCATTAAAATATGGGGAATACGTCACATATGATGAGACTACTCTTCAAAAATGCCGTCGTGTTTGCGATGACGTTTGTCGCATTGAATGTGCAGGCGGGGGACAAGTATAAGTCTAAGTCATCGCATAAGGAAGAAGCGCAGGAACCCAAATGGAAAACTGAGAATATTTTAACTCATTCCTGGGCGGGTAAAAAGATAAACGCAGCAGTTTGGGGCATTGCGGCAGGCGACGTTGACGGAGACGGCAGTAATGAGATCGTGCTTTTGGAACGCAACGCCGTGCGTGTCGGCAAGATTAACGGAGACGAGTTCAAAATCAATGCGTCTTATGAGTGGAAGGGGTTCATCGCCGGCGTCCGCATCTTTACAATGAATCTCGACAATGATCCTGCGGAGGAAATTGTGGTCTCGGCGGTCGAAGATGGCAGGCCCGCATCTTTTGCGCTAAAGTGGTCAAATGATGAATTTCATCCCATGTTTTGGAATGAACCATGGCACATTCGTGTCGTTGAAAATCTGCCGAATAATGGAGGAAAAATACTTGCAGGCCAACAGTGGGCCAGCTCGTCTTTTTTTACAGGCGCAATATTCAAGCTGTCATTTGACGGCGGTAAACTTACGCGCGGTGATCGCATCACGCTTCCAAAAAGAACTGAGATATTTAATTTTGCGATTCTCCCGGCCGGCGCTGAAGAACAAACGCTCACCGCTCAAGACCCGCCGTTCATCAATTACAGGGTCTTTCGTCTGGCCGGTTTTGAACATCTCGTGTTGTTCGAACCCAAGGGCAAGAAATTCAAAAAGGTCTGGGCAAGCGGCGAGCGATACGGCGGGAGCTTAAACATCATAGAGGCCGTTGAGCGCGAGGTGATGAACACTGCAACGGATCAGGTTACAATTGATCGCGAACCGCAGTTTGTTAAAGCCGGCGAAGGGTCTTATGTTTATGCAATCAGACATGACATTCCATTGAAGGGCATGATTGGGAGACGTCCGGATATCCGCAGCGGTACGATCGTTGCTTTAAGAGAAGATTTGTCATTTGGATTTATGAAATGCTTTGAAACGGAAGAGGTGCCGGGTTTTATATCTGATTTTATCATTGAACCCAAAAGACTCATCGCCTCGGTTCAGCTCAACCCCAGCATGTTTTATGAAAGCCGGCAGAGCACGCTCTTGATTTTTGAATTGCCCGAGTAGCGCACTGTTTTTGCCAATCCGCTGTATTATGAAGAAAAACATCCTTATTCGTCTGACAGTTCCGGACCGTGAACGGATTTATGGGCAGTTGAGGGCATTGATTGCCTAGCCGGATGCGACTTTTTTTATTGTAGCATCATGAATCAAGTTTTTTTTACTCGTATCTCAATGCATCGATCGGATCTAAAAAGGAGGCCTTGCGGGCGGGGTAGAGGCCAAAGATAATGCCGATGGATGCGGAGAAGAGAAAGGCAAGGAGAATGGCGAAAAGCGATACCGATGTTGTCCAACCCACAAAAAATGAAATCAGTTTGATAGTCGCCCAGCCCAAAGCGATGCCCACAAATCCGCCGACAACGCTTATCACAACCGCTTCCGCCAAAAATTGAGACAGGATATCAAACCTCTTTGCGCCAACGGCTTTTCTCAAACCAATCTCGCGCGTCCTTTCCGTCACGGAAACAATCATAATGTTCATGATCCCGATCCCGCCGACGATGAGCGATATCGCAGCAATTGACGACAAAAGAAGCGACATGGTGCGACTGCTCTCGGCAAGTGCCGCCTTGATATCCGCCATGTTCCTGATCTGGAAGGCGTCCTGCTGTTGTGAAAGCGGAATCTTGTGGCGGGAAAGCATGAGATTCATGGTTGCCTGTTGGGCATCGTTGATGTCATCGGCACTTGTCGCCTCGATGTCAATATAGTCCACGTAATCTTTTCCGAAAAGCCTGTGCATCGAAGTAAGAACGGGGATGACAATGACGTCATCCTGATCCCTCCACCCCGTCGCACCCTTTTCAGGCAGTATCCCGATGACACGAAAGTTTATTTTATTGATCTTTATCATCTCCCCGATCGGATTTATATCTCCAAAAAACTCCCTCACTATAGTCGCGCCGATAACGGCAACGAGGCTTCTTTGACGGTTCTCATCCTCTGTAAAAAAACGGCCGATTTCCGGTTCAGACGCGCGCATACTGGGATAGGCCGTGCCGACACCCGTCACCTGTGTGTTCCAGTTTTTATCAAGGTAGGTCACCTGACCGCGTCCCATAACAGCGGGCGATGCGTCTTTTACGGTAGGGATGTATTCTTTAAGGCTTTCTGCGTCTTCCAGCGTGAGTCTTGTTGCAGCACCTGTTTCAAGCATGACGCCGCCCATATGGACGGCCCCCGGCCTCAAGTTTAGAAGATTTGAGCCCAGTGACGAGAGTTGACTCTCTATCGCCTTTTGAGCACCCCGTCCAAGGGCAAGCATTGCAACCACGGCTCCGACGCCTATAAGGACGCCAAGCATGGAAAGCGCCGTGCGGACCTTATTTGCCATCAGTGTCCTGAAACCCTGACGTATGTGATCCCAAAATTCAAAAGGGTTCAGTCCGTTTTTAGCAGCGGAAAAAAGTGATTTTGGCGGGGCAGAAGTCGGTTTTGTTTTCTTGATGACCGATTCGTCAGCATGAATCACGCCGTCTCGCATTCTGATGAAGCGCTTTGCCTGTCTTGCAATTTCCTCTTCATGCGTGACGATGATAACGGTGATCCCAATTTCGTTTAATTCATTGAGGATCGCGATGATCTCCTTTGCACTGGCGGAATCCAAATTACCCGTGGGTTCATCCGCGAGGATCATCTTGGGGTTGTTGATGAGTGACCTTGCGATCGCCACACGCTGCTGCTGCCCGCCTGAAAGTTCATTGGGTTTGTGAGTCTGCCTGTCGCCCAATCCCACTCGCTCAAGGAGCGTCTTTGCCTGTTCGATATTCAATTTATGTTTTGAATAAATGAGGGGAAGGAGAACGTTTTCAAGGGCCGTCATCCTTGGAAGTAGATTGAACTGCTGAAAGACAAACCCCACGACAAATCTTCTAAGGACGGCCAGATCGTCATCAGTCAGTTTGGCTATCTCATGACCGTAGAGATGATACGAACCCGAGTCCGGTTTATCCAGAAGCCCAAGGACATGCAGGAGCGTTGACTTTCCGGAACCTGACGGCCCCATGATGGCCACAAATTCGCCTTCCGCAATTTCAAGTGAAACTCCTCTTAAGGCGTAAACCGTTGTTTCACCCATCTGGTAGGCCTTATGGATGTCCTTGATCTTGATCATTTATCTTCTTCTTGGCGGCGCTAAAGGTGAAAAAGGGCTCGATTGTTTTGCGCCGTTTCCCTTGGATTTTAATTTGCTCACGAGGACCACGTCGCCCTCCGATGCACCAGAGACAATCTCCACCATCTTTCCATCCGTTATGCCCACCTGAACCTCTTTTTCCGCGGTTTTGCCCGTATGATTTTGAGAAAAGACAGTGACGAAATGATGGTCCTCTTTGTTTTTGACGGCGTTGCTGGGTAGAAGCAGGACGTCCTCCTTGGATGCAACGGCAAAGCTCACATTTGCAGTCATGCCGCTTCTCATATCAGGCGGCGTTTCTTCAGGCAAAACATCGACAATATAAGTAGTCACATTGTTGATGGTTGTTGCGTCATAGGCGATCTGATCGACATGGGCGGGGATGGTTTTTCCGGGATAGGCATCTAGGATGACATCCGCCTTTTGATTGAGCCTTATCTCGGCGATATCGGTCTCGTCTACCTGCGCCTTGATCGTAAGACGGTCCGACATGACCAGTATCGCATCCTGACTCGTGAATGTCTGGCCCGGCTCCACGTTTCTTAAAATGATCGTCCCGTCTATGGGCGCAAGGATGGGCGCGGCCTTATAGTATGTATCCCAGCGCTTGAGCTCATCGGGGCCCCTTGCGCGGGCGGCATCCAGAAGGGCGGCCCTCTCAGTTGAACTCATGAGCGTCAAGACCTGTCCCTTTTTCACGACCTCGCCCTCTTCAACAAAGACCTTTTCGACCCTTCCCGCTATGGGCGGCTTGATTTCGAGGCGGTTTTCAGGCTCTACAACTCCTGTGCAGAGAATTTTTGCATCGACGTTTCCTCTGGTTACATTGACCTCCTGATATTTTTCAGTCTCGGAGCCGCTTCTCATCCACAAGACGAATGCGATCCCCAAAATGACGATGGCGATGACAATGAGCACTTTTTTGTTCGTAAAAAATTTCCGGTTCATGGGATAATTCCTTTACCTTTAGCCTGTTGCCATGCGGCCTCGGCTAGGATGACATCCCGCTCGCTTTGCAGGACCGTTTTCTGCTTTGTAATGAGATCGTTTTCAATGCTATCGAAGTCTTCAAAGGAGAGCAGGCCGTTATTGTATTTGTTGCGGGAGATTTCTGCACGGACCGTAGCTGCCTCCAAAAAATCCCTGTCCACTTTGAGCTTTTCGAGCGACTCCACAAAAATTTTATACGCCTCTTTTAATTTCGGCAACGTCTGTCTGTCTACGCTTTCCTTGCTCCATGAGGCAGCGGCCGAACCTGCCTGAGAGCTTTTGAAATTGAAATAATTGTTTGCCCCGTCAAATATCGGGAGCGATAAGTTTGCTCCAACGGAGTTGTTGTTTTGATCCCAGCTGCTCCCTTGCCGGCTAACTGATCCAACCAGATTCACGCTGGGGAAAAACTGGGAGCGTGCGATGGTTACTCCTGCCATCATCGACCTCTCCCGAGCTTCGGCCTGCCGGTGATCAGGTGTCTCAAGGACAATTTGTTTGAAATCGGGTGCTTTTTTGTGCTCCTCAATTGGGACGGTGCCTGTGATCCTGATTCGCTCTGCATCATCATGACCCAGGACTTTTGCCAGTTTTTCTCGAGAGACATCAACAGAGTGTTTTGCCACGATGTTGTCAAATTTTGCCTGGCTCAAAAATGCCTTGGAGAGGAGGAGATTCCCCCTGTTTTCGATACCGCCTTCAAATCTCAGCTCGACCAAACTTGCATTATCTTCGCGTCTCTTGATGATCTCCCGTGTCAGCTTTTCATAGTCCTGGGCATAAAGGAGGCCGGCAAAGGATGACTTGAGATCAAAACTGACCTGAACCTTTGTGGCGTCAAGACTTGCTTTGGATACATCTTTGTTTGCGCGTCCCTGCTTCACTTTTCCCATGTCCTGAAAGCCGGAAAAAATGTTTTCAGTGACAGAAAGAGAGGTGGAATACCTGGAGCTTGAGATATTTCCATCTTGTGTGGCGCCCGCCCCGCCAGAGGAACCTTGAAACGTGGCTCTATTGCCGCGATTGTAGCTCAAATTGGCCGTAACCTGCGGCAAGAAGCCGCTGTAGGCCGCATCCGCCAGATATTCCGAAGAGGAAAGATTCTGTTCTGCGCTCCGAAGATCGGGATTGTGCTCCATGACAATTTCAACACAGTCCTGCCACGTCAGGGGATCGAGCGCGCTGGCCGCCCCACAAAACATGAATATCGCAATGAGGGCAGGGATGATCTTCTTCATAGATCTATGCATGATTAAACTAAACTAATAACATCCGCGAGACCAGAGTGCAACGGCGTCGTTTTAAAGGCGAGAAATGCAAGGTCTATAAATTGATGATGCTATTGCACTTTATAACTTATTATGCCATAGGACAAAAATTCAAAGTAACGGGCGGGGTAGCTCAGATGGCGAGAGCGAGGGATTCATAACCCCTAGGTCGGCGGTTCGATCCCGCCCCCCGCCACAAAAACACGGTCTTGTGGGCGGTTGGGATCGCGCACAAGGCCGATATTTTTGTGGGCCTGCCAATGGTTTGGTGAGGGACCCGCCATGAAGGAATATTTGTAATGAAGACTTTAACAAGCCGTGTGATTAAAACCGTCATCGCCCGCTGTGAGAGTGAAGAGGATTTATACACGTGTATCACCAAACTCGTGAATGAAAACAACGTACGCTCCGGATGCTTTCAAGTCATCGGTGCCCTAAGGCGCGGGAAGGTCGGCGTCTTCGAGCACGGAAAATATGAATGGCTGGAACACGAAGGCGCACTTGAGATTTCGTCTTGCATCGGAAACGTTGCGGTTAAAGAGGATAAACCCTTCGTCCATTGCCATGCGGTTTTGGGAGATGACAAGGGCATCATTATTTCAGGTCATCTGGGGGAAGGCTGCATCGTGCATCCCACGGCGGAGATCCATCTGCAAGTGTTGGAGGGCGAGGTGAAACGGCGCCTTGATCCTGAAACCGGGCTGTGGATATTGGATATTTAAAAGGTTAAAGCTGAGGCTAAAGCTGAGGAAAACGAGTAGCAAGATTTCCTCCCCTTTGTAAGGGGAGGTTAGGTGGGGTAGATCTACCTCCCCTGACCCCTCCTTACAAAGGAGGGGGAGGCTTTTTATTTATGAAACCCATTGTAGCCATAGTAGGTCGTGCAAACGTCGGCAAATCGCGCCTCTTCAACCGCCTCATCGGTTTTAGAAAGGCGATCGTCGACGATGCGCCTGGTATCACGCGTGATCGTCATTACGCCTTTGCGGACTGGTGTGGTAAGGAATTTATCGTCGTCGATACCGGCGGGATCGATCTTGATCCCGCTGCGGACATGGAACGCAGTATCACCGCTCAAAGCATGACCGCCATTGCGGAGGCAGACGTTATTATTTGTGTTTTTGACGGACAAATTGAGCCGATGCCGCATGATCGTGAACTGGCGAGAAAACTCAAGAAGATCGGAAAGCCCGTCGTCTTTGCCATCAATAAAATCGACGAAGCCCTCCACGAAGCAAACAAACAATATTATGAAAGGATCGGTGTTGATCCGCTGGTCACGATCTCTGCCGAACATGGTCGAGGCGTTGATGATCTGCTGGAAAATGTAATCAGTCACTTCCCACCGGTGATTGAGAAACCAAAAAAGACCGATGCGCTGCGCATCGCCGTTGTGGGGCGCCCGAATGTCGGCAAATCAACGCTTATAAACCGTCTTGCCGGAAGCGAGCGCGTCGTTGTCCATGAAAAGCCCGGGACGACACGCGATGCAATCGATGTGGATATTGAGTTGGAAGATCGCCATTATGTCTTCATCGATACTGCAGGTGTGGGCAAACATTTTCGAGTTGGGGAGAAGGTGGAAAAGGTCAGCGCGCTGCGCTCGTTTCATACCATCGACCGCAGTGACATCGTCTGTCAGTTGATCGATGCAACCGAGGGACTGACGCATCAGGATCTCAACCTTGCCGGATTCATCCGCGAGGAGGGGAAGGGTATGCTTCTGCTCATCAACAAGTGGGATCAGATGAAAGTTTCCTGGGAAGACTTTGCCGAGGATATGAGGTACCGCCTCAAGGAGTTGCAAGATATTCCATTTTTCGGTATATCTGCCAAAACAGGTTATCACTGTCTCAAGATCTTTGAAGGGATCGATCAGATAAATAAGGATCTCGATCGCAGGGTTTCGACATCGGAGCTCAACCGAATACTCGAGGAAGCGCTTGCCTCACACAATCTCCCTGCGTATCGTGGAAAGGCCGTGCGCATATATTATGCGACACAAACGGGGACAAGGCCGCCGGCCTTCACACTTTTTGTAAATTATCCGGCGGCAGTTCCTTATGCATATAGAAAGTACCTGATGCACAAGTTTGCCGAGGCACTTGGGATTCGGGGCGTTCCGGTGAAGGTGATATGTAGGAAGAAGACGTAACTCGGGAGAAATTCGAAGCACGAAATTCGAAATTCGAAACAAATTCGAAATCCAAAATCCAAATGCTCCAAACCGCCTGTTTTGAACATTTGAATTTTGAAAATTAGATATTGTTTCGGATTTCGATATTTGAATTTCGGATTTGATTAAATATGCGTCTAATCGGTAGAATTCTAAAATCTTTTTTTAATGACGATTGTTTTTCGTTATCGGCCAACATCGCCTTCTGTGCTGTTCTCGCCATTGTCCCTTTGACCATGATCATGGTTTCTATCGCGGGCTATTTTCTTGGAAGCTCCATGGAAATCTTTCAGGAGATCGTCAATGGCATTGGTAACGCCTTGCCGGTGGGTCGCGACGAATTTGTTGCCAACCTCAAGACTGTCATGGATCAAAGGTCATCGCTCGGCATTGTCGGCATAGTATTTCTCGTGTTCATCGCGACGATTCTTGTAGGCAGCATAGAACATGCGTTTGACACCATCTTCAGGACCGTTAAAAGGCGCAATTTCTTTCATTCACGGCTTGTGGGCATCGGATTGATTTTTCTCATCTCATTGCTTTTCTTCATTCCGACCATGATTCGCATACTGGAGGGACTTCTCAATCGCTACGGCTTCATTTTCCCTTTCGGCGGGATTTTCAGAACCGATATCTTCTTTTTTCTTGGTGCCTTTCTTGTGTTTGTCATGGGCAGTGTCGTGATTCCAAACGAAAAGGTCTACGCGCGCTATGCCGCCATCGGGGGGATTGTCTTTTCAGTGGGCATCGGGGTGGCCAAGCTCATCTTTCGCTGGTACATGGACGTTGCGATCACACGCTATAATCTGATCTACGGCTCTTTCAGCGCCGCAGTCCTTTATATTATCTGGACATACTATCTTGCGGTCGTGCTTCTTTTGTCGGCGGAGGTGGTGGCCCAGATTCAGTTGTGGCGGCGCGGCCCCACTGAGATCACCACGACTGGCAGTATAACTAATGAATAGGGATGGTTTGACAGGCGGTTTTGTATTGCGTATAGCGTGTTGCGTTCGTGAGATTGTGGGGTCGTGAGATCGTGATATCGTCGGAATGCCTTCGCGACCTTACGATCTCGCGATCTCACGATACAATACGCGTTACTAATGTATGAAGGAGGTGCGCCATCGGTACCTATAAACGTCTCCCGCGGGGTAAGAAGAAGCCCGGCGATGAAATTGTCGACTGGTCTGTGCATGTGCTGCGCTTCATCCGCGATAATCTGAAGATGGTAATCTGGGTCGCTTCCGCTACGGTTGTAATCTTCGTTGTGGTCGTTGTTGCAAACCGCATTCATTCATATCGCTCAGACAGGGCCGTCATCGCCCTTTTTGAGGCAAAAAAGATGTCTGAAGGCTCCTCCGAACAGCAAAGCGCGCTCAAGGAGGTGGCACAGGACTACGGCTCAACCGCTGCAGGGCAGGAGGCGATGATATATTTGGGCAATCAGCTCTTGAAAAAGAACGATTTCGCCGGAGCCCTCGAGCAGTTTGAAAACCTTGCAGAAAAAGTAAGAGGCAGCGAACTGCTTCATGTTGCGGCGCTTCACAGGGTTGCGGCAACAAAAAGGGCGATGGGCAACATCGAGGATGCCGCAAAGACGTATCTGATGGCGGCTTCCGATCCCAAGAATCTTGAAATGGCCGACAGTCTATTTCAGGCGGCGCGTTGTTATGAGGAACTAAAGCAGTACGACGAAGCTGCAAAACTATATCGAAGGGTGATCGACAGCACAAACGAAAGAGATGCAAAATTGCAAAGTGAGGAGCGCCTCTTATGGCTCATCGCCAACAATTCCATATCCGGCTGATGGTCGGACTTGCCATCCTTATTTTCTTTTGCCCCGTGCTTTTTCCCCATGGATGGGTAAGGGGCGGGGAAGCGTGGTCTTATACGAAAACCCTGAAGCATTCCAGGAGCTGGGACGCCGTCAAGAGCCAGAAAAAATGGGAACACAGGCACATATACAAGAGAAGCGACAGGCGTGTTTCCGTTTCCAAGATTGGCACGGTAAGGCTCAAGAAATCATCGTTTTTTAATTTCAGGCCATTCCAGTTTTCAACACCAGTTATCGCCGACTCAATGCTCTATATCGGTGTTGACGCCGGCGTCTTTTATGGGATCGACGCTCTAAAAACAAAAAAGAAGTGGACATATCGCACGCAGGGTCCTGTTCAGGCGCCTGCCGGTGTTGACGGCGATGCGGTGTATTTCGGAGATGCAAAGGGGAACGTCTATGCGCTTGAGACTTCAAGCGGAAAGGAAATCTGGAAGACTTCTCTGGATTCGCCGATCTTGGCGGCGCCCTTGATACGGGGCGACCGTATTTACTTTGTGACCGATAACGGGCGCCTGTTTGCTATCGATAAGAATGCGGGCGGGGAGATATGGCACACAGATTCCGTGGAAAAGGCCATCGGCTTTTCCGTGAAGCGGGCCTCCAGTCCTGTCTTTACGAACGGACTTATTATGTTTGGGACCTCCACGGGAACGCTTTTGGCATATCGCGAAAACGGCACGCTCGCGTGGGTCAAACAATTGGGCGATCGTCAGGCGCTCATCTCCGATCTTGACAGCCGTCCGATCATTGAAGGCGGGCGCATTTATGTCGCTACGGCCGACCGCAAAGTCTTCTGCATCGATCAGAACAATGGAAATATTATCTGGTCAACAAGTGATGCAGGGGGTTCAAACGATCTCTTTCTTTCCGAAGACAAGCTTTATGCCACTGGAGGCGGCGTTTTGACGTCAATCGAAGCGTCCAGCGGCAATATCATATGGGAAGAAGATTTCGAAACGCCGGAGATCTCTTCGCCCGCCGTAAGCAAAGACATCGTTGCGGTTGTCTCAACACGGGATAAGGTCTATCTTGTGGACGATAAGACGGGCGATATCATCTTTGAGCGCTATGTCAGGAGGGGTAGTTTTGGCGATCCTGTCTTCGTCAATAACAGACTTTACCTGATTTCAAACACAGGGCGCATTTTTTCTTTTTTAGTACGTGAAAAACAATTAAAAAAGAGTTAGAATCACGGCCGGATTTTGAACAAAGGGAGGGGGATATGATCGGTATTATAGGTGCACTTATTGCGGCCCAGGTGGTCAATGCAACACCCGTAAGTACAAAATCAATGTCAGCAGATCGGATGTTAGCTGTCTCGTCTGCGGCCGAGCAGTCTTCAGGAGGATCTCCGTCACGGTGGGAGACATCCGGCCCTGCGTCACAAAGGCCGTTGGAACAACCGGAGCCCAGGGCAGTGACACCGCCCCAACCGGCAGCACCAGCACAGGTCGCGCCGCCGCCAGCGCCCGCCGCGCCAACTGTTCAAAGGGCGCCATCATATAAGTCGGATCTCCCATTTGATGAACCTGTGGAAGTTCCGCCCGGTACTGTGCGACTTGAAGACGTGAAAAAAGGGACGAAGCCAAAACCCCAGCCGATTGAACAGGCACCGCTGCCTGCACCACAACCGGTCGCAAGACCTGCTCCCACAATACCAGCGGCTCCGGCGCCAAAACCAGTTGCAAAACCAGCGCCAGTGATGCCGACAGTGCCTGTGGTTCCGGCTCCTCAGCCGGTTGCCAAACCCGTTCCTACAACACCGGTAATGCCAGCAGCTCCTGCGCCCACAGCTCCGGCTCCTCAGCCGGTTGCCAGGCCGGTTCCTGCAACACCGGTAATACCAATGGCTCCTGCACCGGCAGCTCCGGCTCCTCAGCCGGTTGCCAGGCCGGTTCCTGCAACACCGGTAATACCAATGGCTCCTGCGCCGGCAGCTCCGGCTCCTCAGCCGATTGCAAAGCCGGCTCCTATTACACCTGCAGCTCCTGTGGCACCGGCAGCTCCGGCTCCTCAGCCGATTGCAAGACCGGCTCCCACGACACCGGCAGTAACTGCAGCTCCTGCACCTGTTGCACCTGCTCCTGTGACGCTGCCTCCGGTGACACCAAAACCCGTTGCACCGGCACCAGCTGCAAAGGCTGTCAGACCGGAACAACCAATGCCGCCTTCCGCAGCGCGAATTGCACAGCCATCAACAGGTTATAAGTCGGATCTTCCCGGTATTGAGGAGGCGCCTGAAATTCCTCCGGGTGCGGTTCGTCTTGAAGATATAAAACCGGGAACAAAGGCAAAACCCCAAGCTATGGAACAAGTGCCTGCTGCTCCGGCGCCCCAGCCTGTGACAAGGCCGGCGCCAGTTGCACCCGCGCCGCAACCTATTTCAAAACCTGCACCGGTTGCACCACCTCCATCTGCGGGTTACAAATCAGATCTTCCGGCGGGCTGGGAAGAACCTGTTGGAATTCAACCCGGAACTGTTCGCCTTGAAGATGCGAAGGGAGCGGTAAAGGCTAAGCCTCACGCTGTAACTGGTGCACCACAACCGGCAAAACCGATAATGCCTAGCACCGAAGAGTACGCGCCGCCTCCACCGCCAAAGACGACGGGCAGGGTAGAAGAGAAACCTGTTGGCCCAAAGGAGCAGCCGGAGGTACAGACCAAACAAAAGCAGCGGTGGGAATGACGATACGTCATTCTGACATGCCCATATGCAATGGGCACAAGAAAAATACAGCAGCTTTTACGGGATCCCTTCAATAATGCTTTTTGCATCCCATTGACCCGTTCGACGGGATATAGTTCCGCCCTTTTGGGCGGAAAATGAGCGCCGCTCAGGGTCAACCCTGAGCAGGGCCGGCCGTTCGGCCGGCCAGTCGAAGGGGTTGACATCCCTTATCTTTTTCCTATAGGGTCCGTCCATGTTGGGTGACCGCATAAAAGACGGACTCACTTTTGACGATATCCTCGTCGTTCCGGCCGCGTCCGAAATCCTGCCAAGAGATGTCGACGTCAGCACATGCCTCGTTCGCGACTCCAAGGAGCGCGGCGCATCCATTGGTGACATAAGCCTCGCCATTCCCGTACTTTCAGCGGCGATGGACACAGTGACCGAGGCTGCCGCCGCAATTGTGATGGCTCAAGAAGGCGGCATGGGCATCATCCACAAGAATTGGTCAATCGAAGAAGAGGCAGCCGAAGTTGCCAAGGTGAAAAAGTACGAGAGCGGTATTGTTGCAGAACCAATAACAGTTCGTTCCGATCAAACTATAGGCGAAGTTGAAGCGCTGGCGGAGAAATACAGAATTTCCGGTTTCCCCGTCACAAAAGACAAAAGACTCGTTGGCATTATTACACATCGAGACCGGCTCTTCGAAGAAGACATGAACCGCAGGGTCGAGGAGGTGATGACGCCCCTTGAACGCCTTGTAACCGCGAATGTGCGCATCGATATTGAAGAGGCAAAGGCGCTCTTGCATAAACATCGCATCGAAAAGCTTCCGATCGTAGATAAAAACGGAAATCTCAAAGGCCTCATCACCGTCAGGGATCTGGCGAAGGTCCAGAAATATCCAAATGCAACCAAGGATAGTCTGGGAAGACTGCGTGTCGGCGCTGCGGTTGGCGTCCAGCCCTTGGAAATTGATCGTGCTGCAGCGCTCCGTGAGGCGGGTGTCGATCTCATTGTTGTCGATACCGCACACGGCCATTCGCGTGGCGTGATAGAAATGGTGAAAATCCTTCACAAAAAATTTCCGGACCTCCCCATCATTGCGGGAAACATTGCAACAGAGGATGCGGCAAAGGATCTTATTGACGCAGGCGCATCTGCATTGAAGGTCGGTGTCGGTCCGGGTTCAATCTGCACGACGCGCATTACCGCAGGTTGCGGCGTTCCGCAGGTCACAGCGATTTCCGATTGCGCAGTAATTGCGCGGAAAAGGGGCGTGCCACTCATCGCAGACGGCGGCATTAGATATTCGGGCGATATAGTCAAGGCGATTGCTTCAGGCGCGAATGCAGTGATGATCGGGTCTCTTTTTGCCGGCACCGATGAGTCACCCGGCGAAGTCATCATCTATCAGGGCAGGAGCTATAAGGTCTACCGCGGCATGGGTTCGCTCGATGCGATGCAGAAGGGCAGCAAGGATCGCTATTTTCAGGCGGACGTCGAAAGTTTTGCAAAACTCGTCCCGGAAGGAATCGAGGGACGCGTGCCGTATCGGGGCAAGCTGCGCGATTCGCTCTATCAGATGATCGGCGGTCTGCGCTCCGGCATGGGATACGCCGGCTGTAAGACTCTCGAAGAACTGGCAACCAAAACGCATTTCATGCGCATCACACCTGCGGGCCTTCGCGAATCCCATGTTCACGGCGTAATCATTACAAAAGAAGCGCCGAATTATTGGGTAGAATAAACAAGTGCCCAAGTGTTTAAGTGTAGAAGTGTTTAAGTCTTTTGACTTCAACACTTAAACACTCAAACACTTCAACACTTTCAACATGGATTCAAACCGCATTTTAATCCTAGACTTCGGTTCCCAATACACCCAGCTCATCGCGAGGAGGGTGCGTGAGGCGAAGGTTTATTGTGAGATCGCGCCGTGCACGTGGACATTCGATCAGATAAAATCATTTAAGCCAAAAGGTGTCATTCTCTCAGGCGGGCCGGCTAGTGTAACTGAAAAGGGTTCGCCGAAAATTGATCCACGCCTGCTAAAGCTTGGCGTTCCTGTCCTTGGCATCTGCTATGGAATGCAGGCAATCGCCTATGTTGCGGGTGGCAAGGTCGAGAGGGCAAGCCGCCGTGAGTACGGCAGGGCCTTCATACAGGCGGAGGAATCGCACCTGCTCTTTGGGAACGTTCGTGAGTGGCCGATGCCCGTCTGGATGAGCCACGGCGATCATGTCGTGGAGTTGCCCGAGGACTATAGGATGATTGCCAAAAGCATCAATGCGCCGATCGCCGCGATGGCAGATAAATCGGGCACGATAATTGGCCTGCAGTTTCACCCTGAAGTCACGCACACACCGGAGGGGATAAGACTCATCGAAAATTTCCTCTTTTTGATCTGCAAATGCGAGCCCACGTGGACGATGGCGTCTTTCATCGAACATACGATTGCAAAGATAAAGAAAGAGGTGGGGGATGCACATGTAATACTGGGTTTGTCAGGCGGAGTCGATTCTTCCGTTGCGGCAGTTTTGCTCAACAAGGCGATTGGCAACAGGCTCACGTGTATATTTGTCAATAACGGTCTGTTAAGAAAGGCCGAGCCGGAGAAGGTGGAGCGGGTCTTTCGCGATTCATTTCACATCGATCTTCGTGTGGTCGATGCCTCGGAGCGCTTTCTTAGAAAACTCAAAGGTGTCGATGATCCCGAGAAGAAGCGCAAGATCATCGGTAATGAATTTGTATCGGTATTCGAGGAAGAAGCGCACAATATCCCAAATGTTAAATTTCTTGCACAGGGGACACTCTATCCCGATGTGATAGAATCGGTTTCATTTAAGGGACCGTCGGCGGTCATCAAGAGCCATCACAATGTCGGCGGCCTTCCGGAAACAATGGGCTTGAAGCTTATCGAACCATTCCGCGAACTCTTCAAAGACGAGGTGAGGCAGGTGGGGCGGGAATTGGGCATGCCCGAGGAAATTGTGCAGCGCCAGCCATTCCCCGGCCCCGGACTTGCGGTGCGTATACTTGGAGAGGTGACAAAAAAGCGCCTCGAGATCCTTCGCAACGCAGATGATATAATGATGCAGGAAGTGAAGGCGTCGGGATGGTACAACAGGGTCTGGCAGACATTCTGCGTTCTTCTTCCGGTCAAGACCGTCGGTGTAATGGGTGACGAAAGGACCTATGAAAATGTGATCGCATTTCGCGCCGTGACTTCAACGGACGGTATGACGGCAGACTGGGTTACATTGCCTTATGATCTTCTGGCGAGGATCTCCAACCGGATCATAAATGAAGTCAGGGGTGTCAACCGCGTCGTGTACGATATCTCTTCAAAACCCCCGGCCACGATTGAGTGGGAATAAATTATAAACTCAAAATTCAAAGTGTAAAACGTAAAACCAAAACGCCAAGCTCAAAAGTTTTGGGTTTTGAATTTTGGTTTTGCGTTTTAAACTTTAAATTTTAAGTTATTTTACTGAGCACCTCTGCTTTTGTGATCCCCTGAATAAACACCACTTTCTTCCTCCCCGTTTCGCCTCGTATAATGGTGAGGCAAGATTTTGGGATGGCTAAGGTCTCCGCAATAACCTCAATCAACTCAAAATTGGCGCGGCCATCTACGGGCGGCGAGTGGAGAGCGACTGCCAAGGCCCCGTTTTTCACACCCTTGATCTGACTCCTGCTCGCGCGGGGCGTCACCACACATTCAATCGTCACACCGTCTTTTCGTTCGTGAATGTTAAACATTTCAAACTTTCAAGAATCTGCCGCGTCGCTTTTTAACACATATTCCAAATTTTACACAATTAATGATGCATTGACTTAAATCCCGCCTTTGACTTTGAAAACCAGAAATGTTATTTTAATAACACTATGAAATCAAAAACACAAACTTCAGATTGCACTGGCAATGAGCCGCTCTTTATCCTCGTCGTTGATGACGATACAACCAACCTTATGGTCATCGAAAAGATGCTCAAAACTCAGGGCTTTATTGTAGAGCAGGCAACCTCGGGGCAGGAGGCGCTCGATAAGGTGAGAAAAAGGCTTCCGGACGTGATCTTGCTGGATGTGATGATGCCGGGTATGGACGGCTTTGAGGTGTGCCGCAGGCTCAAATCCAGCGAAGAGACCCGCCTTGTGCCGATAGTCATCGTCACTGCGCTTAAGGAGCGTGAGGACAAGATAAAAGGGATCGAGGCCGGCTGTGACGATTTTATCAGCAAGCCGATCGACCGGTTGGAGCTCATCGCGCGTGTTCGGGCGCTTGGTTGTTTCAAACGCCTCAATGACGAGTTGGATAACGCGGAAGCGGTGGTCTTAAGCTTCGCTCGCGCCGTTGAGGCCAAAGATCCAACGACAGGCAATCACTGCGACAATCTGATTCGTTTGAGTCGGGCCTTTGGTCAATTTCTGGGCCTTGAAGAGAAGGCAGTTCGATCACTCGAACGGGCGAGCATCCTGCATGATGTCGGAAAGATCGGTATCCCCGATTCTATACTCCTCAAACCCGGCAAATTGACGGAAAAAGAATGGGAAATCATGCGAACCCATCCGGTCGTGGGTGAGGAGATCTGCTATCCGTTGAAATCTTTGTCACCGGTCTGCGCAATCATCCGTCATCACCATGAAAAGTGGAATGGCACCGGTTATCCTGACGGCCTTGTGGGGGAATCGATTCCTTATCTTGCGCGCGTGTTTCAAATATTAGATGCCTTCGACGCGATGACCTCGGTGAGACCTTATAAGCGGGCTTTGACATTTGATGAGACGCTAAATACGCTCAAGGACGAAACGTCGAGAGGGCTATGGGATGCCAGTCTCATGGAAAAATTTCTGGAGTTCATCGAGAAGAATCCGCAGGCGGCAAAAAAATAACCTCATAATTTTCCACTCAGATTATTGCAGACATGTAGTATTTCCTCCCCTTTGTAAGGGGAGGGTGGGGTAGATCGTGGTCTACCTTCCCTAACCCCTCCCCCTCGACAAAGCTCGGGGCATGCTTACAAAGGAGGGGAATTTTTTGATATTCAATTGAGTGCATGGCTGGTCTTTGCCTAGCGGCGTGAGGCCTCATGGCGCAGCGCCTTAATCATAGAGTTGACTGTGAGAGAAACGGCGGTCTTAAAAATCGGCTGCGGCACGCCTTTCTTTGCCTTCACGTAGTAGAGATAGATGAGGCGGGTGCGGCCGTCTTTCCAAGGTTTTACTTCCCATGAACCGTCGTCGTCATTTCTTTTGGAATCAACGCGCTTCCAAGAAGCCTTGCGAAGATCGGCACTCTCATCATATTTATATCGCCTTACCACCCACTCGTTTTTTAGTGGCCAGGGCAGGTCGTATTCCTCGTAGGCCATGCGCTCCCAATGGCCGCTATATTGAGAGGTCTCTTTTGCAGGCGGGCTCTGTTTATTTATCTCAAGGACCTTGTCATGGTCTTTGGCTAAGTCCGGCGTTATTAATTTTTCTGCCTCGGGCGACAAAAAATATGCCACGCGGTTCATCGGCAGCCATTTGGGCCAGCTCCCGATGTCAATGAGTGCAGCCCATACCGCTTCCGGCGGCGAATTTATTACTGCATTGACCAGAACTTTTGCGCGGTCTGATCCTTCGGGAATCGTAATCTCCTTGAAGATGTGGCCCTGATCCATCTTCTCGTTTATATCAAGTCGCGCCTGTGCAAGAACAGGGATCAGAATGATAGCAAGGATGGCTGCAATAAAACGCATATGAGACCTCACCTTTATTTTTTTGAGCGAAGATTAAGCAAAGCCGACAACAAGTAACCTCTTGCTATTATAAATGCCAGAAAATATTTAAGGTCTGAAAAAAAACAAAAACCTGCGGTGGATAAATTTAATGTGCTGGCCCGGACAATTGAATCTTATCCACAAATGACAGTTCGGCAACGTCGGGCATGTCTTTGGCTTTCATGTGGCCTGTGGCGATCGTCCCTGAAAAGAAGCGCACATTGAATCCCTTGCTGATGAGGAATGATTCGTCTCCGCGGTCTGCGGGCCATCGCACCCTAACGAAGCAATCAAATCTGCGATCCGTGTCTCCCTTATTCATTGCATCAAGCCACTCTTTTTGTGCATTCACATCGAGCTTTTTCCAGAACCTGCTATTTTGAAAACTTAAGATGATATCGGCAGGTGCTTGGGTCTCTTTGGGGCATGCCGATTGCTCGACTGGTGCCTTCTTCTTCGGTCTTTCGGTCTTGGCAAGAAGAGCGACTGCTGAAAACGTGATCGCGCATGCAACAAGAAAGGAAACGAAGGTCGATTTGTGTAATTTCATGGGTCCCTGAATATAAAAGATGACAGGAAAATGCCATCAAAATATGTGAGATTAAGGTTGTTGGCTATGTTTCTATTTGATAATGGAAAATAGAGATTGCGATATGGATCAAAAAATAAGGGACAAATTCATAACTCTCTGGCGCAAATATTTTGGCGGCGCGGAACTGCCCATCACCTTTTACTATGCGGGTGAGAAGGGACGCGCAGAGTCTGCCAAAACACCTTCCGGTCACAGATGTCTCATAGGCGATCTTGCGAGTGTGAGGGCCGGAAAATCACTATGCTTCGATGTCGATACAATCGGTTGCGGCGGAGGGAAAAGATATCTCGGTTTCACTCAGGAACTGATGCCGAATTTTGAATATTTCCTCTCCTGCGGCATACCCGGAAAACTTGAAGGAGAGCGTTACAAAAAGTCTCCCGAGCTTGTCAAAGAAGCGCTAAAGAAAATGCCATCCTTTAAAGCGCCTGCCAAATACATTGTTTTTAAACGCTGGGATATATTGGAAGCAGCCGACAATCCCGAAGTCGTTATCTTCTTCGCAAAACCGGATGTCCTGTCCGGACTTTTCACGCTAGCAAATTATGATGAAGCGGAACCAAACGGCGTGTTTGCGCCGTTCGCAGCAGGGTGCGGGACCATTGTGCAGTATCCTTATCTCGAGAAGGATTCAATGCGTCCACGCGGCATTTTGGGGATGTTTGATGTCTCCGCGCGTCCATTTGTTCAAGAGGATTCACTGACATTTTCAGTTCCGATGAAGAAGTTCGTAAAGATGATCGAAAACATGGAGGAAAGTTTTTTGATCACAAATTCGTGGAAAAAGATGATGGATAGAATAAGCCGCAGTGAAAGATTTTGAAGGTATCCGACACAAGCTGTCGGACACCTCTTTTTGGTAGCGGGGGCTGGATTTCCCCTCGGCGTGTTACACACGCCTCGGGATTTCATCATTTATATAAAAACCCTTGTGGTAGGTCAGAACCAGCTGATTCAAGACAACAAACCCCATTACAAAGAAAAAGGGCCCAAAATGGACCCTTTTTCTTTGGTAGCGGGGGCTGGATTTGAACCAGCGACCTTCAGGTTATGAGCCTGACGAGCTACCAGGCTGCTCTACCCCGCAGTATTTATTAAATTATTGGCCAAGCCCTCGTATAGAATGGGGGGAGGGGTGTCAAGAAAATTCGCCAAAAAACACTTGAAAGTGAACCCCATTTCGGTATAGACAAGCGGCCTTATGAAAAAGACAGCATTTATATTTGACCTCGACGGAACAATCGTCAACCCCGGCACCGCGATTCCGCGATGCATCAACCACGCGCTCAAAAAGCACGGTATAAAATCCGTGCCCATCGAGCGCCTGAAGCGCTACATCGGCTTCAGCCTTGAGGAGATCTTAAGTCAGATCACAGGCAAGAAGGACAAGCGCTTCATCAAGTCATGTATCGATTCGTACCGGGAACGCTTCCATAAGGAAGGCATTGCAGAGCATCGCCTCTATCCCGGCATCGTAGGTCTCCTGGAAGCAACTGCAAAACATGGACAGCTCATCGTGGCGTCCATCAAACCGCAGGTCTCATGCGAAATGGTGCTGGATCATTTGGGGATTAGGTCCATTTTTGCTTCGGTATACGGCGCGGATTTAAGCGGCAAGATGCAGGATAAGACAGAAGTATTAAAACACGTCCTCAAAAAAGAGGGATTAAAGCAGGGTGTTGTGATTGGGGATCGTGGAGTTGATATTACCGCGGCCAAGAAGTGTGGCTTGCCATCCATTGGCGTGACGTACGGTTACGGCACGAAGGAAGAGTTGAATGCCGCCGGCGCGGATATGGTTGCCGAGACCGTAGGTGAGCTTCGTCAGTACCTCCTTTCAACTGTGAGACCATGAGTTATAATGAACGGACTGCATTATTGAGACGGCGCCTCCGGGAGCTGGAGAGCGCCGTCGTTGCTTTTTCAGGCGGTGTGGATTCTGCCGTCCTTGCCGTGCTCTCACATCAGGAGCTTAAAGACAAGATGTGCGCAGCGACCGCTGTTTCACCTAGTCTTCCCGAACGTGACCGGCAGATGGCTGTGACGTTCTGTCGGGAGCAAAATATACCGCACGTTCTTGTCGAAACTCATGAATTTAAAGATCCTTCATTTTTGAAAAACCCAAATGACCGCTGCTTCTATTGTAAAAGCGCCCTTTACGATCGTCTGACTCAGGTAGCTTGCGAAAGAGGGTTTCGTTATGTTGCGGAGGGAACGAACACATCTGATCTTTCCGCGCATCGCCCGGGATATCGCGCATCGTGTGAGAGAACAAATGTGACAACGCCTCTAATTGATGCTGGCATGACAAAACAGGACGTGAGGAAGCTTGCACGTGAGTTGCATCTGCCGCTTGCCGATAAACCTGCAACTGCTTGTCTTGCCTCACGCGTTCCTGAAGGAATGATCCTGCATCCGGGAATTTTAAGGAAAATCGACAATGCCGAGGAGATTGTTCGCTCTCTTGGGGTATCGCAGATCAGGGTGAGGCATCATGGAGACATTGCGCGTATCGAAGTCCTGCCGGCCGATTTTATAAAGTGTTTGGAAAACCGTGGCTTAATCACGATGGAATTGAAAAAATTAGGTTACAAATTCGTGGCATTGGATCTTACAGGTTACCGTCCCGGTGGCGCTTCAAGTTAGGCATTACGAATGTTTTCCCCTTGTTTTCTATCAATAACTGTATTATATCACGCCAAACTTTTAAAGAAGGAGGAATAAACCGTATGAAGAAATCGCTCATCGCATTCGTCGCACTGGCCGCGCTGTTTATCTCGCCTGCGCTTAAGGCCGCAGACCAGCCCAAGTCCGCAAACCCGGATAACATGAAGTTCGGGTACGTGGATTTCAATCGCGCGCTCAACGAGACGGAAGAAGGAAAGACTGCAAAGAGCACGCTCAAGTCGGAATTTACAGAGCGCCAGCAAAAGCTCGATATCGTTCAAAATGAGCTGAAAAAGATGAAGGAGGATCTGGACAAGCAGCGCCTGATTCTCAGTCAGGATGCCCTGAAGACCAAGGAAGAGGACTATCGCAACAAGTTTATGGAGCTCCAGCAGAAGCTTGGAACCTTCAAGCAGGAGATGACCCAGAAGGAGGCATCACTCACAGCAGGCCTATTGGAAAAGCTGCGTGGCATCGTTAAGGATATCGGGCAGAAGGAAAGCTACACGATGATTCTGGAAAAATCTCAGGACGTCGTTTTGTATGCCCCGACCATCAATGATTTGACGGACCGTGTGATACAGCTTTGCAACAACAGCCCAAAGGCAAAGACAAAGTAAGGGTTAAGCGTTGATTGACCGACAGCTACTGGAAATATTGGTTTGCCCGCAATGCAAGGGAGGCCTTGACCTCGTTGATGGAGGGAGAGGTCTCGTTTGTTCTCGATGCCAGCTAAAATACCCTGTCCGTGAGGACATCCCGATTATGTTGGTTGAGGAGGCAACGGACCTGCGGGGTGGTGCAAAGGCACGCGGCCCCGCTGCTCACCTTCCAAAGGCCGTCTTCCGTGTCACATCGGGACCGGATACCGGTTTAAAGTTTGATCTTGAGCAGAAGACCTGCAGGGCGATCGGCCGCGGCGAAACGGATATCAATCGCACCATGATGTTCAATGTGGACCTTGCGCTGTCTCTGGATGAAGGTACGAAGACATTAGTCCTGCAATATATTTCCAGACAATTTCTGAGAACCCCCCAACAGGCAGCCGCCGCAGTAAGCGGTGACAGACTGGGCGGTTTCAGGCGAGCTCCGGACATTGTACTCACGGATCACAGCCTTTCACGTCTCCATGCAATGGTCTTTGCGGATGATGGACAAGTCGGTATCCTTGATCTGGTCAGCAAAAACGGCACGTTTGTGAACGGGCAGGAGGTTGAATCCCGTCTGTTGCAGAAGGGTGATACGATTGAGATGGGGGAGACGAAGATAATGTTTGAAGGATAGGTTTAGGTTAATGTCCGAAGTCGTCAGTCCGAAGTCCGATATTTCATCTGACTTCGGACTTAAAGACTTCGGACGTCGGACTCATATGAAATCAATGACGGGATATGGAACAGCTGAAGGAAAGGTTGGACGGGGGCGACTTTTTGTCGAAGTGAAAACGGTTAATCATCGTTTTTGCGAGATCAGTGTCAAACAACCTCCAAAAATGGGCGTCCTCGAATCCTATATCACGAAGCATTTAAAAAACAGATATATACGAGGGCATGTTGATGTGTTTGTTAAAGAAAAGAGTCCGCTCTTTGGAGACACTGAATTAACCGTGGATACTGTTTTAGCGAGAAAATACCAGAGTTGCCTCGATAAGTTAAAGCACGAACTCAAACTTAAGACATCCGATGAATTCCTGCATTATGTCGGATTGGACCATTTTGTAATGGTTAAGGAGAAGGAAGGGGATTACAGCAGTTTTTGGAATCAGATAAAGACGCTTTTGATCAAGGCATGTGATCATGTCGATAAGATGCGTGGGCAAGAAGGCCTGCATATTCAAAAGGATCAGAAAAAAAGGGTTACGCATATCGAAAGGCTTATAGCCCAGATAAAGAAGAGATCCGTTGGGGCACTTGACCGTCACAGGCATCGTGTCCGCCAGATTGTATCGGGGGGCGGGCAGATGGATGAGCAACGTCTTGAAACGGAGGTTGCGTATCTGGGCGGCAGACAGGATATCACCGAAGAGCTGATCCGCCTCGAGAGCCACATCAAGCAGTACGAAGGGCTGCTCAATGATAACGGTGCCGTTGGAAGGAAACTCGATTTCCTGCTTCAAGAGATAAACAGAGAGGTAAATACCATAGGTTCGAAGGCAGCCGATGCGGTCATCTCCCGCATTGTGGTTGACTGCAAAACCGAACTTGAAAGGCTGCGTGAACAGGTTCAGAACGTAGAATAAATTCAGCAAGCAAAGCGAGAAAAGCCAGCAATGCCAGCAAGGTTTTGCATTTCTCGCTTTTCTCGCCTTTCTTGCTCTTCTTGCTTTTCTCGCTTTTCTCGCCCATCTTAAAATTGCCATTGTAAAGCGCTTTATAATTGGTTAATTAAATAAAATACCCCATTGTCCCCCTTTGAAAAAAGGGATGGCAACCCATATTGGGCATTGGGAATTGGGCATTAATAATGATCCGTCTCCATGACATCCTCGATATGGTCTCTGCGTATAATCCGGAGGCTGATCTCGATCTCATAAAAAAGGCATACGTCTTTGCCGCGAAGGCACATCAGGGCCAGACGCGCCAGTCTGGAGAGCCATACCTAGTTCATCCAATGGAGGTTGCGGGCATACTGTCCAGCATGAAGCTCGATGTTCCCTCGATTGCAACGGCGCTTCTGCATGATACGGTTGAGGACACCGTTGCAACCCTCGAGGAGGTGGAGCGTCTTTTTGGTCAGGAGGTCAAGACGCTTGTTGACGGTGTCACCAAGCTGTCACGGATCCAGTTCACGTCCGCACAGGAGCGGCAGGCCGAGAATTTTCGCAAAATGATCATGGCGATGGCACAGGACATCCGCGTCATCATCATCAAGCTTGCCGACCGTCTCCATAACATGCGGACGCTTGAGCATCTTCCGGAAAACCGCCAGATTGCCATTGCTCAGGAAACTCTGGATATCTATGCGCCACTGGCCAATCGCCTGGGAATTCAGGAGATCAAGATCGAACTTGAGGACCTATCGCTTAAGTTTTTAAAGCCAGATGTCTGGCGCAGTATTAACGATCAGGTCCACAAACGCCAGAGCCAGCGCGAAAAGCACATTTCGGAGGTGCGCAACATTTTTGAAAAGGCCCTTACCGAACACGCCCTGAAGGGCGAGATATACGGCCGACTCAAACACTATTACAGCATTGCGCGCAAGATGGAGGCGCAGCAGATACCCTTTGACGAAGTCCATGACATCGTGGCCTTCCGCATCATCGTGGAGAATGTCCAGCAGTGCTATGAGGTGCTGGGGATTATCCACGCCTTGTGGCGGCCGATCCCCGGCCGTTTCCGGGATTATATTGCGATGCCCAAGAATAATAATTATCAGTCGCTACACACAACCGTGATCGGCCCGCACGGCGACCGCGTGGAATTTCAGATTCGTACAAGACAAATGCATGAGACGGCCGAACACGGCATTGCCGCGCACTGGAAATATAAAGAAGGCAAGCTGATGGAAGACAAGGACGAGCTCAAATTCAAGTGGTTGAGGCGCCTGCTTGAATGGCAAAGCGAGATTTCAGACTCCACGGAATTTTTAGAGACTGTCAAACTGGATCTTTTTGCCGAAGATGTCTATGTCTTCACGCCAAAAGGTGATTTGAGGGAGCTCCCACGCGGTTCGACGCCCCTCGATTTTGCCTACAGTATACATACGGATCTCGGGCATTCCACCGTCGGCGCCAAGATCAACGGAAAGATTGTCCCGCTTCGCTATCATCTCCACAGCGGTGATACAGTCGAGATCCTGACGCAAAAGGAAAAACATCCTCACAAGGACTGGCTTCAGTTTGTAGTGACATCGCGCGCAAAGGCCAAGATAAGACAATTTCTCCGTCAGGAGGAACACGAGAAAAGCCGTACTATCGGTCATGAGATTTTGGAAAAGACATGTGAACGCTACGGTCTCAATATCAATCGGGTGCTGAAGAGCAAGGAATTAAGCGAGTTTGCCAAAAAATCCTCTTATGAGGACTCGGACGCAATCCTGTCGTCCATCGGTTACGGTAAGATATCGGCACTTCAGGTGATTGGGCTTTTTGTTCCGCACGATCAGCTTGCCAAAGAGGAAATTCGGAAAGAAAAGGAGAAGGAATCGGTCATCGGAAAGATCGTCAGGAGGCTCACGAAGGCAAAAGGGTTGGTGAAGGTAAGCGGTTATTCGGACATGCTGGTGAATTTTGGCAAATGCTGCAATCCGGTGCCGGGTGATCCCATTGTCGGATATGTGACAAGGGGTCGGGGCGTCTCCATCCATGTTACCGACTGCGACAAGGTTGTCGGGATGGATCCGGCAAGGCGCGTGGATGTTGAATGGGATGTCAGTGCCGGCGCAGTGCATACTGCAAAGATCCGCGTTGTGTGTGCCGACCGGCCGGGCCTTTTGGCCAGTATGACGGAGGCGATCACGGCTGAGGATGTGAATATCTCAGCCGCAACAATTCAGACCAAAGAAGATCAGACCGCAGTCAATGATTTTGAACTTGAGATAAAGGATCTGACACAGTTGCGTAACGTAATGAAGGCCCTTGAACGCTTGAAGGGGATCATATCTGTACAAAGGATAAGAGGAGGATAGCTGTTTTTAAGCTGCTTTTTGTACAACTCCAGTGCGCAGGCAGCGCGTGCACACGGCGGCGCGCATCACACGGCCCTGATAGATGATTTTGATCTTCTGCAGGTTTGGATAAGAAACCTTGCGTGTCTTATTATTGGCGTGAGAGACATTTCTCCCGACGAGAATCCCTTTATTGCAAACGATGCATTGCCGTGGCATGACTTCCTCCATTATGCTGTCAAGGTCGGATGAGCTAACACAATGAAACAGACGATGCAAGCAGATTTATCACGACGGCAAACCGGTAATGCAGCGGAATCACAGGCCTGTCACTATCTTCAAAAGAAAGGCTATAAGATTATTGATCGGAACTTTAAGACTCCGGTTGGTGAAATTGATATAATCGCAAAGAAAGATGGGATGCTTCATTTTTTTGAAGTGAAGGCGCGTGCGAGCCTTGATTTCGGGGGACCATTTGAGGCAGTAACAAAATGGAAACAACAACGCATAAGGAAGACGGCAAAGTGGTTTTTGATAAAACATAAGGATATAGAAATGCCATGTCTTTTCGGCGTTATTGGCGTTGATCTCTCCGAAAATCCCACTATAATCCAGTGCATCGTTGATGCATTTGAATGAACGAGGAAATCCATGGCAGAGAACATCGTTGAGGTATTTTTCAGAACTGCTGACAAACAAGGCGGCTTGCCCTGTTACCACTACAAAATGGGTGGGGTCTGGAAGACACTCACGTGGAATGAATTTAGGGATCAGGTTTGCAAGCTGGCAGCTCATCTTGAATCGCTGCCTGTCAAAAAGGGCGAGCGGGTCGGTGTCTATGCGCAGACAAGGATGGAATGGACGCTTGCGGATCTTGCCATAATGGCATGCGGTGCGATGAATGTTCCGATCTATCATACATTTTCCAAGGAGCATGTAGAACATATCATCAAAGATTCTGATATACATGTGATTTTCACGGAAAATAAGGCGCTGCAGGATAATGTCGGTGAAATAGCTCGTCGTATTTCTCGACAGATACTGGTGATTCCGATGCTGGATGAGACGGCGCATTCCGTTCCATCCATCCTTGCACGGCCCATCAATGCATCCGCAGCGGCGATAAGAAATCGAGCATCACAAATAGGTAGTGATGATGTTGCGACCATTGTCTACACCAGCGGAACCACGGGTTTCCCCAAGGGCGTCGTGCTGACACATGGCAATATTCTGTCGGAGATAAAGGCAGTTTATCGAATCTATCGGTTCAGTGCAGAACAGATCGGCTTTCTGTGCCTTCCATTGGCGCACGTGTTGGGCAGGCTTATGGAATTTCACCACTTCATGAGTGGGTATCAAATTGCGTTTCTTGAATCATACGAAAAGTTTTCAGACAATTGCAGGGAAGTCCGTCCTCATATCATCGTGGGTGTTCCGCGCATTTTGGAAAAGATACATGAGCGGATTCATGCAAGTCTCGAACGGGGCCCCCTATGGCGTCGTCGTTTGTTTGAATGGGGGTTGTCTGTAGGAAGGAATACTGGAAATCTTGAACAAAAACATTTAAGGATTCCAGTCTTCCTTCGTTTTAAACTTTTTTTCGCGAATTGGCTTATTTTCAAGAAGATCAGAAAACGACTTGGGGGTCGTGTGAGTCTTTTCGTAAGCGGCGGCGCGGCTCTTGGCAGCGAACTGGCCAAGGATTTCCAAGCCATGGGGTTATTGATCATGGAGGGGTATGGCCTCACGGAGACTTTTGCGGCTGTGACAGTCAATTGTCCTGACGACTATCACTTTGGAACCGTTGGAAAGCCTATCCATGGAGTTGAAGTCAGGATTTCCGATGAAGGAGAGATACTTGTTAGAGGGCCGACTGTTTTTCGCGAATACTTGAATCTTCCCAAAGAGACGCATGGGGTCAAGACACCAGACGGTTGGTTTCGCACCGGGGACATAGGCGAGATATCTCGCGATGGTTTTTTGAGGATCACCGACAGGCTCAAGGATCTCATTATAACAGCGGGTGGTGAAAATGTGGCACCGCAAATGATCGAAACCTCGCTAATGGAAAGCCGTTACATCAACTACTGCATGATTTACGGCGACAAAAAGAAATATCTGACGGCCCTTGTGACACTTAATCCTGACGCGATCAGGGAATACGCTTCTCAGTTTGGAATCGAAGGCGATTTTCGCGAACTGGCCTCACATCCTAGAGTCAAAAAACTAATTGAATCCGTTATTCAGGAAAAAAACGTGAAATTCGCGCGGTTTGAAACCATCAAGAAATTTGTGATCCTCGATCACGATTTTTCACAGGATTCGGGCGAGCTGACGCCGACGCTGAAGGTTAGGAGGCGTTTCACGGCGGAAAAGTACAAGGATGTTCTGGAAGGGCTGTATCGTGAGTAAACAGAGGCAATTGTGGATTTTGGACTGCGGATTTCGGATTGAAAAATCCACAATCCGCAATCCGCAATTGCGTAATTGTATAATATAAATTTCATATTGCATAACCCGATAGATTAAGGCATAAGGTGCGATAATAATTCAACAAAAGGGGGGAATATGGCAGGTGGACAAAATCAACCGCCAGCGGGTCAGGGGACGGGGCTCGCGCCGAACATCGCAAGTCTCATCTGTTACATTTGCATGCCGATCACGAGCATCATCTTTCTTATCATCGAGAAGGAGAATGCGGATGTCCGGTTCCATGCATGGCAGGGCACGGCATTTGGTGTGGGTTACATTCTGGTGATCATAGCACTTGAAATCCTTGCGGCAATCTTTGGGGCCATTGCGAGCGTATTGGGTATCATCATAGGTTTCTTTATCCCGATCGTCGGCCTGATCGCCTTCGTGGTGTGGATTGTCTGTCTCATCAAGGCCTATCAGGGCGAGCGCTGGCGCATACCGGTCGTTGGCGATTTTGCAGCTAAGAAGGCCGGTATTGAATAAGTGATAATGGATACAAAGCTTTCAAGACAGGGCTGGATCGTCCTTTTGGGCGTTCCGGCCCTCTTTTTTGTTGCTTATTTACTCTTTTTGACGCCGCATTTGCTGAATCTACCTATTTGTGCGGTAAAATCGTTTTTAGGCATTGATTGCCCGGGATGCGGTCTTTGTCATTCTTTTGCATTTTTGACCCATGGTGCCATACGCAAAAGTATCTGCTTTCACCCATTGGGATTATTCATTGCAATATGGCTCATCTATTTGTTTATCCTGGCTTCCATAGAGCTTGTCTTGGGCAGGCCATTACAGCCGATCTTTTCTCAAATGTGTAAAGATATATTAATTTTCATCTTTCTTGTGGCCCTGGTGGGCCAGTGGATAATTAAGTTGATGCTTAACATTTTGTTATATTGAAGACTGTAAGAAGTATAACTTTCTCCTTCATTCTGAGCCTCTTCGACGGAGTTTATCCTGAGCGAACGAAGTGAGTCGAAGGACTCAGGGTGGGGGATCGGGAAACTCCCCGATCCCCAATTTTTTCCTTTTCACTTTTAATTTTTAACTTTAGACTGTTTTTATATGACAGCAAAAGAAATCATCGAGAAGAAAATTGCCAAAAAGCTTCACGAAAATCCCCAAAAGGCAAAAGAGATAAACGCGATAATAGCCATAGAGCTTAGTGGAGATGAAAAAGGTCGCTGGGTGATAGATTGCACCGAAAATCCGCCAAAAATCTATCAGGATGAGAAGGCACCGGCGCAGATGACAATAAAAATGAAAGGCGGCGATTTTGTAAAATTAGCCAATGGGGAAATCAACCCGCAAATGGCGTTCCTGACGGGCAAGATCAAAATCGACGGGGATTTGGGGTTGGCCATGAAGCTGGGCAGCTTGCTGACCTAAGTTTCTCTTCACCACAGAGACACAAAGGACACAGAGAACCAAAAAAATTATGTTCTTTTCTCTGTGTTCTCTGTGCCTCTGTGGCAGAAAATATAAAATGAAGATTGCCGTTGCTCAAATCAACACTACTATTGGAGATTTTGAGGGAAACAAGAGGAAGGTTCTCAATCGGCTTGCCTGGGCGGAGAAAGCCGGTGCCGATATTGTTGTCTTTCCTGAGCTTACTATATGCGGCTATCCGCCTCGGGATCTTTTAGAAAAACCTATTTTTATACAGCGAAACCTTGAATGTGTTGAGGCAATAGCATCAAAGACATCCAAAACCGCTGTTGCACTGGGTTATATTTCCATTAACGAAGCACAGATTGGTCGTGGGTTCTTTAATACTGCTGGTTTACTCTACAATGGGGCGGTTCAATTTTCACAGGCAAAGTCCCTGTTGCCGGAATACGATGTCTTTGATGAGGCGCGCCATTTTGAACCCGCACATACCCATCGTGTCCATAACTTCAGGGGCAGAAAGATTGCCCTCTCGCTCTGCGAAGACCTCTGGAGTTCATACGATTTCGGAGGACGCAGGTTTTACCCCCATGATCCCGTGCAGCTCTTCGTTAATGACGGAGCGGAGATTTTAATAAATCTCTCCGCGTCTCCTTATACACTCAAAAAACACAAGATCAGAAGGGCACTGGTCTGTGGGGCCGCATCCCGATTTTCGCGACCGGTAATTTATTGTAATCTCGTTGGGGGAAATGATGAACTTGTCTTTGACGGTTTAAGCTTTGCTTCAAATGCCGCAGGCGAAATTACGGCAATTGGGAAGGCCTTCGAAGAAGACAGCTTCATTGTGGACGTCGATCATATGGGCGAACCATTTGAGATGCGTGAAATGGCCGACGAGGAGGAGATTTTTAACGCCCTCGTCTTGGGAGTTCGCGACTACATGAAGAAATGCGGGTTTAGAAAGGCTGTTGTCGGACTTTCCGGCGGCATTGATTCTGCCGTTGTTGCCGCCATTGCTGTTAATGCCATTGGCGCCAAAAATGTGACGGCGATCATGATGCCGTCACACTTCACATCACGGCAAAGTCTCAAAGATTCCGACGCCATCGTTCGGAATTTGAAAATTGGCTATGAAATGATTTCAATTGATAACACCTTTGATGCCTATCGAAGGATGCTTGGGTTTTCTAAAAAAGAGACAAAGGTCACAGTGACTGAAGAAAACATACAGGCGCGCATCCGGGGAAATATACTAATGGCCATTTCCAATCGTGAAGGGGCTCTTGTTTTATCAACCGGTAACAAATCGGAACTATCTGTAGGTTACTGCACGCTGTATGGCGACATGGCAGGCGGTCTCGCCGTCATATCCGATGTGCCCAAGACGATGGTTTATAATATTGCAAGGTTCATCAATCGCAAAAGGGAGTTTATTCCTGAATCTGTGCTGACCAAACCGCCGACAGCGGAACTCAAACCCGATCAGACCGATCAGGATACGCTTCCTCCCTATGAAGTCTTGGACGAGATCCTCAAGGCCTATGTCGAAGAACACTTAAGCTCAACCTCCATCATCGCCATGGGATTTGACAAAAAGATTGTGGAAGATGTCATTAAACGCGTGGATTCAAATGAATATAAGAGACGCCAGTCTCCTCCGGGGTTCAAGGTTACATCGAAGGCGTTTGGGATAGGCAGGAGATTTCCGATTGCGTGGAAACCATAAAAGCCGTGACTAGTGACTGGTGACTCGTGACTGGTGACGAGTCACGAGTCACGAGTTACGAGTTACGATAATGTCCGGTACCCTCTACATCGTTGCGACTCCGATCGGAAACCTCGAAGACATCACACTTCGCGCGATTCGCACCTTGAAAGAAGTCGATCTCATCGCGGCGGAAGACACGCGACACACTCGAAAACTCCTGGCTCATTTTGACATCCACACCCCCCTCACGAGTTTCTTTCAGGGAAATGAAAGGGCGAAGGCGGATAGAATAATAGCGGAGTTGAAGTCCGGCAAGAGTGTTGCTATTGTATCTAACGCTGGAACGCCCTGCATATCCGATCCCGGCTATCCGCTTTTGGTCATGGCGGTTAAGGAGGGGATAGAGATTCATCCGATTCCGGGCGCTAGTGCCATAATAGCGGCCCTCTCTGCAGCGGGGCTCCCAACAGATCGCTTCACGTTCATAGGTTTCCTGCCCGATAAGCCAGGAAAGAGAAAAAATGTCTTAAAAGAGCTAAGCGGATTCACACACACCTTGGTCTTTTACGTCTCGCCATGGAAGGCCACGGCAACAGTCAAAGATATACTTGAAGTATTAGGTGATAGATCGGCTGTATTATGCCGTGAATTAACGAAGATTCATGAAGAATTCATTCGTGGAAAAATCTCACAAATTCTAGGACATCTCGAGAAACATCCCCCAAAGGGCGAAATAACTCTAATCATCAGCTAACGTCGCATAATGTCTGTGTCCGACACCAATTTATTAGTCAGACAATAATCAATGTCTGTAAACATCTCTTCTGTGTGCTACACGAATGATTTCAATTTGCACAAGATGATGCCTGATAAAGTAGATGATGCGGTATTCGCCTGCACGAAAAGAGCGGTACTCGCTTAACTCACCCTTTAGCTGTTTGCCGAGATGCGGATTAAAAGCCAGTTTCGAGATTGCATTGGCTATTCGTATGCGCAGGAACTTATCAAGCTTCATGAACTGTTTTTCAGCCGTCGGCGCAAAAAGTATCTTGTATTTATGCACGGAGTTTCTCCAATATCTTTTCAAAGGGAATTCCCTTGCCGGCGTCAAGTTCCTTGCGCGCTTTTTTGATCTCTTTGACGGCGTCCTTGCTGCTTAAAATTTCAAGCGTTTCAAGCCATCCTTCATAATCATCCACAGACATCAGTATCGCTTTGGGTTCGCCGTTCCTCGTGATGCAATAGCGCTCAAATGATTCGTCTGCGTCGCGAATCAATTCTAATAGACGTTTTTTTGCGTCGGTTGTTTTGATTGATTTCATAGTTATGCTCCTAGTCCAATATGTGACCACATCTGGTTATAATTATAACCACTTGGGTTTTCTATTGTCAACCGGTATTCAGCCACCGGTCCCGGAGCAAAGAAAAAGGGGACGCTCTCTTTAAAAAAGAGAAACGTCCCCTTCATACTGTACAAATCCCCTCTCACCCTGACCCTCAAAAAAATCAGAAAGCGATGCGAGACCCTCGCACAGCGACTCGGCTTGCAATCTCAGAATAGTGGGACAGCCGTCTCGGCTGTCTTATCTTGTGACAGGCGGGACGCCTGTCCTACAGCAAAACCGCAGAGGGTCTCGTATCGCTTTCTATCACTTCGTTTCCTCAAATTCCGCATCGACGACCTTTTCGTCCTTTTTCTTCTTCTCTCCTTCCTTCGGTGGTTCGCCGGCACCCGGAGGCGGTCCTTCCTTGGGAGCTGCGCCCTTGTAAAGCGCCTCGGAGATCTTGAAGGTCGCCTGCTGGAGTTCTTCCATGGCCTTCTTGATCGCCGGTGCATCCTTCGATTCGATGGCCTTCTTGCATGTTTCACACGCCTCTTCAGCGCGCTTGATCTCGCCCACCGGGATTTTTTCGCGATTGTCCTTGATCATCCTTTCGGTGTTGTACACGAGGGCATCTGCCTGATTGCGCAGCTCGATTTCTTCGCGCCGCTTTTTGTCGTCGGACTCATGCGATTTGGCCTCTTTGACAAGACGATCGATATCATTCTTGTTCAAGCCGGAAGAAGACGTAATCGTTATCTTCTGCTCCTTTTGCGTTGCCAGATCCTTTGCCTGAACGTGCACGATACCGTTTGCATCGATGTCGAACGTCACTTCGATTTGGGGTATGCCGCGCGGCGCAGGCGGAATGCCGTCGAGATGGAACCGGCCCAGCGTTCTGTTGTCGGGGGCCATCTCGCGCTCGCCCTGCATGACGTGCACCTCCACTGATGTCTGACCGTCCGATGCCGTCGAGAAGATCTGGCCCTTGCGCGTCGGTATTGTAGTATTCCTTTCTATCAAACGCGTCATGACTCCGCCCAACGTTTCGATGCCCAGTGAAAGAGGTGTAACATCCAAAAGCAACATATCCTTCACCTCTCCACCCAGCACACCTGCCTGCACAGCGGCGCCGGCGGCAACGACCTCATCAGGATTGACGCCCTTGTGCGGCTCGCGGCCGAAGAAGTTGCGCACGATCTCCTGAACCTTCGGTATGCGTGTTGAACCGCCGACGAGAACCACTTCATCGATATCGGACGGCTTTTTCTTGGCGTCTGAAAGGGCCTTCTTGCACGGTTCCACGGTCTTTTCCAAGATATCCATAACGAGAGATTCAAACTTTGCCCTCGTTAGCTTCATGTTAAAGTGTTTGGGCCCACCTGCGTCTGCGGTCAGGAAGGGGAGGTTGATTTCAGTTTCGAGCGTTGAAGACAATTCGCACTTTGCCTTTTCCGCCGCTTCTCTTAAACGCTGAAGGACCATGCGGTCGCTTGAGACATCGATGCCCTGATCCTTTTTGAACTCGGCGATGAGATACTCCATGATCCGCTGATCGATATTGTCCCCGCCCAAATGCGTATCGCCGTTTGTCGAAACGACTTCCACCACATTTTCGCCGACGTCGAGAACGGAGATATCAAATGTGCCGCCGCCGAAGTCGAAGACGGCAATCGTCTCATCCTTCTTTTTGTCCAGTCCATAAGCGAGTGCAGCGGCTGTCGGTTCATTCACGATACGTTTGACATCCAGACCCGCAATCCTGCCCGCATCCTTCGTTGCCTGTCGCTGGCTGTCGTTGAAATATGCGGGGGTAGTGATGACCGCCTCCTTAACCGGTTCGCCAAGATATGCCTCGGCGGCCCTCTTCAGTTTGCGGAGGATATGGGCTGAGATTTCCGGTGGAGCAAATTTCTTGTCTCCAACGACGACTTCAGCATCGCCGTTGGATGCATGGTTTACCTTATAGGGGACTATGCGGATCTCTTCCGGGATCTCCTCATATTTTCGTCCCATGAAGCGCTTGATGGAATATACCGTGTTCTCGGGGTTGGTTATCGCCTGACGCTTTGCGATCTGGCCTACAAGGATTTCTCCGTCTTTGCTAAAGGCGACAACAGAAGGGGTCAACCGCGATCCCTCCTCGTTGGTGATGATCTTGGGTTCACCGCCCTCCATGACCGCGACCACTGAGAAGGTTGTTCCTAAATCAATGCCGATGATTTTTCCCATATATTCTCCTTTTCATGCGGAAAGGTGTCCGACACTAGATGTCGGACACCCTTTCCGCATTTCCGTGTTCACCGTTATGGGGTCTTTTGTTACCGGAGTCAAGTCTTGGCTTGACATTACAACGGAAATCCCCATTTTTACGGTGGGTGGTTATTAATACCTCCCCTTTGTAAGCTTGCCCGCCGATGTTTTGTGGCGGGGGGAGGTTAGGTGGGGTAGATAGTCTACCTCCCTTAATCCCTCCCCCTCGATAATGCTCGGGGCATGCTTACAAAGGAGGAAAATTTTTATAATAATATGATTAAACGCGATTATTACGAAGTTTTGGGTGTGCGGCGTGACGTGGGTGAAGACGACATCAAAAAGGCCTACCGTCAGATGGCCTTAAAATATCATCCTGATCGCAACCGTGAGGACCCAAATGCCGAGGAAAAGTTCAAGGAGGCCTCGGAGGCATATGAGGTCTTAAGCGACCCCCAAAAGCGGCAGGTCTATGACGCATACGGCCATCAGGGGCTTGCCGGTACAGGTTTTCAGGGATTTGCGGGAGTCGACGATGTGTTTGCATCTTTCGGAGACCTTTTTGAGGAATTCTTCGGCGGGGGTTTTGATTTCGGCTTCGGTTCCCGGGCGCGCAGGGGCCACAGGCGAGCCTATGCGGGTGCAGATCTCCAGCACCATCTGAGGATCGCCTTTGCGGAATCAGCCAAAGGTGTGGAAAAAGAGATCTCCATTACAAAGCAGGCCAGGTGTGATGCGTGTGACGGCAGCGGAATGAAGGCGGGCACGGGACGCAAACAGTGCCGTTCGTGCGGCGGAACCGGCCAGATCACGCATCGACAGGGTTTTTTCATCCTCCAGACCACATGTCCGCAATGTCACGGCGAGGGATCCGTCATCGAAGAGATATGCCCGGAATGCCACGGCCATGGCAGGGTCCAGAAAAAGAAGAAACTGACGGTGAAGATCCCGCCCGGCATCGAGGACCAAATGAGTTTGGTCCTCCGCGGCGAAGGGGAGAGCGGAACAAACAATGGGCCGCCGGGGGATCTTTACGTCACCGTCACAGTGGAGCGCCATGATCTCTTCGAGCGGAGGGGCGATGACGTTTTGTGTCGCGTGCCGATATCATTTGTTCAGGCGGCGCTCGGCGCAAAGATAAAGATCACGACACTGGAAGGCGAAGAGGAAATTTCTGTGCAGGCCGGAACCGAGACGGGAGATGAATTGAGCATCCCCCACAAGGGTTTTCAAAATGTTCACCGGCGACACAAGGGCGATCTGATCGCCCAGTTTGTCGTCAAAATCCCCAAAAAACTCTCCAAGCGCCAGCGTGAGCTGCTTGAAGAGTTCCAGAAAAGCTAAATTCCAAATCGAAACCTCTGAAAAACCAGTTTTTATTATTCGAGCGACCCCGAGCCCCTCGACCCTGCTCGGGGCAGACCAGGCGAGGGGGAGTCGAGAATCAAAAGAGATTTTATCTTCTCGACAGGCTCGAAGAATAAAATCTGGCACTTTTTCAGAGGATTCCAATGGTTATTTCACGGTTGCAAAGCCCTCTTTCATCCGCTAAAAAGCCTCTATCATGGCCATCAACGCATCACTAAAGTATTTCAAGACAGATGACGGGTTAATCCTTTATTATCAGCACTGGATTCCGGATTCTCCCAAGGCACTGCTCGTCTTCGT
>Ga0315276_10000192_pt1 | contig 50468 bp, 45 predicted proteins | sample YL17G05_0_MG_FD_204542 | JGI IMG/M metagenome (GOLD analysis project Ga0315276, IMG submission 204542) | Sediment microbial communities from Yellowstone Lake, YNP, Wyoming, USA - YL17G05_0 | ecosystem: Environmental > Aquatic > Freshwater > Lake > Sediment | place: USA: Wyoming | collected...
GGGCTGCCGATCCGGTATGTCGGTGTTGGCGAACAGCCGGAGGATTTCGGTATCTTCAACGCAGGCGCCTATGTCGACGGGCTCTTGCGCGCTGCACCCGGGAATGTCCAGTGATCCGATTCGATCGTGTATTCAAGCGTTATCCGAATGGCCGCGAGGCCCTCTCCGAGTTGTCATTCGAGCTCGCCACCGGCGAGATGACATTCCTGACCGGCCATTCGGGTGCCGGCAAGAGCACCGTGCTGCGCCTGATCGCATTGCTCGAGCGTCCGACACGCGGCCAGGTCATCGTCAACGGCCGCAATACCGGCTCGCTGCGTTCGGGCGCCATCCCCGCCTTTCGCCGCCAGATCGGGGTCGTGTTCCAGGATCACCGCCTGCTGGACGACAGGCCGGTCTACGACAATGTCGCGCTACCACTCGCGATAGCCGGTGTGCCGCGCCGCGAAATGGACAAGCGCGTGCGCGCCGCGCTCGACCAGGTCGGCCTGCTCGGCAAGGAAAGGGCCTTGCCGCTCGAACTGTCCGCGGGCGAGCAGCAGCGCGTCGGGATTGCGCGTGCCGTCATCACCAAGCCACCGGTGCTGATTGCAGATGAACCGACCGGTAACCTGGACCCCGACCTCGCCCTCGAGGTCATGAACCTGTTCCAGCGCTTCAACGCAGTCGGCGTCACCGTCATGGTCGCGACGCACGACGTGCACCTGCTCGACCGGTTTCCCGTGCGGCGAATCCGCATCGAGCAGGGCCGTATCGCGAATCCTCCCTATGTCGCTGCCTGAAGAACTCCGGAATGTCCGGCCGGCCGGCCCGCGGACGCTTGGCGGCGCCGCGTCGACCTGGTTCGAACGCCACGCGCAGACGCTGGTCGGCTCGCTCGGCCGTCTTGCGCGCCAGCCGCTGGCGACCACGCTGACGATCGCGGTGATCGGCATCGCGCTCGCGCTGCCGGTTGCGCTCTACCTGGTCGTTGCCAATGCGCGCGCCGTGACCGCCGGTCTCGGCGACACCGTGCAACTGTCCGTCTACCTGCGCCTTCCGACGACGGCCGAACAGGCACGCAAGGTTGCGCGCGCGATCAAGGCGCGTGACGAAGTGGGCGAATCGGTGCTCGTCAGTCCCGATGAGGGGCTCGCCGAATTCCGCGCGCTTTCCGGCATCGGCGAGGCGCTGAAGGCGCTCGCGGAAAATCCGTTGCCGTGGGTCGTTAAATTGCGGCCGGCCGAGGGCCGGGATTCAGCGGCGGCTGTTGAGGCGCTCGCCGCCGATCTGCGCAAACTTCCGGAGGTCGAGCTGGTCCAGGCCGATACCGCCTGGGTGCGGCGCCTGCACGCGATCCTGGACGCGTTGCGCCAGATTGTCGTCCTGGCCGCCGCGGTGCTCGCACTCGGCGTGCTCGCCATCGTCGGCAACACCATCCGGCTCGAGATCAACGGGCGCCGCGCGGAGATCGAAGTCACCAAGCTGGTCGGCGGCAGCGATGCCTTTGTACGCAGGCCATTCCTGTATTCGGGCTTCTGGCAGGGGCTCGCCGGCGGATTGCTGGCTGTGGCGCTGATCGGCGTCGGCCTCGCCATTCTCGAGGCGCCGGTGGCGCGCGTGGCCGCGGCATATGGGGCAGCATTCGCGCTGTCTGGCCTTGCGGCGCGGGAGTATCTCGCGGTCATTGGCGGCGGCGCGATTCTCGGCTTGCTGGGTGCTTGGCTGGCGGCCGCGTATCACCTTCGGCGCATTGAACCACGCGCCTAACCCGCTGTTCCAGATCAGTTTTCCGTGTTCGTCGGCGTTGAACCTCTGCCGTGATTAGCACTCTATTAGCGCGACTGCTAAAATGACGATACGGAGGTTCGCAAACTCATGACTGGTAACGCACTTGTCCTGAAGAGTCAGTCGCTGGCGCTCGACGGCCCGGTCGGCAGCCTGGATGCTTACGTCGAGCGCGTCTCGAGCATTCACGTGTTGAGTCGCGAGGAAGAACTCGAGCTGGCGAAGCGCTTCCATGACCATGAAGACCTGGAAGCGGCGCGCCTGCTCGTGCTTTCGCACCTGCGATTCGTCGTGCATGTCGCACGCGGTTACATGGGCTATGGCCTGCCGGTCGCCGACCTGATCCAGGAAGGCAATGTCGGCCTGATGAAAGCGGTCAAGCGTTTCGACCCGGACATGGGCGTGCGCCTCGTCAGTTTTGCGATCCACTGGATCCGCGCCGAGATCCATGAGTACGTGATCCGCAACTGGCGCCTGGTCCGCGTCGCGACCACCAAGGCGCAGCGCAAGCTGTTCTTCAACCTGCGCCGCCTGAAGAAGAACCTGGCATGGCTCTCCGACGAGGAGACCAACGCCGTCGCCGGCGAACTGGGTGTCGAGCCGCGCGAAGTGCGGGAAATGGAGCAGCGCCTGGCGGCGCGCGACCTGTCATTCGACCCGGCGCCCGATGCCGACGAAGAGGAAGGCATCGGTTCGCCGTCGCTCTACCTGCCTTCGCCGGATCTGGATCCCGCCACAGCCGTCGAGCAGGAAGAATGGAACGGCGCAGTCGCCGACTCCCTGACGACGGCGCTCGGGAAGCTGGACGTGCGCAGCCGCGCCGTGGTCAAGGCCCGCTGGCTCGCCGACGACAAGCGCACGCTTCAGGATCTCGCCGATGAATACGGCGTCTCCGCAGAACGCATCCGTCAGATCGAAGCAACGGCGATCAGCAAGCTTCGGACCGCAATGGCCACCTGATTGGGTGCCGGGTCGCAGGTTCGCAACGAACCTGCGACCCGGCACCACAAGACACCCGCTGATCGGTGGTACCCTTATGCCTTGGCTGGCCGATGCGCCGGCCGGTAATACAACCAGTTCAAGGGGAAGCCCGATGAAGTTCACTCGTAGCGCAGTTACGCTCGCAGCGCTCGCCGTCGGGCTCCTGGGCCTGGCCGGTTGCGCAAACCAGAAAGAACCAGCCGAGCAGGCGCTGGCCGGCATCGAGAAGACGCTCGAGGGATCGGGCGCCCAACTTCAGAAATACCTGCCGGAACGCTATGAGGAGATCAGCGCCAGCATTGCCGGGCTTCGTGAAAACCTTGCGCAGGAAAAATACGGGGATGTGGTCTCCGGGGCACCCGCGGTCGTGGATGCATTGCGCCGCGCGGTCGCTGACAGCGCCATCCGCAAGGCCCAGGTGAGGGTCGAGCTGGAGGCGGATTGGGCAACACTTGTCAAGACGATGCCAGTCATGATCGCCGCGGTGGACAAGAAAATCTCCGCCCAGGGAGGACGGCCGCCCAAGGACATGGATCGCGACGCCTACAAGGCGCTCGTGGCAACCTACGACGCTGCCCGCGCTTCCTGGAGCAAGGCTGCCGAATCGATTGACGCCGCGAGTTTCGAGTCCTCGGTCATGACAGCGCGCGAAGCCAGGACCGCAATCGCCGGCGTCATGGAAACGCTTGGTATCAAGGCTTCGTGAGGAGAGCCACGTGAACATGAATATCCGAATCGCCGCGCTGGCGGCGCTCGTGTTTCTGGCTACCGGATGTTCGCAGAAGGACCCGGCAGCGGAAGCGATCGACGCTGCCGAGGGTGCGCTCGAAGCGGTTTACGAGGACGCCCAGAAATACGTGCCGGAACGCTATGCCGAAGTGAAGGCAGAGCTGGAATCTGCCCGCAAGGCCTTCGACGAGGAGCGCTACGCGGATGCCATCGCCGCTGTGAAGGACGTGCCCGCGCATGCCGAGGAACTCGCCAAGGTATCCGTCGAAGCGAAGCAGAAGCACCTCGCCGAACTCAATGCGGAATGGACTCGGCTTTCCGGCAGCCTGCCGGGCCTGGTCGCGGGCATCGAGACCCGGCTTGGCGAACTCGGCAAGATGCGCAAGTTGCCGAAGGGCATGGACAAGCAGCTGCTCGAAGAAGCCAATGCGGCCTTTGGCAGCGCCCGGGGTGCCTGGGACGAGGCCAGTGCGGCATTCGCGGCCGGCGATCTGGATTCCGCTGTCACGAAGGCCCGCGATGTCGAAGCGATGACCCAGGACCTGATGGTCCGACTCAGCATGCAGGCAGGTTGATGCCCGCGGACCTCGACGCGCTCGACCTCTTCGACATCCGTGGCGCCCTCAGCGATGAGGAGCGCATGGTCCAGGATTCCGTGGCGCGCCTTGTGGACGACAAGGTGTTGCCGGTTATCCAGAAGCATTTCGAGGAACACAGCTTTCCGCACGACCTTGTGCCCGAGATAGCCGCGCTCGGTCTGCTCGGCAGTTCACTGTCGGGCTACGGCTGCGCCGGCATGAATGCGGTGTCCTATGGCCTGATCTGCCAGGAACTCGAGCGTGGGGATTCCGGGATACGCAGTTTCGTTTCCGTCCAGTCGAGCCTTTGCATGTACCCGATCCATGCCTACGGCAGCGATGCGCAGAAGGAGAAATTCCTGCCGCGCATGGCAACCGGTGAGCTGATCGGCTGCTTCGGCCTGACCGAGCCGCACGGCGGCTCTGATCCAGGCAACATGAAGACGCATGCAAAGCGGCGCGGCAAGGACTGGGTGCTGAATGGCGCGAAGATGTGGATCACGAATGCGCCGATTGCGGATCTCGCAATCGTCTGGGCGAGGACCGAAGAAGGCATTCGCGGATTCATCGTCGAGAAAGGCACGCGCGGATTCGCAGCGCCGGAGATCGAACGCAAGTTTTCGCTGCGCGCCTCGTCCACCGGCGCGCTGTATCTGGAGGATGTCGTGGTGCCGGAGGCGAATGTACTTCCGGGCACCACGATCGGCCTGAAGGCGCCGTTGTCCTGCCTGACGCAGGCGCGCTTTGGCATCACCTGGGGTGTCATCGGCGCGGCGCAGGCCTGCCTCGCGCAATTGCTCGACTACACGCAGACCCGCATCCTCTTCGGCCGGCCGCTGGCCGCGAACCAGGCGATCCAGATACGGCTTGCCCAGATGGCGCGTGGCATCACTGGCGCGCAACTGATGTCATTGCAGCTTGGACGACTGAAGGATGCCGGCCGCATGCACCCCACCCAGGTGTCGCTCGCCAAGTGGAACAACTGCCGGATGGCCATCGACATCGCGCGTGACGCCCGCGACATGCTGGGCGGCGCGGGCATCAGCGCCGAGTACGTGCCGATCCGGCACGCGCTCAATCTCGAAAGCGTGATCACCTATGAAGGCACCGAGACCATCCACCAGCTCACCATCGGACGCGCGCTGACGGGCATCAACGCGTTCTGAGAGGCCTCATGCAGAAGACCGCGGCGTGGCTCGCCCGCCATGCACTGGAACAGGTCGGCGTCCGCTACACCTTCGGCATCCCCGGGGTTCACAACACAGAGCTCTACGACGAGTTCGCGGCGTCCGGATCGATCACGCCGGTTCTCGTTGCGCACGAAGGCGGCGGCGCATTCATGGCGGATGCGGTCAGCCGCAGCGGCGCCGGGCTTGGGACGCTGCTGATTGTCCCGGCCGCGGGCGTCACCCATGCGGCCAGCGGCATCGGCGAGGCCTTTCTCGACGGCATTCCGATGCTGGTCATCGCGGGCGGCATACGCCGCGACACCGGCCGCGCCTATCAGCTGCACGACATGGACCAGCATGCCCTGCTCGCGCCGATCACCAAGGGCCGCTGGCGCGTGGAAACGCAGTCCGAGGTCGTGCCGGTGATCTACGAGGCCTGCCGGCTCGCAATGAGCGGCGAGCCCGGGCCTGTATTCGTCGAGATCCCCGTCAATCTCCAGTTGATGACGGGAGAGGCCGGCGATATTCCGGATTTTGTTCCGCTACCGCGCGCCGGCCACAAGGCATCGTCCGCGGATATCGCGCGCGCAGCGGATCTGCTGCAGAGGGCACAGCGGCCCGGCATCTTCTGCGGCTGGGGCGCAGTCGATGCGACCACCGAATTGCGGCAGCTCGCCGAGTTGCTTGGTGCGCCTGTCGCGACGACCCTGCAGGGACTTTCGTCATTTCCAGCCAGTCACCCACTGCATGCGGGCTTTGCGCTCGGACCCGCAGCGGTGCCCGCCTCGGAGAACGCATTCCGGGACTGCGATTGCCTGCTGGCTGTCGGCACGCGCTTCGCCGAGATTCCGACCGGCAGCTTCGGGTATGAGCCACCCGCAAACCTGATCCATGTGGACATCAATCCACGCGTGTTCGGCGCAAATTACAGGCCCGCCGTCGCGCTCGAAGGCGACGCGCGAGCGGTGCTAGCGGCGCTCATCGGATCCTTGGGTTCTGTGCCCGGTGGCGCAGACCGGGCGCGCCGCGTGTGTGAGCAAATCGCCGCCGACAAGCGCGCCTACCACGATGAGTGGCTGGCTCATGATTCGAAGGGCCGCGTGAATCCGGCCAGGTTCTTCGATGCGCTGCGCAGCCGCCTGCCGGATGACGCCATCGTCGTGGCCGACGACGGCAACCACACATTCCTGGTCGCCGAGCTCATGCCGATTCACGGCCCGCGCGGCTTTTTCTCGCCCACTGACTTCAACTCGATGGGCTACTGCATCCCCGCCGTGATCGGCGCAAAGCTGGCGCGACCGGATCGCGTGGTCGTCGGCATCGCCGGCGATGGTGCCGTGCGCATGACCGGGCTCGAGATGGCGACCGCGGTCGCGCAAAAGGCCGGTGTCGTGTGGTTCGTGTTCAACGATGGGGAACTGGCACAGATCGCCCAGGCCCAGCAGATGCCCTACAACCGCAAGACCTGCACCGTGCTGCCCGAACTCGACTTCGAGGCCCTGGCACGCGCCAACTGCGTCGGCTACCAGGTGATGCGCAATGACGACGACATCGACCGGGTCATTGCCGATTCACTCGCCGCGGCCGCCATCGGCCAGCCGATGCTGGTGGACGTGCGCATCGATTACTCGAAACGCACACGTTTCACCGAGGGTGTAATCCGCACCAATCTGAAGCGTTTCGGATTGGCGGACCAGGCCCGGCTGATCGGTCGCGCACTCTGGCGGCGCGTGACCGGCTAAGAAACCTCTGATTGACTATTCTGCGGCTGGCGCGCAGTCGACTGCACGCGCCTCGAGGTCCGCGCAGATCCTGCGTGCAGCGGTCTCGGCAAGCGGTCCGGCACGCAACCGCCACAGGGGCGGCGCTCCTGCCGCGGGCGGCTGGATGTGCAGCCTCAGTTCTCCGAGCAGATCAGCATGATCCCGCGAGAGCCGCGCAAGATCCGCGCGTGCCGCGGCCTCGCTCGAATAGGCGCCCAATTGGACAACGTAAAAGCGATCCTCGGGCGGCGCCCTTGCCAGTACGAAGTCAGAAAGGCGCTCGCGCGCCGCCGCGGCGTAACGGCCTTCAGGATAGGCGCCGAGATAGCGCTGCCAGGCTTCCGGAGTCTGCAGCTGGCTGGCGCGGGCCCATTCGCGCTCTTCATTCAGCTCGTGGATCCTCGCCCGGGCTTCTTCGGCATGTGCCCCGGCCGGAAAATGTTCCAGGTAGATTTCGTATGCGAGCACGCTGTCTTCGCCGTGCGCGCCCCTCCAGCCGGCTTCCTGCCGGCTGCAGGCCGCAAGCGCACAGGCGCAGGCGATCCACAAGACAATCCACTGCAGTCGCATTGAGGCTCCTATAATCCCGCCAACCCAGCGGAGTGATGTTGACGCCAACCCCCGCCCGGACTGACCTTCCCGAAATCGTCGCACACCGCGGCGATGCGGAACACTTTCCTGAAAATTCGCTTCCCGGACTCGAGGCGGCCTGGCGTCTCGGCCTGCGCCACGCGGAGTTTGACGTGCAGCTCTCGGCTGACGGCGTACCTTACGTGATTCACGATGCGAACCTCGACCGGACCACCAGCTCGACCGGCGACCTGCGCCTGATGATGTCGGGACAGCTCGACGGTGTCGATGCCTGCGAGCCGCGCCGCTTTGGCATGCGCCATGCCGGCACGCATCTGCCGCGGCTCACGGCGATCGCTGCGCTGATGGCTGATTTCCCCCAGGCCATGGCATTCGTCGAACTCAAGCGAGCCAGTCTCGTGCACCATGGGCGGCAGCATTGCATCGATCGCACGATCTCGGCCCTCGCCGGCGTGCTGGATCGCTGTGTGTTGATCTCCTTCGATGCGGATGCCTGCCGTCTCGCGCGCGAAACGGCGGGTCTCCCGATCGGCTGGGTGTTTGCGGGCGAGCCAGCCTTGCACCTGGCTACGCTCGAGGAAATGCAGCCCGAATACGCATTCTGCGACCAACGCGGGCTGCCCGCCGCTGGGCCGTTGCCGCGCGGCTCCTGGACCTGGGCGGTCTACGAAGTGACCGATGCCGGCCTCGCGCTCGCCCTGCACGCGCGTGGCGTGGCTCTGGTCGAGTCAATGGCGCCGCAGCGCCTGCTGGCGGAGCTTTCGGGCGAAGTGGAGCGGCGCGCCTGAGCGATCCGGTCTACATCGCGATCGACCAGGGTGCGCATGCGACGCGCGCTACCGCGTACAGTGCGAGCGGCACTCACGAGGGCGCGGCGCTCGTAACCATCGCGACCCAGCACAATGCGCTTGGCCATGTCGAGCATGACGCCGAGGAAGTCATCGCGAGCGTTGCAACCGCCCTCTCCGAGCTCGCGCGGCTCGTGCCGGTCGAGCGCTGGGCTGCGGCGGGGTTCGCAGTGCAGCGTTCGAGTCTCGCCTGCTGGGATGCCCACGACGGACGGCCACTCGCGCCTGTCATCTCCTGGCAGGACCGTCGCAATGCCGCCTGGCTCAAGGGTCTGGCGCGCAAGGCTGATGAGGTGCATCAACTGACCGGATTGCCGCTTTCTCCGCATTACGGCGCGAGCAAGCTGCGCTGGTGCCTGGACCACCTCCCCGACGTGCGCGCAGCCGCTGCGCAGAGCAGGTTGCAGGCGGGACCGCTCGCCAGCTACCTGTTGCATCGATTGTTGACGGAACGCCCGGTGCTTGCGGATGCGGCCAATGCCGCGCGCACGCTGCTCTGGTCGCCGTTCAAGCGCGACTGGTCGGACGAATTGCTGGAGTTATTCGGGATACCACGCGCGATCCTGCCGCGGGCGGTCGGCACGAAGGCGCGATTCGGCACGCTGGCATCGATCGGCAAGGCGGTTCCGGTCGTGGTCTGCAATGGCGACCAGTCGGTCGTGCCATTCGCTGCCGGACCGCTCGATTCACGGGCCGCCTATGTCAATCTGGGAACCGGCGCGTTCGTGCTGCGACCGACCGCCACGGCACTGCGCGCCGCACCGCTCATGACCAGCGTGATCCGGGCGGATGACGTGCATTTCGATTTCGCGCTCGAGGGATCCATCAATGGTGCGGGCGCCGCCCTGTCCTGGTTCGAGCGGCACCAGGGTGCCGCGGCTGATCGAATGCTGGCGTTGCTCGATGCGGCGCCGCTTGCGGATGAAGGCGCGCCATTCTTCCTCAATGGCGTCGCAGGTCTCGGCTCGCCATTCTGGAATCCGGATTTCGAGTCGCGCTTCGTCGGCGAGGGTTCGGAACTGCAGCAGTGCCGGGCCGTGCTCGAGAGCGTCGCATTCCTGATCAAGGCCAATCTCGACGAGATGGACCGCCAACTGGGTGCCCCCGAGCGGCTGATCGCGAGCGGCGGGCTCGCCGAAAATCGCCTGCTGTGCCGGATGCTCGCCTGCCTCGCCGGCGTGCCGGTCGATCGCGCGAGCGACCGCGAGGCAACCTCGCGCGGCCTCGCCTTCCTGGTGGCGGGTGAGCCCGCGGGCTTCATGGGGCCGGCCATGCAGCGTCTCGAACCGGAACCGGACCAGCAGCTGCTGGCACGCTACCTGAAATGGATCGAGCTGATGCGCGCGGCAACCGGTGATTGATGAGCATTGAGCGCCTTGCCGGCGCCATCGGTTCTCTCGCGTTGCACCTGGCGATTCCCGCTTTCGTTGTCAGTTTCCAGGTGCGCATAGATCGTTCAGAGACGCCTGAACTGCTGGTTTCTGCAATGCCACTGATGGCATTTTGAGTAAGAGGTGGATCGACAATCGCCTGGCGGACAAGCAATGCATCGTCAGGTATCTGGACGAGACGCCAATGGAAACTTCTCGGGATGGCGAATCGATTCGACTGCCAGGTCAATATCCAAGGCAGGCCAGTGCAGATGGTGCGGAGAGGTGTCCGTGGCGAATTCCCTATTTGTCGCACGGATCCTAGGAAAATCCAAGTCTTGTAATACTGGCTTTGATCCCCACGATGCTGGGACGCGCGACATCGCCTTGCTCTTCATCCACCTGCTCGCGACGATCGCGAGATTCATTCGTCCCGGCGGTGCGCGTTCCGTCGTCGCGGAATCACTTCTGCTCAAGCAGCAACTGTCGATCCTCAACCGCTCACGAGAGCGAGCCCCAGTCTCCGTCCTATTGACAGAGTGATTGCGGGGATGTGCGCCGGACTCATGCGCCCTGCCCGGCTGCTTCGCTCTGCCATCGTCCTGAAGCCATCGACCATCATGAGATTCCATCGGTCCCAGGTGCACCGAAAATATCAGCGCCCGTGCTCGCCGAATCGCCACGGAAAGCCTGGACCCAAAGGCCCATCTGCTGAGCTCTCCGCAGCCATCCTTGACATGAAGCGCCGAAACCCGCGATTCGGCTGCCGCCGGATCGCCGAGCATTTTCGGCGGAGACCGTCGGGCGGCGTTTCCTGGCTGACTTTTCTCGGTCACTCGAAGGATAGCCTCTGGAGCTTGGATCTCTTTCGCTGCGAGTCGCTGTTCCTGCGAAGCCACTGGGTCATGGTCGTCATGGATCAATGCAGTCGACGCATCATAGGCTTCGCCGTCCATGTCGGCGTTTTGGTCGGCCCTGGCGTCTGCCGCACGCTCGGTCAATCGATTTCCGGCGCCCAGAGATTGCCGGCCAGAAGGTGAATCTCCGCGTGCCTGACGTTTCCGAGATCAAGTCGGTGACTGATGCGCCCATGTCACACCCTTTCAACGAGCGCTTGATCGGAAGCTCGGCCAGTTTCGCGATTATTACGATGACGCGCGCACGCATCACGGACTCTCTGGCGCTACGCCCTCGTCCAGTACCAATGTCGAACGGAAGAAGGTTGCCGCCCTGAACGACTTCGCGTGGAAAGAATACCGTCGAGGTCTCTACCAGCTGCCGTTGGCCGCCTGATGACGAATTCGCCACAGACAGGAGTCCACGAGATAACCCTGACCGTCAACCTCGCCGACCGCGCAGGATTCCCTTCACCTGATCCGCCAACCGCAACGCCAGCGCGACAATGGTAAGCATCGGATTCGCACTGCCCGAGGTCGGAAAGACCGAAGGGCCTGCGATGAAGAGATTCTCTATTCCGTGCACTTTGCAATTCTCATCGACGACTCCCCGGTGCGGGTCGACGTGCATCCGCGTCGTTCCTGCGTGATGGCTCCCACCATCCATCGAAGGAGGCCAGGCCGAGTGCTCAAACTCAGAAGTCATGTGCAGCCGACCTACTCCCGTTCGTTGGAGCTCCTCGTCGACTATCTGGTGTGCGCGTATCCAGCTATACCGGTCGAGCTCACTCAGCTTCCAGTCAAGCCGCACCCGATTCCGTCCAAGGGCGTCGCGTCGTTCCGAGAGCGTCACCCGGCTCTCGGGATTCGGGCCGGCCTCGAGAAAGCTGCGGAGGATCCAGCGGTCCGCGGACCGCTTGCGCGATTCGGTCGCCATCCGAATGCCCGTCCGAACAACCTTGTCGAAGTCTCGGAGGATCCCCGCGGATCGCTTCATGAAATCGCCTGGTAGGCCTCCTTGGCGCACCGCGTGGAACATGTGAAAGAGAGAACGGACACCATAGGATTGGAAGTCCGCATGGGTTTTGTATTGCCCCGGGAAGAAAAAGACACAGTTTTCGATCTTCTCCCGAGAGAGGGTCGATGAAGCCATCGCCAGAGTGCCGACCATTCTCACCGGCCCGTTCGCATGGCTGGCAGTGTGAGGAAAGTACATCTCCAGGGGCACGTTGCGATCGGCAGGAACGAACACCGCCGTGTTGTAATACGGGTGCTCCATAAAGAAGCGACCCACCAGATCATTCTGGTTTCCCAGACCGGCCTTCTGCACCCGGTTCGAAAGGAGCAGCAGTTGTGGGGTCTCGATACCCCCCGCCGCCAAGATGAACAGTTTCGCCGTAACCGCGAATCGATGGCCATCCGGGCTCGCCATGTGCACTCGCGTGACTTGCCCGGCCGAGTCCGTGGTTTCCAGTTCGACTGCGGTTCCGTTCAGGAGCGTCTTGAGATTCCCGGCCCGATCGAGCTCATCTCGGTAGACGGTTCCGAACCGCGTTGGGGGGCTGAACTGAAACATCTTGGTGATGATCCGCTCCTCGAGGAACGGCAGCCGAGGACGCTCCGGCCTTTCCCACGGCCCAACGTCGTAGACAAATGGTCCGATCTGACAGACGGTGTGAGCGCGCTCGTAGAAAGGAACGAGACTGGACCTGGTAAACGGCCAGCCACTGAAAGGCACCCACTCCCGTTCTTCGAAATCCATCTCTTCGAATGGACTACACCAACCCATCCAGAGATGCGTCGTTCCACCGAGCACGCGCTGTCGGCATTCATCGAGGGGGAAATAGGGGAGTCCAGCATTGTCTCCCTGCGAAAGTGACTGAATGGCTTGACCAAATCGTTCGGCACCGCTTTCCACAAGGCAGACGCTGAATGGTTGGTTCAGAAATTCACGTGCCAGGGTGATGCCCGCTGCGCCGGCGCCGACGATACACACGTCCGCATCTACAACGGTGTTCCGGGGCAATGACCTCGCGTCCACGATCATGTCAGGGATCCCCTCTGGCGGACAACGCGTCGTTGCTTGCTCATCGTGTCGTCATCGTCGCTGTGGGCGGAATCCGGGTCGAGCTGCTGTTCAAGCCCTATCCCTCTCCAAAAGGCGAACGGATGCATCAGTTTTTCGTGAGGGTACATTGATGACGTGGAGCCCCGCGGTCTCAGGTGCATCTACAATATTCTGGTTTTCAAATTAGCACGGGTGGAAATAATCTGGTAGGGTTCCCGATTGGTCCGAGCCGTCCGCAGCTTCCGTTGCAGCCACCGTCAATGACCCAGTCCTCTTCAACGAAGCCTCTGAGAATGGAACCCGCCCTGCGAGCGGCCGACCCACAGCTACTCGAACGCCTCGCCGAGAGAGTCCGAACGCATCAGCCGAACTTTTTCCTCTTCGGTCACATGACATCGACAGGGACCGCTGTCGCGTATCTGCTGGACGCGATTTGCAACCGCAACCGCCCGAAGGACCGACGCACGAACTTCCGATCCTTCTTCGCCAACGCCGGAACGGAAGCACTCGGAGGTGCATTGCGCACCGCCTGGCGCGCGGCAAGTCACGAGCGGCTACGCCACTTCCCGCACACCCTGCTTTTCGATCCATCCCGCCTGCTCCGGGACTACTTCAATCCGTGTGGCCGGGAGGAGGGTCACGAGCTCCTGCCGGGAATTTCCTTCGTTGAGGAACTCGGCGCCGTCGCGCGCCGAAGAGAAGAGATCCAGCCTGCGGTCGTTGTAATTCGTGCCGAGCCCGGGATGCCCGTCGACGTGTGTCGGGAGCTCTTCGAGGTGTGCCGGCGGACCGGGACGCTCACGATCCTCGATGAGTCTCTCGTCGATTTCCGCGAGCAAGGTTTCTTCTGCGAGGAGCTCCACGCGGATATCGTCGTCTTCGGCGAAGCGCTCGCGGATCGCCGGATGCCATTTGGTGCGTTCCTCATGTCAGAGCGAGCCTACCGACCGTGGAGCACGAACGCCACCTACAAGCTTCATGCGACGACTTTCGGCGGAGGCCAGACGGTACTCTCTGTGGTCCTGGACACTCTGCGCACGCAATGGCCGCCCGCCGCAGACGAGCAGGAGGTCCTCGCGTCAATTGCATCGAGTCGCCGCGCGAGGCGCAGGCTGTACCGAAAGCACGTCAACAAATGGGCGCCTTTCGGGTTTTCCCTCTCGGGCTTCGACTTCGACTTGCTAGAAGCATCAGGGAGTACGCTACGCACCAGCAGTGGCGTCGAGTTCCTTGACTGCGTGGGCTGCGCCGGCGCAAATTTCCGCGGACACAATCCGCCGGATCTGGTTGACGTACTTCGTAGTCACGACCCCACGCACGACTACTGGAGCGACCTGCGCGAGCAGCTGCATGAGCTTACCGGATTGCCATGTGCGTTTCCTGGGGTGAGCGGCGCGTCCGTCGTGGAGCACGCGCTCATCCTGGCACAGCTAGCGGCTGGAGAGCGAACGCGCATCGTCACATTCAAGGACAACTTCGCCGGAACGACCCCAGTAGCGCTGAACTGTTCGACTGCATACGGACCGAACGAACCCTACGGCCTCTGTCGCGACGTAGTCTTCTTTGATCCGTTTTCGCCGGACACACCCGATGCGCTACGACGCGAGTTGGCATCCGGGCAGGTTGGCCTCGTGTGGTTGGAGCTCATCCGCGGAGTCGATCTCCGTCGGCTGCCCGACGACATCTTTCGCGTCATCAACGAAGAGCGACAGACTGGCGGCTACCTCGTAGGGGTGGATGAAGTCCTGACCGGCGCCTTCCGAACGGGGCAATTCCTGTTCTCGCAAGGGCGGTTGGCCGACCCTGACATCGTGACCCTCGCTAAAGGCTTGAGCGACATGTTCATTCCGTTCGGCGTTACCCTGGTCACCTCGGCGCTGCATGCCGCGGCGCGGGACCGGAACCCCGAGCTCGTCGATGCCCTGGAGCGCAGGCTCCTCAACCAACTCGGCTCCCACGTCGCCGTCAATGCGTTGCGCTTCGCAGTCAACCACGACATGGGAAAGCACGTCCAACGTGTCGGAAAGCGCCTCCGGGAAGGTTTGACCGAGGTCCTGCGGTCGGTGGATTACCTGGGCGAGGTGCGCTGCGAGGTGCGCGGAGAGGGGCTCTTGTTGTGCTTGGATTGGTCCGATGCGACTTCGTATGCGCGCTTGCTTGTCAGCTCTAGATTGTCCGAGCGTGGCGCCGTCCTGTTGAACAGGCTTCAATGCAAACCGCCGCTGACGATTTCAGAATCGGAGATCGACGAAATCGTGCGTCGGGTCGCGCAGGCGCTGCGTGGGACGACGCAGCTCGGCAACCGGACGAGAGGCTTGGTGCGTATTCTCTCGGCGCTGGTCATCGACCGCGTGCTGCGCTAACCCACTGACGCGCGCCTACCCCGCAACTGAAATGGCCATTTGAATCCTATCCATTTGAGTCTTCAGTCCCGCAGCAGATCCTGCACGATCGTGCGATCGATCCAGCTCGGACCACGCAGGGCATCCATGTAGCCGCAATGGCCACCGCGCGTGGTGACCGTCAGTTCAAGCGCGGCGGGTTTCGCGATCCGGTCAAGGTCGCGCGCGAGGATTATTGGATCGTCATGCGAGGTGATGATGCGCGCCGGCACATCCAAGCTGGCGAGCGCATCGCCCGTGATCGCGTAGCCCCTGAGGTAGCTCGCAAGATCAGGGAATTCCGTGTACTTCAGTACCATGCGTTCGGTCATTGCCGTCAGCGACCGCTCACCGAGCAACTCGCTGAAATCGTAGGCGGCCGGCCAGGCGGCCCGCTTGGCGCGCAACGACCGGCGCCACTTGAACATGAAGTAATACCGGTACATCGCGGGCGCCGATTCGAGGGCAGCAAGCGTCGTTGCCGGATCGAGCACGGGGCAGACCGCGACGATACGCACAATCCGGATCCCGGCGGCAACGGCACGCGCGCCGACCCGCAGCACGAAATTTCCGCCCAGTGAGAATCCCGCGAGTGACAGCCGCGCCGTTGGAAACAGCGACTGCAGGCGCGCGATCGCGCCGACCACTTCCGCGATGCGGCAGGAATGGAACAGGCCTTCATTCAACCCATGACTGCCGCCGTGGTCGCGCAGGTTCAGCCGCATCACCGCGAACCCACGCTCGTGCAAAAGCTGGGCCACAGACAGCACATAAAGCGATTCGGAGCTGCCTTCCCAGCCGTGCAATAGCACGGCAAGGCGCTGCGGTTTCGGGACTTCGCTCGCCGGCGGTTCCGCGTACCAGCCCATCAATCGTGCCCCGCCGCCGCAGTCGAGCACCAGCTGGCGGCTCGCGGCGATGACGGGTTGCGCGCGTCGCTCGACGGGCGTGCGCCGCAAGGGCAGGCTCGGCAGCACCGACTGGAAATGCCGGTTGCCGAGCCAGGCAGGTGGCTCGAATATTTCGCTTGTGGGCGGGGTCAGCTCATTCAACGGTGATCTTCGACGCTCCCGGCAGGCTGGCGACGAAATCGGCGCCCATCAGCCGCGCCGGCGTCGTGAATCCCGGTGAGACGCCGCCCGCGAGCAACCGGCGCGCAATTGCTATCGACGCATCGGTCGTCACCGTATAGCCATTCGGAACACGGACCCTGGCGGTCATCGTGCGCCCGGCGCCTCGCGCCTCGCCCCAGACCAATACGGGCGTCTTCACGCGCTCCTCGGCAGTCGGGCCCGGAGTGCCACTGCGAATACGCCATTTCAGAAAAGACTGCGCGGGAGCTGAGCGCAGCAGCCAGCCAAGCTTGCCCAGGCGGCGCAGGTTCGTGAGCGCACGCGGCGACACCGGGACATAAACCTCGATATTCGGGATGCCCGTGGTTCGATACGCGGTGCTGACGTCGCCCCAGGGAATCGCGGCCGCCTGTTTCTCGCCTGCGCCGAAATCGGCCCGTCGCGTGCGCGAGCCGAGCGGGATCTGGCGGATGACTCCTCCCTCGCGTACCCGGCTGCCGTGACCAAGGCCCTCGACGCTCGTCGAGGCGGTCCCGCGGCTCCATCCTGAGCGGCTGTCGAAGCCGAGCGCGAGGTGGGTCGCATCCGGCAGCGCCTGCTTCAGTGTCAGTGCGATGCAGTCGGTCGGCACGACGTCGAATCCCACACCTGGGCAAATCACGATTCCAGCCTGCCTTGCGGCGGCATCCTGGCGGAAACCGAGCTCAAAGACCTCGATCTCGCCTGTAATATCCGTGTAATGCGCGTGCGCCGCGAGACAGCCGGCCATCATCGGGCCGGCGGTTGCCGAGAACGGACCGGCACAGTGCAGCACGACGCGGCTGCCCGCGAGTGCCGCGGCAACGGCCGCCGCGTCGTCGAGTCCGAATACGCGGAATTCACAGCCAAGCTCGCTGGCAAGTGTCTTGATCGGCCCGGCTGAGCGCCCGGCCAGGATCGGTTCAAGACCCGCAGCCGCCGCGGCGCGCGCGATCATCTCGCCCGTGTAACCGTTCGCGCCGTAGATCAAAAGGCCTGCGGTCATCGCGGGACGACGCTGATCTCGACGCGGTTGTTGGACTGCGCCGCCGCATTCCACTGGCCGGACGTCGCCTGGTCGATGGGCGGATAGGATACGGACAGCCGATCACGCGGCCCCGGCGCAAGCTCGAGTTCTATTGCCCCATTGGTGCGCCGGCGCACCGAAGCAGAGAGGTTCGCGAATCCGAGCGGCAGCCGCGCTGCACCCCCCTGGGTATCGTCGTAGGGATTGCCCATCTGCTCGCATTGCGAAGCGGCCGTCGCCGCGGCGGCGAGCGTGTAGCCCTGCTCGCCGCTGCGGGACAGACAGAAGCTGCCCGAATAGGTTTCGACGCGCACGATACCGCCGATGGCGGCTCGCTCGAGCTGTGCCACGAGCGTGCGCAGCGCCTCCAGCCGCGCCGGCGCGAGCGGTGGCTCGCCAAATGGCACCGATAACACCAGCGCGCGCTGTTCCCTGCTGTCATCCGCGGCTGGTGGCCGCTCGCTGACGACGCGCCATTTCTCGATGGCCTTGGTCAGCGCTTCATTTGACGCCGTGACGGCCTCGAATGCGCGCTGCGCCTGGTCGGTAGCGCCCTGCGACTGCCAATACAACACGCCGACCACGATGAGCGCGACGAGTGCGGATACGGTCGCGAGAATCCATCCCCACGGCCGCGCGGCGGGCACTTCGGACACCGGCTCGCTGTCCTCGCCGGGCTGTGCAGGCTCTTTCGGCCGCAATTCGGCAATGACCCGGTGCAGTTGTGAATCGAGCGACCCGATGATGAACCTGCGCAATTCGATGCTCTGCTCCTTGAGCATGGTCTCGACCAGGCCGCGCAGGCCCGGATCAGCCGACCCCGGTGGCGCCGCTGTCACAGGCTCGCCCGCGGGCGCTGCCGCGCCGCCACTGACCGGTTGCAGCATCGAAGGCTCGTCGTCACGCCGATCGGGCAGCAACTGCAGCTGGTACAAGGCCTTCGTCACGTCGATAGGGCGGATGGATTTTGGCAGCACACCCACGGCGCCCGAGGCGCGCGCCTCGCCGGCGTAGAGCTCGCCCTCCTGGGACGTGTACATCATGACCGGGATGTCCGCGAGCCCCGGATTCGCCTTGATTTCGCGCACCGCCTGCAGGCCATCCATGCCGGGCATCAGGTGATCCATGAAGATCACGTCCGGGCGGCGTTCGCGGAGATACTCGAGGGCCGATTCGGCCGAATCGGCGCTGTCGACTTCAATCCCGTATTTCTCGAGCATCCGGCTCAGGACGACTCGCGCGGACTTGGAGTCATCAACGACCAGAGCGCGCTTGCCCGGCATCATGCCTCTCCCTGAATGGGTCGTGCGAAGTGTAGCGCAGGCGGGTGTCAACGCGCCGCGATTCAATTCTTCAGCCGGTACCCGGTCCGGAATATCCACGCCACCAGCCCCAGACATGTCAGCAGGAATACCAATGTCATCGCCACGCTGACGCCGACATCGACGTCGGCGGTGCCGAAGAATGTCCAGCGAAAGCCGCTGATCAGGTACACGACCGGGTTGAACAGTGTGACCGTGCGCCAGGCCGGCGGCAACATGTCAATCGAATAAAATGCGCCGCCCAGAAAAGTCAGCGGTGTGACGATCAGCATCGGCACGAGCTGCATCTGCTCCCAGTTCTTCGCCCAGATTCCGATGATAAAGCCGAAAAGGCAGAAGGTCACCGCGGTCAGGACCAGGAAAGCGACCATCCCGACCGGATGCAGGATCTGGATCGGCACGAAGACCGACGCTGTCGCCAGGATGATGAGCGCAAGTCCAACGGACTTGGTCGCCGCCGCGCCGACATAAGCGAGCACAACCTCGAATGCGGAGACCGGCGCGGACAGGAGCTCAAAGATCATGCCGGTGAACTTCGGAAAGTGGATGCCGAACGAGGCATTGGAGATGCTCTCCATGAATACGGACAGCATGATCAGACCGGGGACGATGAACCCGCCATAGGGCACGCCGTCAACCTCAGTCATGCGCGCGCCGATCGCCGCGCCGAACACAACGAAGTAAAGCGACGTCGTGATTACGGGTGTCAATACACTTTGCAGCAGCGTGCGCAGGAAGCGCGCCATCTCGAAGCGGTAGATCGCCCAGACGCCGTGACGATTGAAGGTGACCGCGTTCATCGACGGAACCCCTCGCGCTCGCTGACGAGGCTCACGAAGATTTCCTCCAGCGAGCTCTGCCGTGTATTCAGGTCCTTGAACCCGACGCCGAGCTCCGACAATCGCCTCAATAGCGCCGGTATGCCGGTCTGCTCCTCGCTCGCGTCGAAGGTGTACTCGAGTTCGAATCCACCGCCATTCAACGCCAGCTTCCATGCGTCGAGCCCGGCCGGGATCGCAGTCATGGGCTCCTGCAGGTGAAGCGTCAGCTGCTTCTTGCCGAGCTTTCGCATCAACCGGATCTTGTCCTCGACGACGATCAGCTCGCCCTGGCTGATGACACCGATGCGGTCGGCCATCTCCTCGGCTTCGTCGATGTAATGCGTGGTCAGGATGATCGTCACGCCGTTGTCGCGCAGCCGCCGCACGAGCGCCCACATGTCGCGCCGCAATTCGACGTCGACACCGGCGGTCGGCTCATCCAGGAACAGGATTCGCGGCTCGTGCGAGAGCGCCTTGGCGATCATCACGCGCCGCTTCATGCCGCCGGACAACGTCATGATGATGTCATCGCGGCGGTCCCAGAGCGACAGGTCGCGCAACACGCCTTCGATGTGCTTCGGATCGGGCGCACAGCCGAACAGGCCGCGGCTGAAGCTTACGGTCGCGCGAACGGTCTCGAATGCGTCGGTCACGAGCTCCTGTGGCACCAGGCCAATTTTCGAGCGGGCGACGCGGTAGTCGCTCAGGATATCGTTGCCATCCACAAGGACCGTGCCCGACGTCGGCGTGACGATGCCGCAGACGATGCTGATCAGCGTTGTCTTGCCCGCGCCATTGGGTCCGAGCAGCGCAAAGATCTCGCCTTCGCGGATTTCCAGATTCACGCGCTTGAGGGCGTGCTGACCCGAAGCATAGGTCTTGGTCAGGTCGGAAATCGAGATGATGGCGCGCACCCGGCGACTTTACAGGCTATCGCTGCGGCCAACAGGCTGGATCCCCTGGAAAAAACCCTTGCGCAAATTGATGTTGTGCTCCACCCAGGCCTTCAGGCAGCAGAGCATCTGCGTCCAGCCGTAACAGTTGCCCTATGAGCTTTCGAGGCCCTTGGAGTTTTCCCGCCAACCGTATTCGGCAATTCTTACGATGGTCGTGCCTGCATGAGCGGACCGCTCGCGCCGTCAGTCGTAAAATAACTTGAAAGTTCATTCGGATCGATAATGGCCGCGGACACGGCGGCCAGCGGCTTTGCGATCTTTGCATGGACCTGAAATCTCAGTTCCAACGGTGGCTCGTTGTCCAGTCTGCAGTAATCTTATATTAGTATAACGTGCTCTTCCGCCTCGACAAGCAGGACCGTGTCTTCAAGGCGCTCGGCCATTCGACGCGCCGCCGCATTCTCGACCTGCTGCGGGATGCGCCCAGAAACACGGGCGAGCTGTGCCACCGGTTTTCCGGGCTGGACCGCTGCACGGTCATGCAGCACCTCAGTGTGCTCCAGCGCGCCGAAATGATCGTCGTCAGGACCGAGGGGCGGCTTCGCTGGAACTGCCTGGATGCAATGCCGATCAAGGAGATTCACGATCGCTGGATTGGCGCCTATGCGACCCGAGCGGTCGAACTTCTGGCACGCCTGGAGCGAGATCTCGAGGATCCTGATGCGCGGCAAACCCCAGGAAAGACCGCCTGGCGATCTGGCATCCTAATCACCCGCCTCGCAGGCCGACAGTCTGTCATCCTTTGCAAATGCCGAATCGGAATGAATGGCGACTCGAACTGGAAGACGGCACGGTCGTGCGCGGCGTCCAGTTCGGATCCGGGCGCGCGGTGGGCGGCGAGGTCGTGTTCAACACCGCGATGTCCGGTTATGTCGAAACGCTCACCGACCCCTCATATCGCGGCCAGATTCTTTTGCTGACGTATCCGCTGATCGGCAACTACGGCGTGCCCGCGCCACGCATGCCCGGGAGCCTCGACCCGCCTTATGAGTCGGACCGCATCCAGGTTCAGGGCCTCGTCGTGCAGCACTATGTCGATCATCCGAGTCATCACGCGTCCCGGCGAACCCTCGCGCAATGGCTGGCTAACGAGAACATTCCGGCGATCACCGCGATCGACACCCGGACACTGACGCGACGCCTGCGCGAGTACGGCACGATGCGCGGGTGGCTCATCCCGGCGGACATGACGCTCGCCGAGGCTGGGCGTGTTGCAGACCAACGCGACATGCGCGCCGGCATCTTCCAGGAAGTCGCGCCGAGCGAACCGATCCGCTACGAGGGTGGGTCGATCGAGATTCTTGTCGTCGACGCCGGCGCCAAGGACAACATCGTCCGCTCCCTGCTCGGTCGCGGCGCGACGGTCACGCGCGCACCCTGGCACTGCGACCTGGCACCACTCGCAGACCGCGCCCACGGCATCGTCATCGGCAATGGCCCCGGCGATCCCAAGGACCTCGGGGCGCTGATTAGCCAGATAAGGTCGTTGCTCGACGCGTATCGCAGGCCGATCTTCGGTGTCTGCCTCGGCAACCAGATACTGGCCCTGGCGGCCGGCGGCGACACCTACAAGCTTCCGTACGGACATCGTGGCGTCAATCAGCCGGTTCGCGATCTGCTGACGGGCCATTGCTATGTCACGAGCCAGAATCACGGCTACGCGGTCAGGCAGGAATCGTTGCCCGAAGACTGGCAGCCATGGTACGTCAATCTCAATGACGGATCCAACGAGGGCGTGCGATCACGCACTCGCCCGTTCTTCAGTGTCCAGTTTCATCCGGAAGCATCGCCGGGCCCACGCGATTGCGGATTCCTGTTCGATGATTTCCTGAGTCTGGCCGGCTCCATGAAGGCTGGGCCCCGATGAGCACCGCTCCAGCCAGGGTCAAGCCGCGCCGGACCCTCGTGCTCGGTTCCGGGGCGCTGCAGATCGGCCAGGCGGGTGAATTCGATTATTCAGGATCGCAGGCGATCAAGGCGCTCAAGGAGGACGGCGTCGAGACGGTCCTGCTGAACCCCAATATCGCGACGATCCAGACGAGTGACGGCATGGCCGACCGGCTCTACCTGCTCGCCGTGACGCCGGAGAACGCCGCAGAGATCATCCGGAAGGAAGACATCGATTCCATCTTGTTGTCATTCGGCGGGCAGACCGCATTGAATTGCGGCATCGCGTTGCACGAGAGCGGGGTGCTCGCGAAGCTGGGCGTCCGCGTGCTCGGCACACCAGTCGAGACCATCGTCGACACCGAGGACCGCCAGCGCTTCGTTGATCGCATGAATGAGATCGCCGTCAAGGTCGCGCGCAGCACCGCCTGCCAGTCGCTTGCCGAGGCACGCCGGGCCGTGGAGGCGATGGGCCTGCCGGTGATGCTGCGCGCCGGATTTGCGCTTGGCGGCAAGGGCAGCGGCATCGTCCGCAACGAAGCGGACCTCGACGAAGCATTGCGCCGGGCATTCGTCGGCGGTGTCAGGCAGGTGCTGGTCGAGGAACACCTGGGCGGCTGGAAGGAGATCGAGTACGAAGTCGTGCGCGATGCAGAGGACAACTGCATCACCGTGTGCAACATGGAAAACCTCGACCCGATGGGAATCCACACGGGCGAGTCGATCGTGGTTGCGCCTTCGCAGACGCTCAACGACGAGGAATACCAGCTGCTGCGGTCGATCGCGATCAAGACCGTCCGGCATCTTGGCATCGTCGGCGAATGCAATATCCAGTATGCGCTGGATCCGGATTCGGTCGATTACCGCGTGATCGAGGTCAATGCACGACTGTCGCGCTCAAGCGCGCTGGCGAGCAAGGCCACGGGTTACCCGCTCGCCTACGTCGCCGCGCGCATCGCACTCGGCTATAGCCTGCCCGAGATACCGAATGGCATCACGCGCCGCACCACCGCGTTCTTCGAGCCGGCGCTCGACTACCTGGTCTGCAAGGTGCCGCGCTGGGACCTCACCAAGTTCCACGGGGCGATCAAGCAGATCGGCAGCGAGATGAAGAGCGTGGGCGAGGTCATGGCCATCGGCCGTACCTTCCCCGAAGTCATCCAGAAAGCGCTCCGGATGCTCGACATCGGCGTCACTGGCCTCGACCCAGACGCCTTCGAGTTTGCCGATCTGGAGCAGGAGCTGCGGCACGCGACGCCGCGTCGCATCTTTGCAGTCGCGCTGGCGCTCAAGAATGGAATGAGTGTCGAGGCGATACACCAGATCACGCGCATCGACCCGTGGTTCCTGCGTGCCATGCAGCCGGTCGTCGCGATGGCTGCACGTTTGAGACGGAATAAGGTGCCGCTCGCGGCTGAACTGCTGCGCGAAGCGAAGCAACTCGGATTCTCCGACCAGTCCATCGACGACAAGCTGGGTGTTGCGAATGGCTCGACGCGCGAAGCACGTCTTGCCCAGGACCTGCGCCCGCACTACGCGCAAATCGACACATTGGCCGCAGAATTTCCCGCCGACACCAATTACCTTTATTCGACCTATCACGCCACGGCGTCAGACGTTGCACCCAGTCACCGGAAAAAAGTGCTGGTGCTCGGTGCAGGTGTTTACCGGATCGGCTCGAGCGTCGAGTTCGACTGGTGCTGCGTCAACGCGGTGCAGACGCTCAGCGAGCTCGGCTACGAAACCATCATGCTGAACTACAACCCGGAAACGGTCAGCACGGATTATGACGTCTGCGACCGGCTCGTATTCGACGAAGTGAGCCTCGAATCCGTGCTGGACCTGTATGAGCGCGAGAAGCCTGATGGCGTGATCGTCAGCATGGGCGGGCAGATACCGAATAACCTGGCGATGCGCCTGCATCGCGCGGGCGTGCGGATCCTCGGCACCGATCCGGAAGACATCGACCGCGCGGAGAATCGAAAGATTTTCAGCGCCCTGCTCGACTCGCTCGGCATCGATCAACCGGTGTGGCGCCATGTAACGGAGGCCTCGGCTGCCAGCAGCATCGTCGAGGAACTCGGCGGATTCCCGGTACTGGTGCGGCCGAGCTACGTGCTGAGCGGCGCCGCGATGAGCATCGCGCACGAGCCCGTCGAGCTCGGTCGCATCCTGGCCCGCGCCAAGCGCGTGTCGCCGGATCACCCGGTCGTCGTCTCAAAATTCGAGACCCGCGCGCGGGAGATCGAGATCGATGCCGTCGCCGACAAGGGCGAACTCGTGCTGTGGGCGATCAGCGAGCACATCGAGGACGCCGGCGTGCACAGCGGCGATGCCACTCTCGTATTGCCGCCACAGGGCGTCTACATCGCGACCATACGCCGGATCAAGCGCATCGCCGCAGAGCTTGCCGCCGCGCTCCGGATCACCGGCCCGTTCAACGTGCAGTTCCTCGCCAAGCACAATCTGGTGAAGGTGATCGAGTGCAACCTGCGCGCTTCGCGCAGCTTTCCCTTCGTCTCGAAGGTCACCGGCGCAAACTTTGCCGCCGAGGCGACGCGCAGGATGCTGGGTGTCGCAGGCGGCACGAATTGCGCGAGCCTCGATCTCGACCATGTCGGCGTCAAGGTGCCGATGTTCTCGTTTGCGCGCCTCGCAGGTGTCGACCCGATGCTGGGTGTCGAGATGGCGAGCACGGGAGAGGTTGGCTGCCTCGGCGACGATCTGCACGAGGCGCTGCTGGCAGCGCTCGCGGCCGTCGGATTCAGGATTCCGCGAAAGGGCGTGCTGCTCTCGCTCGGACCCATCGAGGACAAGTACTGGTTTGCGGACGAGGCCCGGCTGATCCATGAGCAGTTGCGGCTTCCGATCTATGCGACCGAGGGCACGGCCGATGCGCTGCTCGGCCTCGGAATACCCTGCAAGCCGGTCGCAAAGAAACCGGGTGACGGACCGACGGCAATGGACCTGATGGATTCGGGCGAAATCGACCTGGTCGTCAACGTGCCGCGCGAATACGACGAATATGGCCGGCCGGACGGCTATCTGATCCGCAGGCGCGCGGTCGAGACCGGAACGCCGCTTTTCACCGACTTGCCACTCGCCCGCGCCGTCATCGAAGCCCTGTGGCGCAAGCGTGACGAAGGCCTGAGCGTACGCGCCTGGCAGGATTACCTGCGCAACTGAAAATGCATCGCCGTCCAATAGGACCCTGCGCCAGCACTTTCGTATTGATCGCCTTGCTTGGAGCGGCGGGCCCGGCGCTTGCCGCCGGCAAGTTCAGCCTGCAGGTCGGACGAGCGGAATTCGCCGGATTACAGATCGAGGATCTGGGCCTGGACTGGACACCGGGAACGGCCACCGGCGGCAAGGTCGGTATGCGCGCCGCCCGCATCCGTGGCATCGGCGCGACCGGGCCCCTGTCCGCGATTTCGATCGACTGCGCAGCGCTCTCGATTTCCGGTGACCTGCTGAACTGCGAGAGTGGCCGCCTGAGCGGCGCGCTCGGAAGCCTCGGCGGCCAGAACACGAAATTCAGCGCCCGCACACTGACCGACGGCAGTCTCGAGTTGCACCTCGATGCCGTCGCGCTGGCTGGCGGTCGCGCGAAGGTGGACCTGCGGCTCGATGGTGCGGCCTGGAAACTCGATTCAGCTCTTTCGGAAATCGACCTGACGGCGATGAGGAAGGTCGCCGCACCATGGCTTGAGCTTCCCGAAGGTTTCACGGCCGCAGGCCGTGCCTCGGGCCGCGTGCGTGCCACCGGGCATAACGATGATCTGCGCACCGCGGACGCCGATCTCGCGATTGCCACCCTCGATTTCGCGGACGCCGCTGGGGCGCTCGCCGGCGAGGCCGTCGCGGGCGAACTCAAGATAAAGCTCGTGGCCGACCATTCAGGCAATTTCGTGACCGATGGCAGGCTCACCCTGACCGGCGGCCAGGCCTATAGCGATCCGGTATTCCTCGATTTCGGCGCACATCAATTGGCCGCGGATTTTGCCGGAATACTTTCGTCGGACGCATCGCAATTTGTCGCAAGCCGGTTTTCGCTGGTGCATGAAGGCGTCGCCTCGGTGACCGGATCGGCGACGCTCGATCTATTTGGCGAGACCATGCTGCGGCAGGCGAAGCTCGCCATCCCGGATCTCGATCTCGCGAATGCAGTGCCTGCCTATGTACAGCCGTACCTGACCGGGACTTCGCTGAAGGATCTCGAGGGCCTTGGGCATGTCCACGGAGAGGTGGATGTCGCCGCCGGCCTGCCGACCCGGGCGGTGCTGACATTCAAGGGCGTCACGCTCGACAGCCAGACCGGCTCGGTGTCGGTCAATGAGCTCGGCGGAACACTCAACTGGTTCGACGATTCGTTGCGTAGCTCGCTCGCCGGGCAGATCGATGACGATTCTTTCCGCTCGAGCATGACCTGGGAGTCGGCAAGTCTCTGGGGCATCGCAATCGGCGCCGCTGAAATTCCCTTCACGACCACCGGCCGCAACTTCCGGCTGCTGGAGCCGAAGTTGCTTCCGATATTCGACGGCGGGCTCGCGATCAAGACACTGCGCGTGCGCCACGCCGGCACTGACCAGATGTACCTGCGATTCGATGCCGAGGTGCGCCCGATCAGTGTCGCACTGCTCGGCCGCGCGCTGGGCTGGCCGGAATTTTCCGGCACCCTCTCTGGAAACATTCCGGACCTTCAGTTGTCGCAGGGCGTCGTGACACTCGGCGGCAATCTCGAGGCTTCCGTGTTCGACGGCCATATGGTCGTGCGCGATCTGCGCCTGCGAGATCCACTCGGCAGGTTTCCGCGCCTGCATGCGAGCATCGATGTCGAAGACCTCGACCTGGAGCTCGTCACCAATACATTTTCATTCGGGATGATTACCGGGCGCCTGTCCGGGCGGGTCGAGGATCTCGAGACATTCGACTGGATGCCCGAGTCATTCGATGCGCGCTTCTATACACCGCCGGGCGACAAGTCAAAGCACCGGATCAGCCAGCGCGCGGTGACCAACCTGTCGAGCATCGGCGGCGGCAGCGGCGGCGGAGTCGCGGCTGCCCTGCAGGGCGGATTCCTGAAGTTCTTCGACAGCTTCGGTTATGACCGGCTCGGCCTCAGCTGCACGCTCGTAAACGACGTCTGCACAATGCGCGGCGTCGAGAGCGCCCCGGGCGGTTATTACATCGTCAAGGGCTCAGGCTTGCCGCGCATCAATGTGATCGGCAGCCAGTCGCGCGTCGCCTGGACCCGGCTCGTGCGGCAGCTGGGGGCGATCATGGAGTCCGAGATCGTCGTCGAGTGAGGCCGGCTGGTGCGCTAGAATCGGTTCAGGAAACGTTCAGCCGCCGGCCGCGAACATGGCTCATGACCGGCATGGAAATCGAAGGAGTAGTGACATGATTCGCTGGATCACCACTGGCATCGCCGCCGGTTGCCTGGCGCTCGCCGCCTGCGTGACGATCAATGTCTATTTCCCCGCCGCCGCCGCAGAGAAGGCAGCCGATCGCATCATCGAGGACATCTGGGGCCCGGGCCAGGCCGCCGAGCCTGCTTCGAAAGAGCAGTCTTCGCTGAGCCTGCCTGCGGGCGAAATGATGCTGGCGGCCCTTCGCGGAACACTCGACTTTGTCGTGCCCGCCGCCGAAGCGCAGGCGGATATCGACGTATCAAGCCCGGCCATCCGCGCGCTGACCGCATCGATGAAGGCCCGTGCCGCCGACCTGGCGCCATTCTTCGACTCGGGCGCCGTCGGCCTGACATCGGACGGCCTGGTGGAGCTTCGCGACGTCAACAGCGTGCCGCTTGCGGACCGCACCCCCGCGCGCAAGCTGGTAGGCGCCGAGAATGCGGACCGCAATGCACTCTACGGCGAGATTGCGAATGCGAATGGCCATCCCGAATGGGAAAAGGACATCCGCGGCACATTTGCCGAGCGCTGGATCGCGAATGCCCGTGCCGGCTGGTACTACAAGAAAGCCAGCGGCGACTGGGCCAAGAAATGACCCGGAGCTCAGGCGCCCACGACGCCTGAGCCTTCCGCCTCGATCAGCTTCGCGCCCTCGTTCTTCGGGGCGTTGACCTGCCGGCTCACGGTCCAGGCCCGCAGGGCCTTCGTGTCGTAAGGCCCGAGCGTCTTCGACAACGTGTCAGTGTCCGAATAGGCCGGGTCCATCCAGCGGTCCCAGGACTGCTCCGGCAGGACCACTGGCATTCGATCGTGAATCTTCCGTACTGACTCGGATGCATCGGTCGTCACGATGGTGCAGGACTCGAGCAACTCGCCACCTGCGGGGTCCTTCCAGCGCTCCCAGAGTCCTGCGAATGCAATCGGGCCCAGATCGCGCAGCCGGACAAACCAGGGCTGCTTCCCGCCCGGCGCGGCCTGCCATTCGTACCAGCCGTCGGCGAGTACGAGACACCGCCGGCGGCGGAACGCGTCGCGGTACGCCGGCTTCTCCGCAAGCGTCTCGCAACGCGCATTGATCATCCGGTTGCCGATCGCGCGTTCTTTCGCCCAGCGCGGCACAAGTCCCCAGTGCAGCATCACGAGCGCGCGCGATCCCTCCTCGGCGACGCGCAGCGCCGGCACCGATTGCGTCGGTGCGATGTTGTAGCGCGGTGCCAACTCAGGCATCAGGTCCAGTGCGAATGTGCGCTTGACTGCTGCGGCTGGCGAAAAGAAGGCATAGCGTCCGCACATGACCGCTACTCCCGGATGCCGGTTCCCCGGTTCATCAGCATCACGACCACCGCGAACATCACAATTGCGGACACCGTCATGATCGCAAAGGCCAGCCCGATGTTCACGTCACTGGTGCCGAGGAAGCCGTGGCGGAAAGCGCTGACCATGTACAGGACCGGGTTCGCGTGCGACAGCGACTGCGCCCATTCCGGCAGCAGCGAGATCGAGTAGAACACACCACCCAGGTAGGTCAACGGGGTCAACACAAAGGTCGGAAACCATGAAATCTGGTCGAAGCTCTTCGCGAATATCGCATTGAACAGGCCGCCGAGCGAAAACACGATCGCGGTCAGCAGCACCGACGCGAGGACCAGCAATGGATGCTGCACCGGGACGCGCGTGAAGAACAGCGTGACGCCGGTGACGACCAGCCCGACCAGCAGGCCCCGCATGACGCCGCCTGAGACGTAACCCAGCACCAGCAGCCAGTTCGGCAGCGGTGCAACCAGCAGTTCCTCGATGTGCTTGCCGAACTTGGCGCCGAAGAAACTGGAGACGACGTTACCGTAGGAATTGGTGATGACCGCCATCATGATCAGGCCCGGCGCGATGTACTGCATGTAGTCGTAGCCGCCCATCTGCCCGATGCGGCTGCCGATCAGGCTGCCAAAGATGATGAAGTACAACGTGGCCGTCACCGCCGGCGGCACCAGGGTCTGGCCCCAGATCCGGATGATGCGGCTGTACTCGCGGCGCATGATGGTCTCGAAGCCGATCCGGCGGACCCGCGCCATCGAGGCTTCGCCGCCGCGCGCGGCTTCTCCCGTCGTCGCCATGTCAGCCTCCACCGGCGCCGGCGGCGCCCTTGCTTTCGACGAGGTGCATGAACAGCTCCTCGAGGCGATTGACCTTGTTGCGCATGCTGACGACCTCGATGCCGCTCTGTGTCAGGCGGCTGAAAATGTCATTGAGGCTCTGCTCCTTCGAAACCTCGACCTCCAGCGTATGGTCGTCGGTCATGCGCGACACGTAGCCCGGCAGCGCCGGCGGTTCGGCGACCGCCTGGCGGAAGTTCATCACGAAGGTTTCCAGGTTCAGCGAGCGGATAACGGCCGCCATGCTGTCATTCTCGATGATTCGGCCGCCGTCGATGATCGCGATGTTGCGGCACAGGCTCTCGGCCTCCTCGAGATAATGGGTCGTCAGGATGATCGTCGTGCCCTGCTCGTTGATGCCGCGTAGAAAGCTGTACATGCTGCGCCGGATCTCGATATCCACACCTGCGGTCGGCTCGTCAAGGATCAGCAGTCGCGGCTCGTGCACCAGCGCGCGCGCGATCATCAGGCGCCGCTTCATGCCGCCCGATAGCGAGCGCGCGATGTGGTCGCGCTTGTCCCAGAGCTGGAGCTGGCGGAGGTAGCGTTCAGCACGCTCGAGCGCGAGGCGCCGCGGAATACCGTAGAAACCCGCCTGATTCACGATGATCGTGAACACCTTTTCGAACTGGTTGAAGTTGATTTCCTGCGGCACCAGCCCGATGCAGGACTTGGCGCGAGCGAGCGCGCGGTCGATGTCGTAGCCGAATACCTCGACCGTGCCACCCGATTTCGTCACCAGCGACATGATGATGCCGATAATCGTGGTCTTGCCGGCGCCATTCGGGCCGAGCAGCGCAAAAAAATCGCCCTCCTGCACGTCGAGGTCGATGCCGCGTAGCGCCTGGACACCATTGCGGTAGGTCTTGGTCAGGCCGCGGATCGAAAGCGCCTTCATGGGACTCCGGAGATGCGGTGGAACGGTGACGGACAGGCACGCAGCGTAAGCTGCGGCCTGATCCCCGGCAACCACCGGAATCAGGCCAGCGCGGCGCGCCTCGGCCTGCGCTGCAAGGCCTGCAGGCGGGCGCTGTCTGCGCCCTGGATCTGCAATCCGAGTTGCTGCAGCACGCTGACTGACTTGTCGTCCGGATGCGCGGCGCATCCCTCGAATTGCAACCAGAATCGCGCGCGTGAGCCGAAGCGCGCGGCGAGCGCAGGCGAGACCCGCCGCGCAAGGCCGTCAAATGTTGCGACCGACAGCGACGCAAGTGCCACGATTGTCGCGGGCGCCATCCCGAACATGAGTCGCGCGCCGGGTGCGCGCGTCTGCGCCAGATGCCAGGCCAGCATGATCGCCGTGCGCGTGAAGGAAACGATGCGTTCATCGACGACCAGGGCAGCCTGGGCATCCCGGACACCGCCTGCCGCGGCAATCTGGCCCTCCCAGAAACCACCGTCATCGAAGCGCAGTTCGAAGAGCGCGAATGGCAGCCTTTCACAGAGCCGCTGTTGCGCTTCCGGATCGATCAGTGCATCGACGGCACGCGGCGGCAGGCCCGCAATCAGCTTCAGCCGGCCCTCCTCCGCAAGTTCCACGGCGAGATTGAGGAACGCGAGATTCAGCGAGCACAGCGCCTTGCGGGTGGCTGCGTCCAGGAGCGAGCGTTCGGACCAGTCGGCGTTACCTGCTGGCGGTGCCAGCGCAAGCGGTTGTTGGCGGCTCATGGCATTTCTCCCCGATGACGTGCCATTACGAAGGTGGCCGGCTCTTAAACCGGCTTCTCATTTGCTGGTAGAAAAATACCAGTCAGTTATCATGACGTCAAGGCAATCACGATGCGAATCACCGACGACCGCTACACCCGTGACCGGCTCCGGCTGGACCTGGCATTACGCCTGATCGGGCACGAGGCGCGAACGCGCACCATTCGCAGCTGGACCGGGCTGACCGACGACCGGATTCGCAAGCTCTACCGGTCCTATGTCGCTGATGCCGGTCGCCGCGATGTGCGCCGCCATCGCGGCAAGTCGCCGCGCCAAAGCGCCTTTTTCATGCGCAATGCCGGCATCCGCCGCGAAGCCGCTGGCCTCGCGACGCTGATGTGCATCCTCGGGCTGTTGCGGCGCGAGGCCAGCGCGTCGCCGGGCGGGCTGGACCAGCTGCGCTGGGGCGAGAGTTTCTGTGAGGCTTACGAGACCTTCGCAAGCCTTTTTGAGCACCCGGAAATCTCCTTCGAGCACGCCTGCCATCTGCTGCGCTCGCTGGAGCGGCAAAACGAGTTGTGCCTGGACGAATGCGAGGGCTGCGGCAGCCTGCTCGTCGTGCTGCGCTATGCCGAGAAGCCGAAAGCCTGCGAGTTCTGCGCTTCAACCCGCCCGCCTGCGCGGCCGGGCCTGTCGGTAGGCGACTGCTAGAATGGTGCATCTGCCTTCCAGGAACGGTTTCCGATGCGCCCTGACATCGAGCGGCCCAATGTCTTTGCCGGGCCGCACGTCGATCGACTGAAGTTCTCGGGTGCCGATGCCGAGACTGTCGCGCTTGCGATTGCGGCAGGCACGGCGCGCCTGATTCCCGTCTGGCGTTCGCGCTGTCCCCTGATCCGCGAACCCATACCCAGTGCCTTCCTGCTCGAAGTCGGCGTCGGGCCGCTGGCGGACATCGACGCGGACGAGCTGATCCTGCTCGGCGAATACCGCGGCAATGCTGTTTTCACGACCGAAATCCAGGCCGATGCGCCGCCACCGCTCACGGAAGGTGCTGAATTCGCCGACTTGCGCCTTGCAGCGGGTCTGCTGCCGCACGAAGAAGCGGGTCTGCTGGCCTATGCGCGGGCGATGGTTTCGTTCCGTCACCGGCATCGCTTCTGTGGCAGCTGCGGGGCGCCGACACGGCCAGAGCAGGCCGGACGCATGATGATCTGCACCCGTGAAGACTGCGCCACGGAATTTTTTCCGCGCGTAGATCCGGCGATCATCGTGCTCGTGACACAGGATGACCGGACCCTGCTCGGTCGCCAGGCTGGCTGGCCTGAGGGCCGCTATTCCACGATCGCGGGCTTTGTCGAGCCGGGCGAAAGTCTCGAGGACGCGGTACGCCGCGAAGTGCTCGAGGAGACCGGCATCGTGACCGGCACGGCAGATTACCAGTCATCGCAGCCCTGGCCCTTCCCGCGTTCGTTGATGCTCGGCTTTCGCGCCGAGGCGCTGTCGACCGAAATCCGGCTCGGCGATGAAGAACTCGAGGACGCCCGCTGGTTCAGTCGCGCGGAGATCGCCGCCGGCACGCCATTGCTGCCATTTCCGCAGTCGATCGCATTCCGGCTGATCGAAGAGTGGTACGACGCCGGCAGCGTGCGTCCGCTCGCCGAGGAGACGCGACTGCACGGGCGAGGTTAACGGTTCCAAATGTGCCTGGTCCTGATCGCCTACCGCGCACACCGCCGCTACCCGCTGGTGCTCGCCGCCAATCGCGACGAATTCCACGCTCGCCGGGCCCAGTCGCTGCACTGGTGGACTGAAGGTGTCCGCATGCTCGCAGGCCGCGACCTGCAGGCTGGCGGTGGCTGGCTGGGGCTCGACGCCTCGGGCCGCATCGCCCTCGTGACGAACTACCGCGACCCGTCATTGCCGCGACCCGAAGGCACTTCCCGCGGAACGCTGATCGGCGAATTTCTCGGTGACAGGCTGGACGCAGCCGAATTCGTGCGTGCGACTGCATCGCGTGCGGGGCAATTCAGCGGCTTCAACCTGCTCGCGATGGATCGCGGCGGCTTGGGCTACGTGACGAGCCATCCCCAGCCCGAGGCACGCATGCTGCTGCCGGGCGTATATGGCTTGAGCAACCGGCAGCTTGACACGCCGTGGCCGAAACTCCTGCGTACACGCGAGCGCTTCGAGCGGGAACTGGCGAGCGATCACCCGCAACCGGAAGCGCTGATGCGCATGCTGTCGGATCGCACGATGGCTGCCGACGATGCGCTGCCCGATACCGGCATCGGCCTCGAATGGGAGCGCCTGCTGTCGGCACCTTTCATCGTCAGCGACGGCTACGGCACTCGCTGCAGCACCGTCGTGCTGATCCGCAATGACGGCCGGGTCACTGTCGAGGAACGCAGCCATGCGACGGACGGCAGTGCGACCATCCGCGTTCGCATGGCATACGAGTCCGAAGCGCCGCGATGATCCGCTGTCTCGCATTGCTGTTGCTCACAAGCCTGGTGTGGATGCCCACTGCCCACGCGGCGGATCCGATTGAGATCCGGATTGAAGGCGTCAAGGAACCGTTGCTGGAGAACGTACTTGCGCTCTTGAGCCTCAAGCGTAACGCGCGCTCGAAGGAACTCGACGAGGAATTGGTCGGGCGGCTGACGCAGCGCGCGTCCGGCGAAGTCGGTACGGCATTGCGCCCGTACGGCTATTACGAGCCCGTCGTCGACACGGAACTCACCCGGAACGGCGACGGCTGGCTGGTGATCGTCAGGATCGATCCGGGTCCGCCGGTGATGCTCGTCGAGCAACAGATCGAGATCACCGGCAGCGGCCGCGACGAGCCGTTGCTGCGGCAGGCGCTTGCGCGCTCGCCATTGAAGACCGGGCAACGCCTCAGCCACGTGGACTACGACCAGCTGAAGGGCGATCTGTTGCGCACCGCCGCTGGCAACGGTTACCTCGATGCCGAATTCATCCACAGCGAACTGCTGGTCGATCCCGCCGCCCACGAGGCGCGCGCAAGGATCACATTCGAAACCGGCGAGCGCTACCGCTTCGGCCCGACGATCATCGAGCAGGATTTCCTGCGCGCCGAGCTGGTCGAGCGGTACCTGCGCTACCGCGAGGGCGACTGGTACGATGCCGGCGCATTGCTGCGCACGCAGTTCGCGCTGGACGACTCCCAGTACTTCGCCGTCGTCGAGGTGCTGCCAGAGGAGCGCGACCGCGTGCACAGGATCGCCCCGATCCGGATCTCGTCCGGACCGAACAAGCGCGACCGTTACACGGTCGCCGTAGGCTATGCGACAGATACCCTCGCGCGCGGCAAGCTCGGCTGGGAGAACCGCCGCGTGAACCGGAGCGGACATCGCCTGCGCGCCGAAATTCTGGGCTCCAGTATCGAAGAGAGCGTAGAACTTACCTATGCGATTCCGTGGACCGACCCTGCGCTCGAGAAGCTGTCATTCGGAATGCGCGGCTTCCGCGAGCAGCGCGCCGACGTCAAGACAACCGGCGGCACCTTCACGGTTGCATTGGCACAGGTGCAGGGCAACTGGCAACGCGTGCTGTCGGTGACCGCCGACGCCACGCGCGACGAGATCGCTACGACGACCGGCACGACGACCGAGGCCACCCGCTTGTACAGCCAGCTGCTGGTACCGGGAATATCGTATTCGCTGCTTCCCCCCGGTTTTCTCGGCGTCAATGCCGTGCCGCACGGCTTCCAGGCCGAATTGATCGGCTCGACCTCGGCGCTCGGCTCGGATACGAATTTCACGCGCCTGCTGATTCGCGACGAACGACGCTTCAGTCTCGACGGACGCTGGCACCTGCAATTGCGCGCGGAGCTCGGCGCGAGCGTGGTCGGCGACTTCCAGGAGCTGCCGGCCCAGTACCGCTTCTTTGCTGGCGGCGACCGCAGCGTGCGCGGTTATGCCTACGAAGAGTTGTCGCCGGTCGACGCCGACGGCAACCACATCGGCGGCCGGCACCTGATGACCGGCAGCATCGAATTGCAGCGATATCTGCCGCACAACTTCGTCGCGGCGCTGTTCGTGGATGGCGGCAATGCCGTCAACAATTTCGGCGACCGGCTCGAGTACTCCGCCGGCGTGGGCCTGCGTTACCGCCTGCCGTTCCTCAGCATCGGCATCGACGTCGCACAGTCGATCTCCGAGCCTGGGCGCGGCCCGCGGCTGCACCTGAACTTCACGCCGGAACTCTAGGGTGCCACCGGCGATGAAATCGAAGACGCGATGGCTGCTGATCCTGGCAGCGCTTGCGATCCTCATCGTGAGCGCGGGTGCGGCCTGGCTGCTTGCGACCGAAGCGGGCCTCGCGCGCGCGGTGGCGCTGCTGGAATCGCTCGACAACGTAGAGATCCGCATCACCGGCGCGCGGGGACGGCTGATCGGCCCGCTGAGCGCCGAGATGATTGTCATCGAACACACGAACGCGAGCATCCGCATCACCGGATTCGATGCCGACTACGAACCCAGCGAGATCCTGGCAGGGCGCATATCGGCCGAGCGCGTGCGGGCCGCGACGATCACGATCCAGATGCACGCACACAGCAAGTCGCCCGAGCCACCCTCCTTCATGCCGCGCTGGCTGACCCTCGCGATCGACGATATCGCCGTCCCGGACCTCAGGGTCACTTCGCCGCACGGTGCCGATCTGCGGCTGCGCCAAGTCAGTGGCTCCGCGACGATCACTCGCTCCCAGATCCGATTTGAGGACGCAGCTGCGGACGCCGGCAACTGGGCGATCGCCGGCGCCTCGGGCCGCGTGCTGGCACGCGATCCCATTGTGATCGAGGCCGGCGCGGCCTGGTCGCTGATGGCGGAACGCGAATTGGTCGGCGTGGCTCGCGCGAGCGGTGATCTCGACCGCCTGCTCGTGAAAGCGCAAATCTCGGCTCCCGGCAAGGGAACTGCCGATGTCGAGCTGACACAGCTCACGGGCGATTTACGCTGGGTCGGCACGGCCACGATCGCAAGCCTCGATCTCGGCCAGTGGATCGACCCGGCGCCATTCGGCCCGCTGCGCGCGAGGCTCGATGGCCGGGGCAATCTTTCACACTACGCGTTCACAGGCCTGATCCACGGTGAGGGATTGCCGGCCTCCGGCGTGACTTTGGCGGGTGCGGCCAGCTACGCAGACGGACTGGTCAGCATTCCGGAACTGAAGCTTGCCGTAGCGCGCGGTGCGACTGTCGGGATGCAGGGCACGATGACCGTCACCGGGCAACCCGCATTCGACATGCACGCCGAGTGGACTGACTTTGCCTGGCCGCTGGTCGGACCCGTAGTCGTGCGCTCAAGTACGGGCACGTTGCAAACCCAGGGTTGGCGCGAGTTCAATTATCGTCTGGCAGGAAAGTTCCAGTCGCTGGACGCGCCGCCCGCCGAGGGTTGGGCCGCAGGCCGGTTCACCGCGACGCAGCTCATCGTCGAGGAATCCTCCTTGCAGGCGCTCGGCGGGCGCATCGAGGCCAAGGGCATGCTGGCCCACGATGAGGGTCGCGCATGGACAATTTCCGGCCGGGCGCAGGACATCGAACCGGCGACGCTGCGCAAGGACCTGCCGGGACATTTGTCCTTCGCGTTTGCGGCTTCCGGTTCGGGTCTCGACGAGGGCGCGCGCTGGGCCGCAGCGGTTTCCGGGCTCTCGGGCCAGTTCCGCGGCCAGGCCGTGAGTGGCGGAGGTACCGTCCGGCGCCAGGGGTTGCAGACCCAGTTCGAGCGGGTGGCGCTCGCCATCGGACCTGCGCGCCTGCAGCTCGAGGGCAGCCTGGGGCCCGAGTCGATGCTCGATGCGAAGCTGGTTGCCAACGATCTTTCGGGTTTCCTTCCGGAACTGGGTGGCCGCATCGATGCCACGCTGCGGGTCCGCGGCTCGTCGGTCGACTTCGCGTTCAAGGGTCATGACCTCGCCTGGGAGGAGCACCGGGCAGTCGTGCTGTCAGCCGATGCGCGAATCGATCTGGAGGATCACGAGACTTCATGGTTGCGGCTGCGCACCGCGGGCCTTCAGGTCGCCGGGCAGAAGCTGACGGAAACGCGCCTGTCGCTCGATGGCTTCACGCGTGACCATCGCGTCGAGTTCCGGGTCGGCCTCGGCGAGGATGCCGTCGAATTGCTGGGCCGCGGCTCATACATGAATCACAATTACACGCTCGAGACACAAAGCGTCGTTGCACAGGGTCCACGAGCCCCGCCCTACCAGCTCGAGGCACCGACCCAACTGATTGCCTCTGTCGATCATGTCGAGCTTGCGCCAGCCTGCTTCGTTCACGAGACGCGACGCATCTGCGCCGAGGGTCGCTGGCAACGCAATGCGGGCTGGTCGTTGCAAGCCGCTACGCAATCCTTCCCGCTGGAATCGCTCAATCCGGATGTGCCGGGCCAGCCGCGTTTTCACGGGCAGCTGTTCGTCGAGGCTCGCATTTCCGGTACGGCCGGGCAACCCTGGCTCGCTGCAGTGCAAGCCGAAATCCGCGACGGCTTGTTCCAGTACGAGTCCGCCAGCGGCAAGCAACAATCCATCGCGCTGGGTCGGACGATACTGACGCTGCAAAGTGACCCCGAGCGTCATCGGCTGAATCTGCAGCTCGTGGATGCAGTCGCTGCAGACCTGACAGCGGAACTGGTCGCCGAGCGCAGCGCGGGTGTGTCCTTCGGCGAGCTGCCGGTCACCGGCAGCATGCGCGGCGCGACGCGCCAGCTCGACCTGTTGCCGCTGCTGTTCGAAGACATCGATCATGCGTCCGGCAGCCTGGCGCTGGATTTCGCGGTTTCGGGGCGGCTCGCGGCGCCCTTGTTGCGGGGGGAGGCGCGCCTCGCTGACGGCACGCTGGATTTCTACCAGGCCAATCTGCGGCTGCGGGACATTCAGGCGACGCTGGCGCTGCAGGAAACCGGGCTTGGCCTGCGCGCGACCGCGAAGGCGGGCGGCGGATCCCTCAACGTGGACGGCCAGCTCGGCTGGCAGGAGCGGCGCCTGAACGGCGTATTGACCATGAAGGGCGAACGCCTGTTGCTGGTGGACGTTCCCGAAGCGCGCGTGCTCGCCTCGCCGGACCTGCGCTTTGCGCTGGCCGATCGACGCATCGACGTGACCGGCAGTGTGACCATTCCCGAAGCGCGCATCGTCCCTGCCGAAACCGCGAACGCAGTGCTTGTCTCGACCGACGAACAAATCCTGCAGCCGGAGCAGGAAGCCGACGAAGCCGCGCCGTTTGAGGTCGCAAGCGACGTGCGGCTCACGCTCGGTGACAAGGTCAACCTCGACGCCTTCGGCCTGAGCGGCAGGATCACCGGCACCGTGCGCACGCACAGTGCGCCGCGCGAGCCTGCGCTCGCCTCTGGTCAACTCGAGATCGGGGATGGAACCTACAGCGCCTATACGCGCGAACTCGATGTCGAGCGCGGACGATTGCTCTTCACCGGCGGTCCGGTCACCGATCCCGGCATCGACCTGCGCGCGTCGCGCGAGCTGCCCGGTTATATCGTGGGCGTCATCGTTCGCGGCCGCCTGCGCAAGCCTGAGCTGACCCTTTACTCGGAGCCGCCGCTGCCGCAGACGCAGATCGCATCGATGCTGATCGTTGGGCGGACGCTGGACAGCCTGCAGGACAGAGACGAACGCAACGCACTCGTACTCGGCAAGTACCTGTCGCCACGGCTCTACATCAGCTACGGCATCTCGCTGGTCGACAAGATCAACACGCTCAAGATGCGTTACACGGTCGGCGACCGCTGGGTGGTGGCAGTCGAGTCCGGCCTCGCATCGGCCATCGACATCGAGTACCACATCGAGCACTGAGCCGCTTGACGACGCTTGCATATTTATGCAAGTATAGTGCACGTTTATGCACACACACGCGCAAAACAACGGCGCACACGCCGCCGCGGCGCGCCGCGAGGCGCTCAGGCGGATCATCAGCCGCTCGCCCGTCGGCAGGCAGGAGGACCTCGTGCGCCTGCTCGATCGGGCCGGCCACCACGCGACCCAGTCGAGTGTCAGCCGCGACCTGCGCGAGCTCGGCGTCGCCAAGCAGGGCGACCGCTATGTGCTGCCCGACGAGTCGGCGCCCGTACTCGACAACTTCGCGGTGGTCGCGGCCTTTGTTCGCGACCTGAAGGCGGCCGGGCCCTGCCTGACCGTTATCCGCACAACCGCAGGCGCCGCGCAAAGCGTCGCGATCGTTCTGGACCGCGCGCAGTGGCCAGAAATCGTCGGCACGCTATCCGGCGACGACACAATCTTTGTTGCTACCCAGGGTGCCGCGACCCAACGCCGCCTGATCGCCCGCCTCCACCAGGAACTCCGGGTCTGAGTACTTCCATGCCCAGCCATTCGTCGGGCGCCGACGAGCCCATCCTGCTTGCTTTCTCCGGCGGCCTCGACACGTCATTCTGCGTGCCCTGGCTCAAGGAGACCTACGGCCGCCCTGTCATCACCGTCACTGTGGACACGGGTGGAATCGACACAGCCGCCGCGCGGCAACTTGCGGATCGGGCGAATCTGCTCGGCGCCAGTTCGCATCACCTCATCGATGCGCGTCGCGACTACTTCGATCGTGTGCTGCGCTGGCTGCTGATCGGCAATATCCGCCGTGGGCAGCTGTATCCACTCTGCGTCGGCGCGGAGCGTTCTATCCAGGCGCAGACGGTCGCGGCGATGGCGCGGAAACTCGGAACTAACACCGTTGCGCATGGCTGCACGGCGGCCGGCAATGATCAGGTGCGATTCGAGGTCGCCTTGCGCACGCTCGCGCCAGGACTCGAAATCCTGGCGCCAGTCCGCGACCAGGCATTCAAGCGTCCCGAGCAACTCAACTATCTCCAGGAGCGCAAGTTGCCGGTACCGCCACATGGCGCTGCGTATTCCACGAATCGTGGCCTGTGGGGGGTGACGATCGGTGGAAAGGAAACTCTGACATCGGCAGGCAGCATTCCAGAATACACCTGGGTGCTTTCGAAGGATGCATTCACGAAGCCGCAATCGCCGCGACGCATCGTCATCGGCTTCGAGGCCGGCCTGCCCGTCTCGCTCGACGGCGAGGCACTCTCGCCTGTTGCGTTGATCGAGCGGCTGGAAGCGGCGGCGGCTCCCTATGGGATCGGCCGCGGCATTCATCTGGGCGACACGATCATCGGCACCAAGGGCCGCGTCGCCTTCGAGGCGCCAGCCGCAACTGTCCTGATCGACGCGCACCGCGAGCTCGAGAAACTCGTGTTGAGCGCGCGCCAGCAACGGATCAAGGATCTCGTCGCCGCGCCTTATGGCGACCTGGTTCACGAGGGCCAGAACCTCGATCCGGTCTGCCGGGACATCGAGGCTCTGTTCGCTTCGTCTCAGGCGCGCGTGACGGGTAGCGTCACGATTCTGCTGCGGCCCGGTTCGGCCTTCGTCGAGGGTGTGGACTCGCCCTGGTCGCTGATGAAGGCCTCGAAGGGCGTGTACGGTGAATCGGCCGGCGAATGGACCGCCGCCGATGCGCATGGATTCTCCAAGATGCTTTCTCTGCCGGGCGTGTTCTGGACACGCGCCGGCGGCGAGGGCCACAAGCCATGATGAAGTCGATCATCGTCGACAAGATCGCCTCGGTTACGCAAGCCTGCGGGCTCTCGCACGAACTGCGGATCTCGACTGACATTCCCTGCGAGGAGGGTGTCGTGCTTGCGGTCGAAATCCTGACCGACAAGGCGCAGTACAACACGCTCGAGCTCACCAGCGGGCGCATGGCGAAGCTCGCGCGCGGCAATGTCGTGGTCGGTGCGCTGGGACACCGCAAGGCCCTGTTCGGCTACTCGGGACACTTGCCAGAAAGGCTTGCCGCTGGTGACGTGATCCAGATGCTGAACATCGGCGGCGTGCTGGGTGTCTGCGACTCCGCAAATCCCGAGAAGGGCCGGCCCTTCGACTGCCGTGTAATTGGCTCCGTGCTGCATTTCCCCTATCTCGGCGAGCGCATCGGCGTGCCAGCGCGCGCCGGCATGCGCAAGCTCGATCACGCGGCCACGCTCGACACCGCCGGCGTGCCCGTCGTCGCACTCGCAGGCACCTGCATGGAGGCCGGAAAGACCGCAGCGGCCTGCGCGATGATCTCGCGCATGCGGCATCGCGGACTCACGGTCGACGCTTTCAAGGCGACCGGGGTTTCGCTGCGTCGCGACATCCTTGCGATGGAAGATTCCGGTGCGCGCCGCACGATGATATTCACCGACTTCGGCGTCGTCACGACGACTTCGAAGAACGGGCCCGCGCTGACGCGCACGATGCTGACCGAGATGGCGACCGGCAAGCCAGACGTCATCGTTTTCGAGCTCGGCGACGGAATTCTGGGCGCCTACGGCGTCGAGGCCATACTCGACGCGCCCGACATCAGGAAAGCGTTGACGGCGGTCGTGCTGTCGGCCAACGATCCGGTTGCGGCCTGGGGCGGCGTGAAATTGCTGCGGGACCGCTTCGGCATCGAGCCCGCAGTGGTCACCGGGCCGTCCACCGACAATTCCGTGGGTGTGGACATCATCCGCGAGCAATTGAGTGTCCCGGCCTTCAATGCAATGACGAGCGGCGCCGCTCTTGGTGACTGCGTGATATCGGCCGTTGGTCTCGATTCGGTTGCCCGTTCCGGGGAACTGGAGCAATGAGCGCGCGCCTGCCGGCCATCATCCTGGGCGGCACCGGCTACGTCGCCGGCGAATTGCTGCGCCTCGTCCTCGGTCATCCACGTCTTACACTTGCCGCAATCGCCTCGGACAGCCAGCCCGGCGAGCCTGTCGCACTGGCCTTCCCACACCTGGCCGCGGTCTGCGGCGAGTTGCAATACGTCTCGATCGAACAGGCAACGGAGTTGGCCGCGCAGCTCCCGCGTTCCGCAGTGCTTGCTGCCGCGCCGCACGGCGTTTCGCACAAACTCCTGGACGCCCTCCTCACCCGTGCTGCGGCTACCGGCACGAAACCAACCGTCGTCGACATATCAGCCGATTTCCGCTACGCCGATCTCGGCGAATACGAGCGCGTCTACCACAACGCCCATGGCGCGCCCGCGCGCGCGCGTGAATTCACCTGCGCCTTGCCGGAGCATCTGGAGCGCGCACCGACACCGCATGTGTCGCATCCTGGCTGCTTCTGCACCGCGACGCTGCTCGCCTCCGTTCCGCTGCTCGCGCTCGATCTCGTCGAGCCGCAGATCTATGTTTCCGCAGTGACCGGCAGCACCGGCGCTGGACGCAGCCCGATCGCTGGCACCCACCACCCGCAGCGTCATGGCGATCTTTACACGTATAACCCGCTGACTCACCGTCACGCGGCCGAGATCACGGCACTTGCACGCGCGGCCACAGGCCGCGATGGCCGCTTCGCCTTTGTGCCGCATTCCGGGCCATTTGCGCGCGGCATCCATGCCACCGTTCAGGCGAAGCTCAAGAAGCATCTCGACACGGCCACTGCCATCGCCGCACTGCGCGGCTTCTATGAAGGCAGGCCATTCGTACGCGTGCTCGATGAGCCACCGCGCATGAAGGACGTCATCGCGAGTAACTACGCGCATCTGTCGGCGGTCGCCGACGGCAATACGATCGTCGTGATGTCCGTCATCGACAATCTCGTCAAAGGCGCGGCCGGCGGCGCGCTGCAGTGGATGAATCGCCTGCTGGGCTTTGATGAGACTGACGGGTTGACCGCGCCCGCCCCGGGCTGGACCTGAAATGAAAAACTTCCTCGATCTCGCGGATTTCCCGCGCGACGAGATCTTGGATCTTCTCGCGCTCGCGGAACGCCTGCGTGAGCGGCCCGAGCCGGCGGCGCTCAAGGGCCGCGTGCTGGGCCTGCTGTTCTTCAACCCCTCCCTGCGGACGCTGGCCTCGATGCAGGTTGCGATGGCGCGCCTGGGTGGCGAATCCTTCGTGGTCACGCCGGGTGCGGGGAGCTGGCAACTGGAAACGCGTGCGGGCGTCACGATGACCGGAAGCGCAGCGGAGCATATCCGCGAAGCCATCCCCGTGCTCGATTCCTACTGCGACGCGCTGGGGGTGCGGGCGTTTGCCGAAGGGCGCGATCTCGCCGCCGACCTCGCGGAACGAAACTTCACGAACATCGCATCGCTATGCCGGCGTCCGCTGATCAATCTCGAATCGGCGGCCAATCACCCCTGCCAGGCCCTTGCCGACTGGAAGACACTCGATGATCTCAAGGTCCCGCGCCGCGGCCGCTTCGTTCTGTCCTGGGTCAATCATCCGCGCGCACTGCCGCTCGCCGTGCCAGCTGCCGCAGCGCACATGGCATCATTGCGCGGGATGGACCTCGTCGTTTTGCGCCCACCCGGCTTCGCGCTGCCTGATTCGATCATGGACAAGGCGCGGCGCGCCGCCGCCTTATCGGGCGGGAGCGTCAGCGAAACCGACGACCGCTCTGCCGCGCTTGCCGGCGCACAGGTGGTCTACGCCAAGGAATGGGGATCGACGGAGCACTACGGCGATGCGGAAGCCGAGGCTCGGGCGCGCAGCGGTCTCGGTGACTGGATGGTCCAGGAGTCGTGGTTCCAGAAGGCCTTGCCGGACTGCCACCTGATGCATTGCCTTCCGGTGCGGCGTAACGTCGCAATTGCCGATGAAGTGCTCGACGGGCCGCGCTGCCGCGTGCTGGCCCAGGCACACAACCGTTTGGTCGTGCAGATCGCGATACTCCACCGCTTGCTCGGCGGCGCCCCCACCGGCAGGCTGCACTGAAACGAGGAGCCGTGACGAGATGGTGACCCACCACATCGACCAGTCCGCCGTGATCGCAGCGCTGCGGGGCGCGGCACCCTACATCCGGCTCTACAAAGGCAAGATCTTCGTTATCAAAGCGGGCGGAGCCGTGTTTGGCGACACCGCCGGCACGCGCAGCCTGGTCGAGCAGATCGCGATCCTGCATCACTTCGGGATCCGCGTCGTGCTGGTGCACGGTGGCGGCCCACAGCTCGACGAGATGCAGCGTTCACTCGGCATCGAGCCGTGCATGGTTGGCGGACGGCGTGTCACCGACGACAAGTCCATCGACGCGACCACGATGGTGCTGAATGGGCTCATCAACACGCGGATTCTCGCGACCTGCCGCCAGGTCGGCATCGACGCTATCGGCCTTTCGGGCGTGGATGCGGGCCTCGTGCGCGCCATTCGCCGCCCACCGGTCAAGGTGGACGGCGAGTCCGTGGACTTTGGCTATGTCGGTGACATCGTCTCGATCGACACCACCGTGCTGCGCAAGCAACTCGATGCAGGCCTGATGCCGGTCGTCAGCCCGCTGTCGGCGGACGACTCCGGCTCCGTGCTGAATATCAACGCCGACACCGTCGCCGCGTCGATCGGCGCGGCGCTCAACGCCGAGAAGCTGATTATCTGCACGGGCGCGGCTGGCATCCTCGAGCGCCTGGAGGACCCGCGTTCGCTCGTGTCTTTCACCGACCTCGCCGGCCTCAAGCGCCTCGAGCAGGCCGGCAGCCTCGAGGGCGGCATGCTTCCGAAGGCTTCGGCGATCGAAGCCGCAATCCGGGGCGGCGTGCGGCGCGTGCACGTGATCTCCTATCGTGTGCGCGACAGCGTGCTGGCGGAAGTCTTCACGAACGAGGGTACGGGCACGATGATTGTCGCCGACATCAAGGCAATGACACCGGCCGAGCAGCACCCGGAAGCGGTCGCCTCGTGAGCAGGCTCTGGGACAAGGGCGTGTCGCTTGATCGTCGCGTGCTGGAGTTAACGGCCGGCGAGGATCATGCGCTCGATGATCGACTGGTCGCTTACGACGTGCGCGCCTCGATCGCCCACGCCGAAATGCTGGCCGAAGTGCGCCTGCTGTCCGCAGAGGACCTGGGCAAAATCCGCGATGGCCTGATCGAGATTGGCGCGGCTCATGCGCGCGGCGAATGGCGCGTGCCGCTCGAGCAGGAGGACGGCCAGACCGCGCTCGAGACGCGTCTGACCGCGCGCATCGGCCAGGCCGGCGCGCGCATTCATCTCGGCCGCTCGCGCAACGACCAGGTACTTGCGGCGTTACGGCTTTATATGCGCGATGTCGTCGCGGAGCTGGCGGCCGCCGCGGATGCCGTGGCCGGCGCATTGCTCGCAATCGCCGCACGCCAGGGTGAAGTCGCATTGCCCGGCTATACGCACATGCAGCAGGCGATGCCGAGTTCCGTCGACTGGTGGGCGCGAGGCTTTGCTGCCGAAATCCGCGACGACGCCGAGGGCATGCGCCAGACGTTGCGCCGCATCAACCGCAATCCGCTCGGGTCTGCGGCGGGTTTCGGCACGCCCAATTTGCCAATCTCGCGGGAAGCGACGCGGCAGCGGCTCGGATTCGATGACGTGCAGGAACCGGTCACTGCGGTCCAGCTTTCGCGCGGCAAGGCGGAATCGCAACTGCTGTTCGAGGTGACGCTGCTGATGCAGGATTTCGGCCGGCTGGCGACGGATTTGTTGCTGTTCTACACGCGGGAATTCGCCTTTGTCGATTTGCCGGCGGAGATGACCACGGGCTCGTCGATCATGCCGCAGAAGCGGAATCCCGACGTCTTCGAACTGATCCGCGGGCGCTCCGCGACTGCGCTTGCCTGCCTCGTCGAGGCTCTCGGTGTTTACTCGCGCCTGCCGTCCGGGTACAACCGGGACTTGCAGCTCATCAAGGCGCCGCTGTTTCGCGGCATCGATGTCTGTGCACAGGTGCTGGTGGTGCTGCCGGCGGCACTCGACGGCCTGCGGTTCCGGCCGGAAAACATCCGGCTCGACCCTGCGATACAGGCCGCGGCGCGTGCAAACGAGTTGGTGGTCAAGGAAGGAATTCCATTCCGCGACGCCTATCGCCGTGTTGCCGTTGATATCGAAAAAGAAAGCGGAGGCCAATCATGAAGAGCTGGATCAAGCCACTGGCAGGCATGGGCGCCGTCGCGGCCGGTGTACTGTTGCTGGTCTTTGGCCGTAAGCCATGACTCCCGAAGTTGCGGCTTGAACAACCAGCGCTGGAACAAGGGGACAACGATGAGAATGATCCTGATTGCGGCAGAGGCCAGGCATATCCATGCGTCACGGTGAATGGCACAAATCCAGTCGCATCGGCTGGTTGCGCGCAGCGGTGCTTGGCGCCAACGACGGCATCGTTTCCACCGCCAGTCTCGTGATTGGCGTCGCCACCGCCGGCGCCACGCCAGGCGCCGTGCTGATTGCAGGAACCGCAGGTCTCGTCGCCGGCGCGATGTCCATGGCGGCCGGTGAATATGTTTCCGTGAGTTCGCAGTCGGATACCGAGCGATCCGACCTTGCACGCGAGCGCAAGGAACTGGAAACCGACGTCGAAGCCGAACATCAGGAACTCGCTGCAATCTATGTGGGGCGCGGGCTGGACCCAGCGCTTGCGACACAGGTATCGAATCAATTGATGGCGCACGATGCGCTGGGCGCGCATGCGCGCGACGAACTCGGCATATCGGAGATCCTGCAGGCGCGGCCGGTGCAGGCGGCGATCGCTTCCGCCCTCTCCTTCGCTGTCGGCGCGGCGCTGCCGATCGCAACCGTCGTCGTTGCGCCGCAGGCGATGATGGTCTGGCTCGTCGCGATACTTTCGCTCGCATTCCTGGCCATTCTCGGCGGCATTGCGGCGAGGGTCGGCGGCGCGCGAATTTCGATTGGCGCCATCCGCGTGACATTCTGGGGTGCGCTGGCGATGGCCCTGACGGCCGCGGTCGGGAGTCTGTTCGGCGTCATCGCCTGAACGGCAGGGCAGCGTGACCGTTAATCCACTGGACAATCCCGTCTGGCATTCGCTGATGTCGCAGCATGCCGCGCTTGCGATCACGGCGACGGGCGCTGCGAAGTACCCACCAGCAGTCGCGCCATTTGCCGCAGTCGGCCATGCGCCCGGTCGCGCCGCGACGCAGCTGGCGAGCCTGGTCGGGGATGACGAATCCGTGTATCTCGTGGGCGTGGCGCCTGAGCGTCCGCCCGGCTGGACACTCGAACAAGAGAAGCCCTGCCTGCAGATGATCTGTCACGCGCCGCCAGCCGAAATTCCGGGTCCACCGGTCACCGAGATGTCCGAATTGCAGCGCGACGACATGCTGGCCCTGACCGCACTCGTGTTCCCGGGATTCTTCCGGCCGCGCACGCTGGAGATGGGGCGCTATCTCGGGATCTACGATGGCAGGCGGCTCGCGGCGATGGCGGGCGAACGCATGCGACTCGACGGATTCCAGGAGATCAGCGCTGTCTGCACGCACCCGGACTACACCGGCCGTCGCTATGCACAGCGCCTGGTGTCACTGGTCAGTCGCGGCGCCTGCGAGCGCGGCTTTGTGCCATTCCTGCACGTGTACCACGACAATGCCCGCGCAATCGCCGTCTACCGCCAGCTGGGATTCGCCGATCGCGCAAATATGCCTCTCTGGTCATTGCACAAGGCCAGCGATGATTGAAACGGAACGACTGGTCCTCACGCATCTTGCCGATCGCGACGCGGAGTTCATTCGTGGACTCCTCAACGAGCCATCGTTCATTCGTTACGTCGGCGATCGCGGGGTGCGGACGGCGGATGACGCGCGCCGCTACATCCAGGATGGACCGGTGGCGAGCTATGCACGCCACGGCTACGGCCTGCTACGCGTCGGACTGAAGGCCGACGACACGCCGATCGGCATCTGCGGCGTGCTGAGGCGCGACACATTGCCCGAACCGGATCTCGGCTTTTCACTGTTGCCTCCCTGGTGGTCGAAAGGCTACGCACACGAGGCGGCGAGCGCGGTCATGCGCCACGCGCGCGGCACACTCGGCGTCGGCCGTATCCTGGCGATCACGTCGGTGGACAACGAGTCGTCGATTCGACTCCTGGGCAAGCTGGGCTTTCAATTCGAGCAAATGATCCGGCTCGGCGAAGACACGACCGAGCTTCGACTATTCGCCTCCGAACCATGAAACGCTGTGCCTGGGCTCGGACCCCGCTCGGGATTGCGTACCACGACACCGAGTGGGGTGTGCCGGTACACGAAGACTGCGTGCTGTTCGAGTTCATCACGCTCGAAGGCGCGCAGGCGGGCCTCAGCTGGGAAACGATCCTGAACAAGCGCGACTCCTACCGTGTGGCATTCGCGGGATTCGACCCCGGCCGCGTGGCCCGTTTTACTCCCGCTCGTTGCAAGATACTGATGAGCAACGCCGGCATCGTGCGCAACCGGCTCAAGATCGAGAGCACCGTATCGAATGCGAAAGCATTCCTGGCGGTCCAGCGCGAGTTCGGCGCATTCGATACGTTCCTGTGGGATTTCGTGGGCGGCGAGCCGCTGGTCAATCGCTGGCGCTCATCCAGGCAGCTCCCTGCCCGTACCGGACTTTCCGACGCGCTCAGCAAGGAGCTGAAACGTCGGGGATTCCGCTTCGTCGGCTCAACGATCTGCTACGCTTTCATGCAGGCGGTCGGCGTCGTGAATGATCACGCAATCGGCTGTTTCCGTTACCGGAGCTGTGCCAGGAGCTGAGGAGCCAGCGCGCCGGCCGCGGTCGCAAGCTGTCATTGGCCGGCGGGAGCGAAACCGGTGATTGACTCGCAGATCTTTGCATTCACGATTGTCGCCGCGGCAATGACCATGGTTCCCGGCGCGGATACGATGCTGGTCGTGCGCAATGTGCTGCGCGGCGGACGGCGGGACGGATTCTTCACCTCAACCGGCATTTGTTGCGGTCTCTTCGTCCATGCGCTGCTCTCTGCGCTCGGGATCTCCGTGATCCTGATGCACTCGGCGACCGCCTTCACGGTCCTGAAAATTGCCGGGGCCTGTTATCTCGCGTGGCTGGGTTTCAATTCCCTGCGAAGTGCCGCGCGCGGACGCCGTTCTGATGACTCGGCAGTAGTCGCCAGAGCGGCAGCGACGCCAGCCCGCTGCTTCCGCGAGGGCTTCCTGACGAATGTCCTTAATCCCAAGGTGATCGCGTTCTACCTGGCGCTGCTGCCGCAGTTCATCGGACCGGCGGACCCGGTGCTGCTGAAATCGCTGCTGCTGGCCGCGATCCACTTTGCGGAAGGCATCGCCTGGTTCGGAATTGTGTCCTGGATCGTGGATCGCTCCCGCCGTTTCTTCATGAACCCCGGCATGCGGCGCTGGCTCGATGGCATCTGCGGGACAATATTGGTCGGCCTCGGCCTGCGACTCGCGATCCAGCGACAGTAGCGGGGCGAGCACCATACGTCGCGGCACACGGCGCCGCACAAGGACTTCCGCAAATATAGTATCGTTTCGCCATGAACGAGATAACCCAGCCGCTCGACAAGGTAGCCGCAATCACGACCGATGCGACGGATCTTGCGATCCGCTTCGGCCCGAGCCTGGCAGTGGCGATCGCCATCCTCGCGGTCGGCTGGTTCATTGGCGGGTGGCTCGGTCGGGTGACCGATCGCGTGATGCAGCGTACCGAGGTGGACGTTGCCGCGCGCCTGCTGCTCGTACGCATCGTGCGCATCGTCGTGCTGGCGCTGTTTCTGATCATGGCCCTGCAGAACCTGGGCGTGGAACTCCTGCCGCTGATTGCGGGCCTCGGTATCGCCGGCGTCGGCGTCACACTCGCCATGCAGGGCGTGCTCAGCAACGTCGTTGCCGGATTGACGATCATCCTGACGCGGCCATTCAAGGTTGGTGATTACATTTCGATCGCCGGCGAAGAAGGCTGCGTCGAGGAAATTAACCTGTTCAGCACGCGACTGAGCCATGCTGACCTGTCGGGCGTGATAATCCCGAACCGCAAGATCTCCGGAGAGATCCTGCATAATTATGGCCAGATCCGGCAACTGGATCTGATGGTCGGGGTCGCCTATGACACGGACCTCGCCCGCGCACTGCGTCTGATCCAGGAAGTGCTCGCCGGGAACGCAGCGCTGCTGAAGGATCCTGCACCGGTGGTGCAGATTGCCCGGCTCGCGGAATCGTCCATCGCGATTGCGGTAAAGCCCTGGGTGACACTGTCCGATTACGGCGCCGCGC